>NPIF01000426.1_pt1 | contig 25490 bp, 25 predicted proteins | sample 8637461 | NCBI WGS metagenome assembly NPIF01 (sample SAMN07420641, study PRJNA396082) | bioreactor metagenome | isolation source: sample BR12 brine-fed electro-methanogenic bioreactor BR | place: Japan: Kochi | collected 2016-12-09
TTCATCGAATGGCAGTACCATCACCTCAATAGACAGGGCAGGGTTGTCAGGGGGGAACATCCCGTTAAATATTGTCCGCAGTGCGATAACCCGGTCGGCGATCACGATCTCCTCGAAGGCGATAAGGCGGAGATTGTCAAATTCATCTTCGTCAATTTTAAATCAGATGGCTTTCTGATCCCCTGTGCAACACTCAGGCCTGAGACGATCTACGGGGTAACCAATCTCTGGATCAACCCGGATATCGATTATGTAAAGGCAGATGTCGATGGCACGGTCTGGCTCCTCTCGCGTGAGGCAGCAGATAAGCTTGCACTCCAGAAACATCAGGTTTCAATCGTCGGCGAGGTGAATGGGGCTGATCTCATCGGCTCATTTGTTTCCCACCCCCTCTGTGGACGTGTCCGTATCCTTCCGGCGGGATTTGTGGATCCGGATATGGGATCCGGCATCGTGATGAGTGTTCCGGCACATGCACCCTTTGACTATATCGCCCTCTCCGATCTCCAGAAGAAGGGAGAGTACACGGATATCGTACCGGTATCACTGATACAGGTTGATGGATATGGTGCGATCCCGGCGAAAGAGGCGGTGATCCGGCACGGGATCGTCGATCAGTTCGATCCGAAGATGGACGAGGTGACCCAGGAGGTCTATTCTGCCGAGTTCTCACGTGGAAAACTCCTTGCACGATGCGGGGAGCATGAAGGAAAACCTGTTCGTGTTGCACGTGAGGATGTTGGCGCTATCATGGAGGCGGATTATGGCTCGATCTGGTTTTATGATTTCGATCAGCAACCGGTTGTCTGCCGGTGCGGAAGCCGTGCCTTTGTCAGGATCCTTGATGATCAGTGGTTCCTTGCCTATAGCGATCCGGTGTGGAAACAGCAGGTGCATGACCAGATCGAAAAGATCACACTTGTTCCACCCGAGGTGCGGGCCGAGTTTGACCGTACTGTTGACTGGCTGAAGGACTGGGCATGCACCCGCCGTGTCGGGCTTGGCACACGGGTTCCCTGGGATCCGAAATGGCTCTTTGAACCACTCTCGGATTCAACCGTCTACATGGCATACTATACGATCGCCCACCGGATCAGTGGGATTCCTGCCGAATCACTCACCCCGGAGGTCTTCGATTACATCTTCCTTGGGAGAGGAGAGCCCAAAGGTGTTGACAGAACGATCCTTGATGAACTGAGATCCGAGTTCCTCTACTGGTACCCCTACAACTACCGTTTCTCGGCAAAAGATCTCATCTCAAACCATCTCACCTTCCAGCTCTTCCATCATCGTGCCATCTTCCCCGATGATCTCCAGCCACAGGGAATGGTCGTCTTTGGGATGGGGCTTCTGGATGGAGCAAAGATGTCATCATCCAAAGGAAATGTCTTCCTCCTGGAAGATGCCGCAGAGGAGTTTGGCGCTGACACGGTTCGAATGTTTCTGGTCGGTTCAGCCGAGCCCTGGCAGGATTTTGACTGGAGAAATGAGCTCGTATCATCCATACGAAAACAGATTGACCGGTTCATCGCCTATGTTGCAGAGTCAGGGGATGCAAATGGCACTCATGATGTCGATGCATGGCTCTCCTCCCGTCTCCAGCGCCGAATCCAAAAAATGACCGAGGCACTCGAACTCTTCCAGACCCGGCAGGCGCTTCAGGAGGCATACTTTGGGATCGAGTCGGATCTGAAATGGTACCGCCGCCGTCTGCCTGCCGGATCAACCGGTGGCACCGTGCTCCGTGATGTCGCAGATGCCTGGGTCCGACTGCTTGCACCGGTGATCCCCTTCACGTGTGAATCGCTCTGGCGTGAGATGGGGCATGAGGGGCTTGTCTCCTTTGCAGAGTGGCCGGTTCCCGATCAGAGCCGGATCAACCCTGAAATAGAGCTTGCAGAAGAGTTAATTGTACGAACGGTCGAAGATATCGAGTCAATTATGAAAATTCTTCCGGTTACAGCAGAAAAAATTACTCTTCTGATCACTCCTGAATGGAAGAACGAGGTCTTCAGGCGGGTTGCAGCAGCAGAAGATCGGAGATCGATAACAAAAGAGCTGATGAAGGACGAATCAATGAGAATGCGTGGAAAAGAGGCGGCAAATGCTGTTCCACAGGTGATTAAGCTGATTCACAGCCTCCCCCCGGCCCTCGTCGATCAGATCTCAACACATGCACCTGATGAGCATGCAATCTTTTCACAAGCGGTGTCTTTCATCGAAAAAGAGTTCTCGGTGAAGGTGGAAATCCTCCATGCCGACGGAAGCGGCCATCCAAAGGCAGGAATGGCACTCCCCTTTAAGCCCGCAATAGTGATAGAGTAAAAAAAAACTACTCTTCTTTTGGTTTTGCCCGCTTCACCCGTTCTTTTGTCGAAAATCCGGTGAGAAGATCGAGGTAATGCCGGAATTTCTTATTCGAGTCGAGGATATCCTCATCACCTGCTGTGATATCTGACTCGGTATCGACAAACGCCGTCTTGTTCTTCTCACCCGGCCAGACCTCCAGCCGCTTGATCGCCTTATAAGAGATGATATAATGCCCGTCTTTTTCTTCTGGTTCAACACCGAAGATCTCCATGAGTCCCTTTGCCATCCGTTCTTCAAGATCTTTTGTCTGCCCTCTTTTGACTGGATATTCCTGCATAGTATTAATGTAGGTGGGGCGTCTATGTAATTTTAATGTCCAATGAAACGAGTGACCTGAAGATCATCTCAAGCGATCTCAAGGAGAAGGGAGCGGTTGTGTTGATGGGGTTCCCAGGTTCCGGGCTTGTCGGAAGTATCGCCCTGCAGTACCTGGTGGATCAGATGGAATTTACCCATATCGGTGATATAACCAGCCGGTTCTTCCCACCGATGTCGATGATGCAGAAGGGGGTTGTTCATGCAGCGGTCAGGATTTATGAGAAAGAAGGATTTGCTGCACTTGTTGCGGATATTCCCATTCACCCTGCAATCTGTTATGAAGTGGCAAATGGTATTCTCGACTGGCTGGAAGACTATGATGTGAAGGAGATCGTCACTATTGCAGGTATCGTGACCAATGAGACCGAAAAGAGGGTATTTGGTGTGGCAAGCGATGAGGAAGCTGTCTCGAAGATTTCGGATCATACGATCATCCTCCCGATGGGTAGTATCTCAGGGATCGCATCAAGCCTCCTGACAGAATGCAAACTGCGGAAGATCCCGTGCATCGGTCTCCTGGGTGAGACGGTGAATAATCCTGATCCGCGGGCGGCTGTCTCTACGATCAATGTATTGAATGACCTCTACTCCTTAAACCTGGATACTGCGCCACTCCTGGAACAGGCAGAGGAGATCGAGATGACGATGCAGCGGCTCGCTGAGGAAGTACAGGGATCGGAGGTGCCGCAACAGAAGAAGGAAAACCTTCCGATGTACGGGTGATCACGATGATGGTAGCAGCATTAACCGGCATATCTCCACAGGTGATAGCAGATCTCAAACTTGGCAGACCACGCACCATCGAACTTCAGAGCGCCCATAATATTATCACCCTTTCAGAAGTGCAGCCGGGGGATCCAATCTTCCTGACATCCGTTGCACCTGAAGATCTTTCACCCGGGGATTCCGGCATCATCCTTGAGGTGCAGATGGTCTCTATCTCGATGAAACGGCTGATCGAATATTCACATGCCAATTTCTTCGAGGAGCGTGAGCGGACCTCGGCACGTGTCCAGCTGAGGTACTGCGGGACATCAATCGTCAAAGAAGTAGGGGATCTTGAGTATTGTAAGGCAGCCCGGGTGGATGTGGTGAAGTGCACCTGTTTCCACGCGGTCTGATCTCCTCTTATTTTTTCAGCTGATTAATACAGAATCCGACATTCTCCCCGAATCTGCGGATGGTGTCCATCCCTTCTGTATCATCCTGCACCTCGCCCTTCTCTTTTCCAAAGGCCATGTTCCAGTAGGTGGATCCACAGACGATCATATCATTGATCAGGTAGAACATCAGGAGTTCCTGGATGGTTGCGGTATGGCCGCCTCTCCGTGCAACAGCAATCGGCCCTCCGACCATCCGTGAGAGGAACTGGTCGTTTCCACGGGATACCATCCCGATCCTCTGGAGTGCCGACATCAGCTCCCCGCGGGCGGTTCCGAAGTAGACCGGTGTTCCAACGATTAAACCGTCTGCTGATCTGATCGTCTCTATCATTTCGTTGACGCCGTCATCAATTGCGCATCTTCCGGTCTTCTTGCAGGAATAACAGGCGATACAGGATGCGATCTGCTTTCCCCTGAAGCTGATATCTTCTGTCTCAATCCCTTCTCCACCCAGTGCTTTTTTGCATTCTTCAAGTGCGAGTTCAGTGTTTCCCCCTTCCCGTGGGCTAGCGTTGATGAGTACAACTCGTGCCATGATGCTCTTTAGGTTGACCCGGCAGATAAAAAAGATTATTCAGAGGTGAGCCAGTCATAGAGGAATACTGCGATGAGTGCCCCTGCAATTGGCCCTATGATATAAATCGGGAAGAATTCCCAGAAGTTCTGCCCTCCAAGGAGGGTGTTTCCGAGGTACGGACCGAAGGTACGTGCCGGGTTCAATGATGAACCGGCGATATTGCCGGTTGTTGTGATGACACCGGCGACGGTGAGGCCGATGATCAACCCGGCAAACCCTTCCGGGGCCCGCTTATCGACCGCAACCCCCATGATGACGAGCATCAGGATGAATGTCCCGATCGCCTCGGCAAGGATCGCTTCGGTATAGGAGATCCCATGGAATGGTGTGGTTGCTCCAAGGCCCCCGATGAGAACTGCATCCGGGCCGGTGCACCCGAAGAAGAGGATGCTTGCGAGTGCCGCTCCGATCAGCTGGGCGATGATGTAGGGGGCGACATCAGATGTCGGGAACCTCTTTGTTGCCCAGAGGGCGATTGTTACTGCCGGGTTGATATGTGCCCCGGAGATCCTACCGAGAGCATAAATCGCACCGGCAATGGCAATACCGAAGGCAAGGCCGATGGCAAGCCAGTCCGCAAGCCCCCCGAAGTACCCGATCCCTATATTAAACTCACTGAGCGGTTGTTCTCCGGCAGAGAGCATCAGGGTGATAGTCGCTGCTCCCGCCCCAAAAAAGACGAGGAGGAAGGTTCCAATAAGCTCCGCCACACATCGTTTGGTAAGTGAAATCATAGTGAATACCCTCTCTCATGAATGGAATGCTTTGTAACATGGGGGACAGAGGATTCGTGGAATATTCTCCTTCAGTTTTTTTGCCGGGAAGGGGTACCCTCCCTCCCAGTTCTCTGTATCTTCCCTCATTGCATGCTCCATACATACTCCCATACCACAGACGATGCAGATTGCGACTGCATCGCTATCTTTCCCCTTTTCTGCGCAGATATAACATTTCATACCAGATACCCGCCTTATACTGCGTTCTTGTACTCACAGTACTGATGCCTGAAGTCAACAAGGCATGCCGCAGCACAATCCTTGCATGCCCTTACAGGGGCAGCGGGCGTCTCTTTGTGAAGTGCGATGATGTTGGTCATCATCGTTGCAGTCACCGGCTCGCTCGTTAAGAGGCACGGGTAATCAGAGAGCCGCATCAGGGCAGATGCCCGGACAGTGATCGCACAGGCTGGGTATGCATACCACTGCGGGTTCATCAAAACCTCGTTCTGATCGACTGGAGAGAGATCTATCTCACATCCGGCGACCTTCGGATTGAGCTTTCCTGCTGATCCTGCTTTTGCCCTCCGTGCCCGGTCAAGGATCTTCCACCCGCGGTAGATCATATCCATGAAGTCGCAGTTATGCAGCTCAGCCGCTGCACCACGGGTCGGGTTCAGCTGAACGAGGTTATGGAACCTCTTGGTGAGGAGATCCACAATCATCGGGGCATTAAAACCATCAAGCTCAAGGATGTACTCGGTAGCACATGCAGATGCACCGGTTGCAACCGAGAGAATGTCAAATTCGCTCTTCATCTTTGGCACAGCGGCGGCAAGGGTCTTTTCCATTACTTCTGTCACCGCATCGATGGTTGCCATGATCACATCGTCCTTGCACATGTTGAAGGTGGACTGGGCGATGTGATGGGCGATATCGCCGACACAGTATGCCGGGATGGTGACGATGTTTCCATAATGAACCCCGTCATCCACTGCTTTCTTCACAGCCGGTGTGATGAGACGGCGATACTCGCTCATGTACTTCCTGACATCAAATGAGGTGTGTCCTGCCTCATCCATCAGTTCAGCCTGGGCAGCAACCGGGGTCTTATAGATCTTCTGGACCTGCTGCACCTCCTTCTTTGATGCTTCCGCAAGAGAGTCCCCTGCTTCAACACGTGTTGCAAAGACCTCGCCGAGACCATAGGATGTGTTCATGCCCCAGGATTTTGAGGCAAGTATTGTCTGTTGGTGATCTTTTGGAATTTTTGTCTTCTTCAGGATCTGGTTAACGACATTGCTTGTGCTCCCTGGTATCATGGCAAAGTCCACAACACAGGTTGGCCCGTAGAATCCGGCATATCGGCGTGCGGATTCACGCCCGATCAATGCCTCGGACTTTCCAATCTGGTTGACGAAGGCATCAAGGCTCTTTTTGAACTTCGGGTCCTCATCACTGAGGATCTCAAGGACGACCGGAGTCTGGTAATGTTCGACAAAAGGATCGTCTTCCGGCCGTATGGTTTTTGTCAGGCCTTTCAGTGTGGTAAAGTGTGCAATAACTGATGTCTTGTGCAGGTCGATCACAGCAACACTCTGGCCGGTTGCAGCCTTCATCTTCTTAACAGCTGTAACATAGGGTTCGGCATCGGTGATCGAAAACGCCGTTCCACGCTTCTTTTTAATCGTCTCAACATCTGCCCGCTGGGCAGCCATTGCTTCTGCGATGATTTTTTTATAGAGTTCGGACATTGTTAACACCTCTTAAATCGGGTGGTTCCCCGATATTCCGCATTATGATCTCACAGTATAATAATGGTATTGTTAAATGAAATTGAACTATAAATGAAATTATATTTACGAGATTCTCTCATGTCTTCTTCAAATGGTTGAATGGAGATGAGAGTATTCCTGTTTTCTTTCTCTGGTCATTTTTGAAAACACATATAACAGACCAATTCATATACTACTCTATTTGTATGATGGTTGCATGGATAATCTGCCGGTTTCTTCGTGGTTCCGATCCTGTAACCGGTTACTAAAGAAGAGTATTAATGGTGGCCTGATCGAAAATGGCAGCAAAACAGATTCTAATCGTAGAAGACGATCCGATGATCGTCGAGATGCTCGCTGTTATGCTCAGGAAACTTGGGTATGGCGTATCGGGTATTGCCACATCAGCTGATGAAGCGATCATGCAGGCGATCCAGGGCACCCCCGATCTCGTCCTGATGGATATCGGCCTTGAAGGGAGGGCAAACGGGATTGCTGCTGCAACGATCATCTACCAGTTCTTCTCAATACCTGTTGTCTTCTGCACAGCTCACAGCGGGACTGAGGTGATCAATGTCGCAAAACAGGCTCAACCTTTTGGCTATATCACAAAACCCTTTAATGAGAGTGATCTCTTCAGCGTGATCGAGATTGCAATCAATAATTATCTTTCAACAAAGCCCTCGGGAACAGATGCCAGAAAATTCAAGGAACTGCTCTATCTTGATGCAGGGGTGATGTTTCTGGATACCGGTGGGCGTGTCCTTTTTATGAATCCCTATGCCGAACATATCAACGGAATAACTCATAAGCAGGGGTTCTATCATAACATCGACAAGGTCATCAACAACTTTGAGATGGCTACAAAAACACAGAAACAATACCCCTCTCTCTGGGAAGCGATCCGGGAGAGTCTGGTGATTGGAACCGGTCATGATATCATCATCACGACACGAAAGGGAAAGAGGAAGGCAGTCCACCTGAAGGTGATGGCGAGGAAGAATAACAGAAGCGAGATTGTCGGCTATATTCTCAAACTTGATGAGAATCTCGGGAAAAGCCGCACCCTGAATCGATAATAATCCATTTTTTTCCGGGGTTTTATTCCCCGTTACTTCTTCTGACCACGAATAATTCTCTTATTCCTGGTGTCTCTCTTCATTACCTCATGGATTCAGGGGGAGTATTCCCCCTGTTCAACTGGCGATCACAGGGGTTGCATGCTCATCGAAGGGGTTCTTCCGCATTGCCAGTGAGAAGAGATATGGATAGTGTGCCTTCAGGTACCGCATATATTCAATCCACTCCGGGGTGAGCAGGTCATAGACACGCCTGATATCGATGGTGAGGTGTGCAATATCCTGCTTTGGGAGGCTGGCAATATCATCCCTGCTCTCAAGTTCTTCTGAGAGATGGAAGACGGCACGGAGTGCTTCGGTGAATGTGGCATGTTCAAGCAGAGCCGGGTTTTCAAGCAGACGGAGCAGGAAGTCACGATGCTGAATGAGAAAGTTGCGGAGATTCTGAAGATCGATCCTTTGGATGATGACTGTTTGTTCTGTTCCCTTTAGAATATCCCTGATTTGATCGAATTCAGTATCGGTCCAGGAATCCCTGATAAGGAGATTCCCCCGGAGTTGATCGAGATGTGGATCTGCATCTGAGAAGTTTTTCAGGAGTGTTGCACCGACTTCGGAGAAGAAGATGCCAATGACCATATTCATCTTCTGGAGCCTCTCCCTTTTTGAGCGGACTGCTAATAGCTGGTTTAAGATGATCGTCACCAGAAGGACATTCAACGGCAAAAAGCCGAGCGCATTGAAGATATAGGTGAGGGTGTTGCTCCCCCCCTCATCCCCTATGATCAAAAACTTCATCCCGTAGATGAGCACTGTCGAACAGATGAGTGCTATGCCGAGTTTTGTCTCCCATTTAAGTCGCATTGTACCTGCCCCTTACAGAGTAACTGATGTTTTTTGCATGGAAAAAGGAAACTGTCCTTCAGGTGATGATAAGGAACCAGACAAGAAAAACCAGGCTCTGAAGAATCGTCACCGGAATGCTGAATTTCAGGAAATTCGATGAAGGTGATGGTTGCACCCCGGTGTTCTGCGTTCTGAATGATGATGATATTGCTTGCAGCACCCGGTATTGTCAGGTTTCCGGCAATGGTGCTTCCCGCTGCAAGTGCAAGGAACGCAGTATCTCCTGCACCATCGGGGATGAGGCGCAGTATGACTGTATAGAGGATCAATCCGGAGATGAGTGTCGGAACCAGAAGGTAGAGGGGAAAGGTGAGAAACGGATTTACCATCCCGCTTGAGATGGCGATGAGCAGGTCTGGGGATTTCCAATCGGCTTATTATCTCTACAATGTCAAGTTTCAAAAGGATTTCGTCAGGATTGAATAGTAAGATCTTTATATAATGAATGAAATTATATTGTTTGTGTCTATAACATAACAACCCAGGATGTCGAAGCGCTCGCTGAACACATGGTTTCACATATACCCCTTTTAAACTCATTCTTTGAACTAGCGCCCCTCAGAAATTGCTTTTCAACGAAAACTCACAACAAATGGAATACAGCATTGGACTATGTGGCGGGTCTTGTAACAGCGCCCTCACAAAGGACATTAACGTCAATTGCCCAGCATTGCAGCTCGATGAACAATCAGGCATTCAGCCACTTCCTTTCTCAATCCCCTTGGGATCACCGAAAACTCACTGACTGGATCATGGATCAGGGGTGGCGGACCCTCGGGAAAAATGGTGCCTTGGTGATTGATGAATGTGGCAATCCAAAAGCAGGAAAACACTCCGTTGCGGTCTATCGCCAATATTGTGGGAATATTGGCAAAGTCGATAACTGTCAGGTTGGCGTTTTTATGGCGTATGTCAAAGGCAATCGTCGATTGCTATTGAACAATCGATTGTATCTGCCTGCCGATTGGATTGATGATCCAGCTCGATGTGATGCCGCAGGAATACCTAAAGAACACCAAGTATTCAAGACGAAAGCTGAGCTTGCATACGAACTGATCGGTGAGGCGAAGAAAGCAAAGATTCCATTTACCCATATTGCCATGGATGGATTCTATGGAAAACATCCATGGCTTTTGACACGGCTGGAGAGGGAAGGTCTGACCTATGTTGCCGATGTTGGATCTGATACACGAGTGTATTGTGAATCTCCTGATTATCAGATACCCCAAAGAAAGGGTACAAGGGGAAGGACACCTGTCCACAAAAAAGTGGTGAATACTCGCCCCATTCGTGTTGATTCCATTGAGAAAAAAATAGAGAAATGGAGAAAAATACGAATTCGAGAGTCAATGGACGGTTTTCTTGAAGTCAATTTTTGTGTCGTCAGAGTATGGAGAATTGATAAAGATGTATCCCAACCCATACCCGTCTGGCTCCTGATTCGAAAGGAACTGGACGATTCCGAGATCAAATACTCGTTCTGTAATGCGCTTGAGATCAGGTCATGGCATCGTCTTGCACGAATGCAGAGTCAACGGTTCTGGATCGAGCGTTCGTTTCAGGATGCAAACAAAATCGCCGGGATGAGCGAATATCAGGTGAGAAACTGGAATGCATGGCACCATCACATGGCGCTGGTTCTTCTGGCGATGTTCTGGATCACGGAGGAACTGATGCAAGCTCAATCGGGGAGAATGAAGCTCACTCTGCACGATATCGTGAGGATCATCAAGTTTCTCATTCCGCTGAAAGTGCAGGATGCACTAAGTGTTGCCAAGACTATTGCGATGAACGAAAAAAACAGGAGGAATTCGCGTAAATGTAAAATGAAGAGTAAAAAAAAGGCTTTAACCTGAGGGTGGCGTGGAAGCCAGGATTGTGTGTGTTAATGATATCATTAGCTCCTGGCTCCGATTTCTTGTACGTTTTTGAAGAGGATAGACTTTTTGCATGGGTATGTTATGGATGCGTTCATCAATCTGTAGATGAATGAAACGGTCAGTCAAATAGTACGTGTGATTCTCCTATGGATTCAGTGATGGCAATGGGAGGTATAGTGTTATGTCAGGATAAAGTGACATTGTAGAGTTATGCTCCCTGTCGTAATTGCGCCTGCAAGTGCGAGGAGGAAGATCCGATCCGGGATATTGCAGGTGCGGGCAAGGACAAGGGCAATCGGGGTTCCGATGATTGCAAGGGTGTCATTCATCAGGAGAGCCGAGATGGCTCCCATCACGAAGATAAAGAGGAAGATCAGTCCTCGCGTCGTTCTCTGTGAAGCGAATATCCTGGTTGCGGTATGTTCGAGGTAGCCGCTCTCCTCCATTGCAGCACCGATGATGAAGACGCCGAAGAGGAAGATGAGAATTTCATAATTGATCGCATACAGGGCGGCTATCGGTGCTATTGCTCCTGCCAGAAGTGCAGCTACTGCTCCACCGAGCATGATGCCCCAGATGGGCAGCCTCACCTTTCCGACCTGCCGGAAGGCGATCGCCACCATCACCGCTGCGAGAATAAGAGTAGCATTATCCGTGATCAGGATTGCGCCTGCATGATTATGAAGAATTGTCCATCCGATCGGATCTCCGAAAGCGTCATATAGGAGCTTCTCCTATTCTGGCATATGAACTCTATCCATTATCTTGTGATGGCAGTCCTCCTGACTGCCATACTCTGTGTGGCAGGATGCTCTGATACACCGCAGGGAGAGGTTCCCCCGGTTATAACTGTACAACCAACCCAGGTTCCTGTTGAGACGACTTCAGGCTGGTCACTTGAACCGGGGCCACTTGGAACAATGCCTGCTGGAAAAGAAGTATCGGCCACAGCGAGAAAGGATCCACTCAGTAATATAATAACTGTTCAGTTCGATGGAGGGAGGGGAATGACCTTTCTAACGCAGGTTCAGGCTATCCTGTACTCTGGAGATGGAAGGGTTGAGGAGAAAAGTATCGAACGGCCCCTTTCCCTTGGGAAGTCGATCACATTTGAAGGAACCAGGGGTGCTCCTGATCGCGTGAAGATCACGGCAATCTACAATACCGGTGAGGTGGTTGTGATCAGCGACGAGCTTTATCAGAGAGAAGATGCATATGCCAAATAACCTCACTCTCTTCTTTTCCACCTGATATGGACTCCATCGTCCATCTGTCGAACGTGATCGAGTGTGAGCCTTGGGAAGAGCGATTCATCAATGAATCCCTCCCCATCAGCAAGAGTCGGGGCTGTTTTTCCTCCGATGATCATCGATCCGAGATACACATTTAGTTCATCAAAGAGTCCCTTGCTCAGGAAAGACCAGATCACGGTGCCTCCACCTTCAACCATCAGGGTAGCAATCCCCCTCTTCTTCAACTCCAGCATAAGAGAGTGGAGATCGACAGTATCCTCTCCGCAGGTGATGACTTCAGCATACCCTCCAAGTGCCTCCACCCGTTCCGGATCGGCTTTCTTTGCAACAGCGATGATCCGTTTCCCATCACCCTTCCTCAGGATATCCGCTGTTGTCGGTGTCTGGGCATCTGAGTCAAGGACGATCCTCACCGGGTTCTCATCTGCCTTCCTGTTTTTCCGCTCTTCACGAAGAGCTGGTGATTTTACTGTCAGGGAGGGATCATCGGCCTGCACCGTTCCGATACCGACAAGAATGGCGTCACAGGCAGCACGCATCCGGTCGACACGGGCAAAGTCGTCAGATCCGGATATCCGTACCTGGCGTCGCTCCCGGGTCGAGAGTTTTCCATCCGCACTCATGGCAGCGTTGATGATGATATATGGCCGCATGTGAACTATTCGTTTATGGATGATGGATGATATAGGCTGTGATTGAAGTATAGATGAGGTGTATTTTTCACCACATCCGGCAAACCATGATCCCATGGGAAACCTTACAGTTGCAGCGATCGCACCTCCTGATGTTCTGCGTGAACTTGGAAAGAAAGGCACCTCATCGGATATCACTTTTTATAACCTGAAACGTGATCTGGATACGGTCACGCTTGTTGAGCCATCCAGGTATCCCGAACGGCTTTCATCCCTCTACTTCTCAGTCTCAATGGCACAGGCGGCAATCCTTGTCATCGACGAGATCACCCCGCAACTTGGGGAATGTATCCTGATGCTCGATTCCGCAGGTGTTTCCGAGGGGTATATCATACTCAGAAATTACCTCGGTCGGGATCAGGTTGAACCACTCTTCAGAGGAACTGTTCTTGAAGGGTACAGGTTCTGTGAGCCGAACTGGATTGAGTTAAAAGAGCTTCTCTTAAAGGATGCCGCACTCATTGAGTCTGGTGAACCTCCGGCAGGTTCGATGCCGTATGGCACAATGGCAATTGATCACCATTTCAATGTCAAAGGTATCGGAACGGTTGTCCTTGGGGGTGTCGTTGATGGTTGCCTCAGAAAGCACGATCAGCTGAAGGCGCTTCCCGGTGAGAAACAGGCGATACTCCGGTCAATCCAGAAGCATGATGACGACTCGGCGTATGCGGTGAAGGACGATCGGGTTGGCCTTGCCCTGAAGAATATCGAGGCTGATGATCTGGATCGCGGTTTTGTCCTCACAACAAATCCGGCAGTTCTGGTCACTGATGAGATACATGCCGGGGCTTCACTTGTAAAATACTGGCCCTCCCCGATTCATGAAGGGATGGTTCTTTATTCTGGCCACTGGATGCAGTTCATCTCCGGAAAGGTAATTGCTGTTGACGATGATGGGGATTTCCGCCATCCTGTTCTGACGATCAGCCTGGAGAAACCACTCATCCACCTTCCCGGTGATACCGTTGTGCTCCATTATCTTGAAGGGGGAAAGCTCCGGATTGTGGGTTCCCTCAAACTCGCCTGAATGCGCGTTTCGGGGCTTTTATGGGGTTAATTGAGAAGAAGGTATAAATGCTTCGGAAGATCAATATATGATTGTATGGGAGATATGAAAACCCTTTCTTCCTTTGGAAAGGGTGCGCATTCATCGTTTTTTATCAGGCTATGGGTCTTTTCCGCCCTGACGGTGACTGCATATCTCATCACCTATCATGGTGTACAGCATGGTATCCATGATGTCTATCCTGCCCTTTTTTTGCTTCCGATAGTCTTTACTCCCTTCCTCTTCCCCCGGCGTGAGACGATTATTGCGGTTGCGATTGCCTTTGGGTATTTTGCACTGGTCTTCTCACTTGCAGGGAATGATGCTGCGATCATCTATGCATCAACGGTTAATTTCATCTTCTTTGTTGCGGTTGGTGTCTTTGTTGCGGTTGTTGCGGATCATGTCCGGGTGAAGACCGGGAGATACTCCCGGATGCTTGAATGTTCGGAATCCTGCACCCTGATTGTGGATAGAAAGAGACGGACGATTATAGATGCCAATCATCTCTCTCTCAGCCTGCTGGTACCCGGTGCATCATCATTATTTGGAACAGGATTGCAACAGCTCTGGCAAAACCCTGAAAGGGCAGATTATCTCCTTGATGAAATAGAGAGAGCCGGATCTATCTCTGACCATGAAGAAGTACTTATTGGAAGAGATGGAGCCCCCCATATATTCCGGCTTTCGGGATCGATTCTCGATGATGATGCAGTATTGATCTCTCTAGTTGATATCACTCCATTAAAAAATGCAGAGAAGGCATATCAGAAAACCAGGATTGAATACAAAGAGACACTTGACTCGATAGATGAGCCGATCCTTGTCATAGATCCGGATCATCATATTCTTCTGAATAACCAGATAGCCCTTCGTCATGCCCAGAAGATTCGGGGAGTTACCGATATTGTCGGAAAACCTGTTCTGGACTTCTTCCCCTGTTTGCAGATACTCTCGGATACATATGTTCATGATATGGTATTCTCCAGGGAACAGTCGATCAGGCGGGATATCCTCTATGAAGAATCCGGCGTGGAGAAGTGGTTTACTATTCATATCAACCCGATTAAGCGAGGTCAGGGGTGTGAATCTGCGATTGTGATGATCCACGATATCACCGAGAAAAAGAAGAACGAGGCTTTATGGAAGAAATCAGAGTCCGCACATCGTATAATCTTCGAAAATGCCGGTGCCGGGATCCTCATTATTGATGAAAACGGCTGTATTCAATCCGTCAATGATGAGTTCTGCACGCTGACGGGATACGAGAAAGAGGAGCTCCAGGGCAAACCCCTCATTCAGCTCCTCTTCCCCGAAAAAGATCATCAGATCATCCAGGCCTGTATCAGCATCGATGCCGGGCATGAGTCCCATGAGGAGTATGAGGTTACCATCATCGATGCACAGGGTGATGAACGGAACTGCATGCTTCTGACTGCTATTATTCCGGATACACGCCACAGGGTTGTATCCATCATCGATATCACCGAAGAACAGCGGATGCTCGATATGATGCTCGAACAGGAGGCAAACTATCTCCAGCTGATACGCCATGTGCCTGTTGGGATCTTCACCTGTGGAAATGGGGTGATACAGTTCGTCAATCCTTCATTCTGTCAGATAACAGGGTATTCCGAGGATGAGCTTCTGGGAGAGCGGGTTTCTTCAATCTTTCCGGAGGCTTGCGGGCTGCCGCAACAAAACACTCCGGCAGAGATCGTCTTCTCGAGGAAAAATGGCGAGCTTTCTCCCGGTACCGTGGAAATGCGGGCATTTCGATCAGATGGCGAGCCTGTTGAACTTGGGATCCTGATTGATATCTCGACCCAGAAAAGACTTGAAGAGAACCTCAGGGGTGAGATCGAACGAAGATCTGACTTTGTGATGGTTGCCTCCCATGAACTGAGAACACCTCTTCAGCCTGTTGTTGGCTATCTCAGTCTTATCCTCGCAGATCCGGGCTCCCTGAACCTCCCGCCGGATGTGGTGGAGATGCTGACGCTCTGCCAGAAGCATATCGATCAGGAGCGGAGGATCATCGATCGGATGATTGCCTTCTCACTTGTTGACTCGAATAAGATTGTACCGAATTCCCGGGAGATACAAATCCGGGATCTCATCGAGGATATCATCGTTGAGTATAATTGTCGGGCAGATGCCCGGGTGAAGAATGAGGTGCCGCCATCTGTCACCATCCAGGGAGACCCGGATCTCCTCTATCATGTCTTCACCAGCATCATCAGCAATGCGGTGAGGTATAATGAACCGCCCCGTGAGGTTTCAGTGGAGTATGAGGCTGATTCTGATGCCCACATCATCCGGGTTATCGATAATGGCATGGGAATTGATCCGGAATCCCTCTCCAATATTTTTGAACCGTTCCATATCGCGGATCTCCAGAAATTAACACGGGAATATAACCGGCTGGGGCTTGGCCTCTCTATTGCACAACGGTATGTTCAGGTTCATGGCGGTGAGATCAGCGTCTCAAGTGTTCCTGGGAAGGGGAGTATTTTTACCATACGAATACCCATGAGGTTAGTAATATGACAAAGACGGTGATGGTGGTCGATGATGATATCCCAAACCTCACGGTGATGGGACTTCTCCTGAAGAAGCTTGGGTATGTCGCAGTCACCCATAATAACGGATGGAATGCGATCGCAGCAATCAAGGAGGAGATGCCTGATCTGGTTCTTCTGGATCTGATGATGACGCCTATCGACGGATGGCAGTTTCTCGATGAGATCAAAAAAGAGGGGATTATCGGCCTTCCTGTGATGCTCTTCACTGCAAAATACATCCGGGATGAGGAGATCGAACCATATAAAAATGAGATAACCCTCATTCTCCAGAAACCCGTCTCCTTCAAGGAGCTCGAAGCGACTCTGGGCGAGTTCTTCAGCTCCAGGTCATAAACGAACAACCAGATTCCATCACCCTCATTTTGGAATAAGCATTCTATTAGTTATCGTTAGAGGATGTCTCCTCCCGGTTTCAATTCATAACGGCTATATATGATCTTTAACGTAATCTCTATTTCATGAACGCTAAGGTGTGTGCCGCTCTCGTTGCGGCAGTTGTATTGTCCTTGTTTGCAGCCGGTTGCATGGGTGGGGAAACTCCCGCTCCGTCTGACCGGCCACTCTACATTGTTGGTATCGATGGTGATTACAGGCCATTCAGCTATATCGAAGCTGATGGCTCTGCTGCCGGATTCGATGTCGAATCTATCCAGTGGATCGGTGAAGAGATGGGTTTTGATGTGAAGATCCAGCCGATGGCATGGGATGGTATCATTCCAAGTCTTGAAACAAAGAAGATCGATATGGTCTATTCTGGGATGACGATCACCCCGGAGCGGCAGGAGCGTGTTAGTTTCTCAGAGCCATACTGGGTTATCTACCAGGCAGTTGCATCACGTGTCGACTCAACATTTACTACAGACGATGTGCTTGCTGGTAAAGTTATTCTGGGAGCACAGCGGGGCAGCACTGCGGCAGATTACATCCAGACAAACCTTGTCGATACTGGTCTCCTTGCTGAAAAAGATTTCAAGCAATATGCCAACTTCCCACTAGCGGTAACTGATCTCAAGAATGGTCGTGTTGATGCGCTAATGTATGATGAACCTGTCATTGACAACTATGTTGAGGAGCAGGAGATAAAGAAGGTCGGTATTATTGACGAGAAAGAGGAGTATGGTGTTGCAATCCGGAAGGAAGATACCGAGCTCCTTGCCACCATCAACGAAGGCATCACCCGGCTTCAGGCATCACCCAAATGGGATGAGCTAAAGCAGAAATATGGTCTTGAGTAACTGGTTTTGGATCAATTATCCCGACCAAAAACTCATTTCCCCTACCTTTTTCTCATCACGGAGACAACACTTTGAGTACTTCTATCAGCCCTGTTCTTTCAGGGTATCTTTCCGTGGTGATCCTGTTTGAGTATTCTTTCCCCGGCCATTGTTGATTCCCTCCCCTATCTCATCTCCGGTGTCTTTACGACTCTCGGGCTTGTGATCCTTGCCCTTGGGCTTGGGCTTCTGATGGGAATTCCAATGGCGCTTCTTCAGGTATATGGTCCAGCCCCCCTCCAGTACTGTGTCCGTACCTATATCTGGATCTTCCGCGGACTCCCGATTCTGGTTCTTCTCTTCCTCTTCTACTTCGGAATCATTCCGATACTCGGCTTTGATATTGGGCCATTCTGGATTGCAGCCGTTGTACTTGGATTTCGGACTGCGGCATACCAGTCGGAGATATTCAGAGGTGCGATCCTCTCGATCAGCGAGGGGCAGATGCTGGCGGCACGATCCCTTGGAATGTCACGTTTCTGTGCGATCAGGACAGTTATACTCCCGCAGGCACTGAGGCGGGCACTCCCCGGATGGACGAACGAATACCCCATCCTCCTTACCGACTCCTCAGTCTGTTACGCGATTGGAGTGGCCGAACTCCTGACCCGGGGCAATCAGATTGTGTCACGGATTGGGGATCCGATGACGGTCTATGTTATCGTTGCGATCCTCTTTATCCTCTTAAATTATGGTGGGCAGTGGATCTTCGGCAGGATTGAGAACCGATATAAAATTCCAGGATATGGGCACGGTGATGCATAAGATGACCGATGGAGAGATCATTCTCAGGGTGGAGGATATCCACAAATGTTATGGCGATATCGAGGTGCTCAAAGGTGTCTCCTTTGATGTCCGCCGGGGCGAGACGAAGGTCTTCATAGGCCCCTCAGGTACAGGAAAGAGCACCCTGCTCCGGTGCATCAATCAGCTGACGATCCCCGATAGCGGTTCTATATGGCTGAATGATGAGGAAGTGACCCATGCTGGTCTCCGGATCAACCAGTTCCGCCAGAAGATCGGGATGGTCTTCCAGAACTTCAACCTCTTCGATCACTTGACAGCGGTTGCCAATGTCGAGATCGCCCTCATCAGGGTAAAGGGGATGAGCAAGGCCGATGCCCGGAAGAAGGCGCTGGAGGAGCTCCAGCAGGTAGGTCTTCTCGATAAGGCAAACGCCTATCCGGCAGAACTCTCTGGTGGTCAGGCGCAGCGGCTCTCAATTGCACGGGCGCTCGCGATGGATCCTGAGGTGATCCTCTTTGACGAACCGACCTCCTCCCTCGATCCCGAGCTGACACGTGAGGTGCTTGAGGTGATGAAAAGGCTTGCACGGGCAGGGATGACGATGCTTGTCGTCACCCACGAGATGGGGTTTGCCCTCTCGGTGGCAAATGAGATCCTCTTTATGGAGCATGGGACGATCGTTGAGAAGGGGTCGCCTGCTGATATCCAGACAAGCCCCGGATTTGCACGGACACGGATGTTTCTCGGAACATTCCAGGATGATTGATGAACAAAGATGATTGACCTCCAGTTTGATTTCGAGATCCTGCTGCCAGCATTCTATAATGGCGCCCTTGTTACATTTGCGCTTATCCTGGTATCTGCACCATTTGGTTTTCTGAATGGAATCGGAATTGCACTTGGAAGGACCTATGGAAACAGGCTTGTCTCGAGGCTCTGCCACGGGTATGTCCTCTTCTTCAAAGGCTGCCCGCTCCTCCTTCTCCTCTTCATCATCTACTTCGGTCTCCCGTCTCTTGGCATCACCTTCACCGCATTTACCTCAGCGGTGATCGGCTTCATACTCTGTAATGGTGCATATAATTCCGAATATATTCGTGGAGGAATCCAGTCGGTATCCTCCGGGCAGATGACGGCCGCCCTTTCTCTTGGGATGTCAAGGGTCCAGGCGATCCGGAGTATCATACTCCCGCAGGCATTGCGAAAGTCACTTCCCGGACTCTCAAATGAGTTCATCTACCTGATCAAGTACTCGTCACTGGCATACATGATCACGGTTGTCGAGATCACCGGCGCAGGCAATATTATTGCAACAAAATATTTTGCCTTCTTTGAGGTCTTCATTCTGATCGGAATCTTCTATCTTGCTCTGGTAACAGTTGCAGGACGGGTTATTGCGAGGATAGAGAAGAAGATTGCAATTCCCGGGTTTGGCGGAGTATAATTATTCGTCTTCCATTCCTGCAAAGAAGATCATCCTGGCTGACCGCCTGAGGACTGCTCCGCAACGGGGGCATACTGCTGTATCCCTGCAGGCAGGGCTGCAGGTTGCACAGGTATCAAGAACAACAAAGATATTCTCACAATGGGGGCAGAGCCAGTCTTCCATGCTGTTCTACTCCTCCTCTTCCTTCCCGAGTGTCTTCATGACGAGCAGGGTGATGTCATCAGACTGTGGATTATCCCCGGCAAATGCACTGATGTCCTCGATGATTGAGGCGATGATCCCGGCCGCTGTCTTGCCCTGGATTCCTCCGAGCACTGCTTCAAGCCGCTCTTCTCCATAGAGTTCGTCATCTTTGTTCTCGGCTTCGGTGACCCCGTCTGTATAGAGGACGAGGAGATCATTTTCATGCAGGTTTATCTCCACGGTTTCAAGTTCGATATCCTCAATGACGCCAAGAGCAATCCCTTCAGCTTTGAGGAGCGTTATCGAATGATCGTCACCTCGCAGGAAGACCGGTGGATTGTGTCCGGCGTTTACGTAGGTGAGCGTCTTCTCGTTGGCATCAAGAATCGCATAGAAGAGGGTGACGAACATGCTCGTCTTTGAATCCTCGCAGATCAGCCTGTTTGCCTGGGTGATTGCCATGGCGGGTGATGGTTCGTCTGCCGTGCTCGCCCTGACAAGGGTTCGTGATAATGCCATGAAGAGGGCGGCTGAAACACCTTTTCCTGAGACATCTGCAATAACAAGACCAAAACGCCCCTCCCCGATCGGGATGAAGTCATAGAAGTCACCCCCGACAAAGAGGGCGGGGATACTCTTTGCCGCAAGGTCAAAACCCCTGATGATCGGTGCCCTGTCAGGGAGGAAGCTCTCCTGGATGCTGCGGGCGATCTCGAGCTCACGTGAGAGCCGCTCCCGCTCGGCAGTCGTCTTCTCGAGATCAGCCATCATTGCGCTGAGATCTTCCGCCATCTTGTTGAAGTTGTGAGCAAGTTCCCCAAACTCATCCTCTGTACCGGTCTCGACACGGTATGCGAGATCACCTCTTCCGATCGCATCTGCTCCTTCGCCAAGCCGCTTCAGCGGGCGGGTGATCACCTGCGAAAAGAGTGCGGATCCAAGAACGGCGGCCCCGATGAGGATGACCATGGTGATGATAAAGAGATGCATTGAACTGGTGATCTGCTGGTCGATCTGATCGGCAGTTTCTGCGGTCTGCCGGCTGAGCTTCTCGCCGGTTAAGGTCGCGGGTTCGATGACTGTCTCGACCGGCATCACAATGGCAATGCTCCAGCCTGTCGCTTTCACGGGGGCATATGCGACAAAGACATCATTTCTGTCAAGAGTGATCCTGCTGATACCGGTCTCCCCCCGTACCATCCTCGTCGCAATGGCTTTTATCTCACGGTTGGGTGCTTCAAGAAGGTTTTCGGTGGTAAAAGACTCATCCCAGAGCTGATCCTCGGCGGTGAGTCCGGGGCGCGTGATGATATGGCCATCGGATCCAATCAGCATGCCATACCCGTCTCCCCCGAATGAGGTGTCAAGGATCATCTGGTTGATCGTCTCGATGGTGACATCCGCACCGATAACCCATTCTTTTGTCGGATCAGGTATCAGGTATGAGCAGGTGACGGTGAGACCGGTTTTCCCTGCATCAACATAGGGTCGTGACCAGACAATCCCATCCTGGTTGAGTGCGTTTTGGTACCATTCCCGGCTCCTGGGATCAAATTCCGGCGGCAGATCATCTGCGTGTGGGTACAATCTGAAGATCCCGGATCCGGTTCCGATATAGATCCAGGTGATGTCCGTGTGTGCGGTCTGGACCGGGATCATGATCTTCTCAAGGGCTGCAAGCTCTCTCCGCTCTTGAATATCAGGGTGGGCGCCGGGTGCGATCACCTCTTTTGTTCTGGTTGTGTCAATAGAGATGACATCCGGCTGAATTTCATCTGCATAGATAGCAATGGCCCGGATCGCCTTCTCAGCATCCTCAAAGTAGAGGGATGTATACTCTGCCTGATCGACTGCCATCCTGAGGAGGTACTCTTCGGCATCCTCGATGAGTGCCGCAGTGCTCTCCTCAACTGCCTGGCTGCCAAGTTTCTCGCTCTGCTCGATCGCGGTTCCGCCGAGGGTGGTGATTGCCGAGGATGCAATTCCTCCGGCGATAAGGAGAGATATAACTGAAATGGTGAGGAATGCCAGGAGAATCTTTGTTCTGACGGCCATCGGCGGGATCGGCAGGTTCATCTTATAAGAGTCATCTGGATGGAATATAAGTGCTTTCTTCATAGTGCGCTGAATTTATCGTCTTCAGATACCACCTCTCTTTCATATGGGTCAGAATATTTATGATGAGGCACTCCTCCTCCACGAGCAGCATCGGGGAAAGATCGAGGTGCGTGGCAAGGTGCAGGTGAAGAACCGGCATGATCTGAGTGTTGCCGAGGTGGCCAGGAAGATTGCTACTGACCATGCCATTGCAGCATATATTTCCCATCCGACAAAAGAGTACATACTCCCCTCTGTCATCGATCGCGGGGTGGGCTGGGTAGTTGCAGCGGCAGTTGCAGAAGCATGGACGCTCTTTTGCACCAGGGAGTCTTTTATCTGATTGCGCCCATCTTCTTAATAGCATGAATGCTGGTGATAAGAAGTTCCCGATCTATCTTCTGGTGCTGGTGGCAGTCTTTCTCCTTGGATCAGTCGGCCTTGCCCACCTTGAAGGCCTCTCGCTCTTTGATGCCGTCTACTTCATCATTGTAACGGTGGCAACAGTCGGGTATGGCGATATCGTTCCGACAACAGATGGCGGCCGGTTCCTGGTGATGGTACTTATACTTGCCGGGGTGGGGACATTCCTGACTGTTGTTGCCTATACAATCGAGATGATGATCTCAAGAAATGATCTCCGTTCAAGACAGAGGAAGGTTCGCATGATCATCGGTGTCTTCTTCTCTGAGGTTGGTGTTCCGATGATTCATCTCTTCAAACCGGGTGTTTCGTCTTTTCAGCAGGATTCTGATCTCATTGTGCAGAATGGCTGGGATAAAAAACAGTTTCTTGCCGCACGAAAACGCCTTTCTGGCCGGTCTTTTGGGGTCGATCTGATGAAGATCGATCGGATTGCCCTCTGGAAGTTCCTTGCAGAGAAGCGTGGCTTCATGATCCAGCTCCTTCAGCATCCGATGCTCTTTGATGATGAGCCCTTCTCGGATATGATCACCGCACTATCCCATCTTCAGGAGGAACTCTCTTCCCGGCGTGATCTGGTGCATATCTCCCAACCTGATGCCGCACACCTGTCTCACGATTGTGAACGGGTATATCGCCTGCTTGTCACAGGGTGGCTTGAGCACATGGAGTACTTACAGAGCCATTACCCGTATCTCTTCTCGCTCTCAGTCAGGACAAATCCTTTTGATCCTGAGGCGTCTGCTGAGATTGACTGATTGGATCAGGGTTATTCCGGTATGTGTTCTTTGGGATACTAATTTCAAACCGTGCCCCTTCCTTCCAGGTGCCGGTTTCCCTGATTGTCATCCCTGTAATCGAGAGTATCTCGCGGATCAGGTAGAGTCCAAGCCCCATCTTGCTTCCCCGTATATGCGAGAAGATACGTTCTTTCATATCATCCGGAATACCGATCCCATCATCTTCAATGGTAAGCACCCCGTTTTCTCCATCCTGGTGAAATCTGATCGTTATTCTGGTTGCCCTCTCCCCGTGAATGATAGTATTATGGACGAGATTTGAGAAGACCTTCAGGAGGAGCGGGTCTGAATAGATCTCAAGATCACCGGTTTCCACTGAAAGAGTAATATTTGCGGGATTAATCTCCTGTTCAGCCCATCGAGCTGTTGATTCAACATGCTGCCATGCGGGTTCCCGGGCTCCGAGATTCTCATAATCAGCAGTAAAGGTGATCTGCCTCTCTATCGTCCTGACAGCTTCGGTTAGTTTCTCCATGTATCTCTGTATCTCCGGATCACCGGGAAGTTCCTCCTGAATGATGGAGCCATAGCCGAGGATGGAGGTGATCTGGTTTAAGATATCGTGCCTCGTGATCGAGGAGAGGAGATTAAGTTTTTTATTAGCCACTTCAAGGCTCTGGCGTGCCCTGTATACGTCCGTTATATCCCTGATGAAGATGGTGGTGCCGATCGGGATCCCTTTTCTACTGGCAAATGGCTCTGTTCGAACCTCGAATATCTCGTCTCCATCGTCGCGATGGATGAGGTGCGATCCTTTCATGTCATGGATCCCCCATCGCCTGAGAATATTCATCCCATCTGTTCCTTCAATCTCCGCGAATGTATTGCCAACGACGATTGTTGCAGCACGGTTCATATCAACCACCCGGTTGTTCTGGTCAAGGACGATTACACCGTCATTCATCGTTTCGATGACCGTTTTTCTTGCCAGAGGTATGATCGTGAAGAGGCCGAGATTCGTATTGCCGCTGATAACGATGAGAGAGAGCGTGATCAGGAGTGCAAACGGTGTCAGATCAACGCCGGGGAACGGGTCAAGGCGGAAGAGGTACAGGAGATTGAAAATGATGGGGACGATGATTCCTATGAAGAGAAGAAATAGCTGCTCGCGTACCCGGGGCGTACTTGCGGTATACCGGTAGATCAGGATGCAGATCGAGCATGCGATCAGGAAGTATGAGTACAGGGTATGCAGCGGGTAGATCGGGCCGTATATGACCTCCCAGACGATCGTTCCAAGTACCAGCTGTTCGGTAACGCCGGAGTAGAAGAGGCCGTGGATACTGTTTGTCCCGACGAGAATGACATTGATTAAGGGGATGATGAAGAGAATGGCGGCTCTCTGTGCGGTTGCAAACCACCGGATGCCGGTAAATGCACAGGCGATGAGGAAGAAGGTTACCGGAATCCCCGAGAACCCGATGGATGACAGGGTGGTGATGGCGAGCTGGGAACCCGGATCCGCTGCCATATAGAGACAGGCATCCCCGAAAGCCCAGATGGCTGCAAGTACCAGAAAGAGCGTAACAGGTCCTCTCAGCTGTTCGCTCCAGCTCCCCCTGAGATGGTATGCAGATATGGCAAATACGAGGGCGACGATCAGGAGAGTCGGGGTGAGGATTGAGAACTGGAATATCATAACGCTAATCTCTCAGAGTGCTCTTCATAAATAAAAAGGTTATTCGTTGATTGCTTCCTTTCCGATTGCTTAAAACCCCAAACCTGATGCAGGGAATTCCCCGGAAAATGCCTGTATTTTCATCGCCAGCCTGTTTCGACTGCAAGACGACAGGTTTTAAACTCTTGTCATGAATTATACACTATGAAATGCCGGGGAATCGGATGCCTTTTACTCATCGCTCTTCTCCTGTTCTGCTCGGCAGGGTGTAGTGAGAGAATGGGATCCCAGGGTGAGCCTGACCAGACTGGTGTTGTATCACCCGTTGATCATAAAGGAATCGGCCTTCTCTTTATCAATGAATATGAAGGCGGCCATGCTTATCGGACGCCATCCGGCACCTTCCTGGTTTTGGATCTCAGGGGATCATGGACACATATGGGGCGTCAGTATGGCGGCCTTGCCGGGGAGGATCTTCGCCTCTTCCATGACAGGATTGTGGCGGATCTCACCAGCCGCGGTGTTTCGGGTGATCATCAACT
>NPIF01005981.1_pt1 | contig 25435 bp, 24 predicted proteins | sample 8637461 | NCBI WGS metagenome assembly NPIF01 (sample SAMN07420641, study PRJNA396082) | bioreactor metagenome | isolation source: sample BR12 brine-fed electro-methanogenic bioreactor BR | place: Japan: Kochi | collected 2016-12-09
GTTACAATAGACGAAGTTCATTCCCAGGGAGGACCAGTCCCCATGCGTTTGTCACCCGCTCTCTCCATGCTCGCGCTGTTCGCCGCGCTCGCCCTGCAACCTCATCCCACTCGGGCCTGCGACGACATCATCGTCGACGGCCGCTTTGAAGACTGGCAGAACGTCGCCCCCATCCTCACCGACCCGAGCGGCGACCACGCAGGCAGCGCGGTCGACTTCCAGCGCGTCTGGATCACCAACGACGACACGTTCCTTTACATCCGCGTCGAAATCGGCACTGTCCGCAACATCCAGACCGTAGAAGGCCGCGTGCGCTTCTTCTTCGACCTCGACCGAAACCCGGGCACCGGCTGGTCAATAAACGGCATCGGCAGTGACTTCGCGATCCTCTACCCCGAGCGTGCCGCCGTAAAGCAGGCAGCCGGTACTTTCTATGTCAGCGGCATCGATCACGCGGACATCTCCCTTGAGAGCGGCCCGACTGTCGGTTCAGACCAGTTTGAATTCCGCATCGCCCGCGACGCCGTCTTCCCCGATTCCGGCCAGCCCATCTTCGCGCAGGAGTCGTTTGATATCCTCCTCGAAGGTTGGACCATCGGCGAGCAGAACGACGAATGCAACTATGCGGCGGGCTCGCCGATCGAATACGCGCCCGACTCCGGCGCTGCGACGTACACATTCCAGACGTGCCAGCCGCGCGACACCGGATTCGACCCGATCGAGAAGGCTGATTCACGTTACATCCGGTTCGTCAGCTACAACGTCCTCTGGGACGGGCTCTTCTCGCGGCCCGACCCCTTCCGCCGTCAGCTTCAGGCGATCGATCCCGACATCGTCTGCTTCCAGGAGATCGGCAGTCACAATGCAACCGAGACCGCCGCGCAACTTAACCAATGGTTGCCGCTATCGACCGGCTCGTGGTACGCATACATGTCCAGCGACAACGTCCTCTGCTCGAAGTGGCCGCTGTCCCTGCAACGCGGCGAGACGGTTCCTTCAGGCGAGGACGGGCAGGCGATGGCCCTCGTCAATCTCCCCGACGACACCTACGCATGTGATCTCTACGTGATCAACGGTCATTACAAGTGCTGCGGCTGCATGGGTTCCAGTGAAGACGCCCGCAGGCAGAAACGCGCCGACGCCAACATCGCATGGCTGAGTGATGCCCGCTCGCCCGGCGGATGGATCACGCTTCCGCAGAACACACCGTTCCTCCTCTGCGGCGACTGGAACATGGTCGGCGGCCCGCAACCGCTCGACACGCAGATCACCGGCAACATCATCGACGAAAGCTCGTTCGGCACCGACTCGTTGCCGGACTGGGACGGGACAGCACTCACGGACGCGCTGCCGAAGCACCTCGGGAACCGCTTTGCGTACACCTGGCGCAGTGACAGCGGCTCGTTCCCGCCCGGCCGCCTCGACTTCATCCTCTACGCGGACAGCGTCATGGAGGCGCGCAGGTCGTTCGTTCTATGGACGCCTGACCTGCCGGGTGAGTTCCTTTCACAACACGGCCTGCTCGCGAGCGACACGACCGACGCGTCGGACCACGCCCCGCTGGTCGTCGATTTCGCCCTCGCCCTCACACCGGGAGACGGCGACATCAACGACGACGGCGAGACGAACGCCCTCGACATCTCAGCCTTCGTCGATGTGCTGCTGGGGCTCGATGATGATGATACGCACGTGCAGGCGGCCGATATGAATGCGGACTATCTCACGGACGGCAACGACCTGCCCTTATTCGCGTCCGTTCTGATAGGTGGGTGATCGCGTCCGAACCGATCCACTCGACGAACCACAGTGGACTATGTTCCGCCGACTTTGCGGTACATTGCCTGATATTGCGGCGTCAGCACGGCCCAGTCGAAACGCTCGCGCGCAAGCTGCCGCCCTTTTTCCCCCATCGCCTTCAACGCCTCATCGCCCCCCGCCACAAGCTTCTTTAATGCCCTCGCGATGTCTCCCCGATGCGGTTCCACGACCGCTCCCGCACCAGACGACTCCACTTCCGGCAGATTGCACGCCTCAGAAATAAGCACCGGCAGCCCCGCCGCCAGCGCTTCAAGAATCGACATGCTCAGCCCTTCGCTCTTGCTGGGCTGTAAGAGCAGCGACGCGCGGCCCAGACACGCCAGCACATCACGCCGATCGAGCATCCCCGTAAACGTCACGCGGCCCTGCCCGCCCTTGCGCGCGATCGCCGCCTCCAGCATCGAACGCATCCCGATCTCGTCCGGACCCGCAATGACAAGATGCCAATCCTCGCCCGACGCCAGAATATCAAAACACGCCTGCATCGCCTGCACGATACCCTTCTGCGGGTGAATCCGCCCCAGCATCAACAGCCAACGCCTGTCCTTCAACTCGCTGAACCGCTCGATCAATCTGTCCGCCGACGGCAGCGAACCAAACTCGCTCACGTTGAGTCCGTTCGGAATCACCTCGACCCGATCGTTGAAGCCGAGAGCGCGAATGTGTTTCGCCTCGCCATCGGCCAGCGCGTGCAGACATGCCGCCGTGCGCAGGTTCTTGTGCTCGAACAACCAGCCTGCCGGCCGCTTCTTCCACCAGCTCCGCTTCCACGCCCACGGCATCATGTGACTGTGCGGCGTGATGATGTGCGGGACGCCGCGCTTGCGGGCCGCCTTGCACGCCGACCAGTTCTGCCCCGCCCACAAGCCGTGAATGTGCAGCACGTCGGTCTCGGCCATCAGCCCGTCAATCCGCGCGTTGAACGCCTTCGACGTACCCAGCCGCGAATTGGGCTTCGGCTCGAAACGCAAAACCTCGACGCCCTCGACATCGGCCGCCTTGCCGAACCGATCGCCTTCCAGCGTCGCGATGCGGCAGGTCTCGCCCGCCGCGGCCAGCTTCGACGCCAGGACCGGCAGTACACGGGCAATGCCGCCCCACTGCGGATCCAACGATTGAACAACGTGCAGTATTTTCATCGTAGCGAGCAACCACCTTTACCGAAGCCGCCGCGCGCGATCCTCGCGCCTCAAGCCTCTTCTGCCGCATCTTACTTCCATAACCCTGCCTTGGCGATCATCGGATCGTCGCCTATCATCGATCGCATGTGCGGCATCGCCGGATATATGCGACAAGCGGGTCTTCTCGACGACGCCGTCCTGCGCGCAATGCTCTCGAAGATCCGCCATCGCGGCCCGGAGGCCGACGGCATCTGGGCCGACCCCGCCAGCGGCCTCGCCTTCGCTCACGCTCGCCTCAAGATTCAGGATCTCAGCGAAGCCGCCCATCAACCCATGCAGTCGCCCGACGGCGACGTCACCCTGATCTACAACGGCGAAATCTACAACTTCCGCGAATTGCGCGAAGAACTGCGTGCCGCCGGCGCGACATTCACATCCACCGGCGACACCGAAGTCTTACTTGAACTCTGCCGCCGCGATCCGTCGCTCGGCTTCCTGCCCCGACTCAACGGCATGTTCGCATTCGCCGTCTGGCACGCGCCGAGCCGCACCCTCACGCTCGCCCGCGACCGCACCGGCGTCAAACCGCTGATCTATGCCCCGATCGACGGCGGCATCGCCTTCGCGTCCGAGATGGCGGCAATCCGGCCCGCCGTACCGGACGTGACGATCGTCCCCCGGGCTGTCATGCAACTGCTCACGCTCGGTTTTATCGCCGCCCCCGGAACGATCTTCCATCAGGTCAGGAAACTCCGCCCCGGCCACCTGCTGAGGTACTGCAACGGCGAAACCATCGTCGAGAAATGGTCCCCCGACCTGCCGACGACACCTTCGACGAACGACTTCGACGAAGCCTGCGCCGAATTGCGCGATCTTCTCGCCGACGCCGTGCGGCAACGCCTGCTCGCCGATGTCCCGGTCGGCGTCTTTCTTTCCGGCGGCATAGACTCAGCGGTCATCACCGCCGTCGCGGCCCAGGTCGCCGACCATCGCGTCAAGACCTTCTCCGTCGGCTTCCCCGGCCAACCGTTCTTCGACGAGAGCCGTTACGCCCAGGCCGTCGCCGACATGCACGGCACTGACCACACCGTCCTCCCGCTCACGCTGGACGAAGTCCGCGAGACGATCCCGCTGGTGCAGACGCACATCGGCGAACCCTTCGCCGATAGTTCCGCCGTGCCGACCTACCTGCTCAGTCGTCTCACGCGCGAGCACGTTACCGTCGCGCTCAGCGGCGACGGCGCCGACGAGCTGTTCGCGGGCTACAACCGATACGCCGCCACCACGCTGATCGAACGCTTCGGCTGGTTCGCTCGCACGCCGCTCTATGCGCCGACGCGCTGGCTCGTGGAGCGCCTGCCCGCGCGCCGCGAGACAAAGATCGGCGGCATCTTCAGCCAGGCCAAACGCGCGATTCGCTCAATGGACCGCCGCCTGCCGCATCGCTTCGCGAACTGGATGCGCACCTCGGACGATCGCACCTACGAGAACTTGCTGCACGACGCGCACGCCGCTCCGCAACGGCTCGATGAAGTCGTACAGGTGCTCTGGCAATACCGCGGCGAGCCGAAGGACCGCAACGATCTCAATCTGCACCTGCAAACGGAATGGCAACTCTCGCTGCCCGATGACATGCTCACCAAGGTTGATCTGATGTCGATGGCGCATGCCCTCGAGGTCCGCTCGCCGTTCCTTGACTATCGTGTCGTCGATCACGTCTTCCCGCTCGACTGGCGCTGGAAGCTCAACGGCTGGCGCAAGAAGCACATGCTGATCGAGGCCTACAAGGACATGCTGCCGACGATCCTGCACAATCGCCCCAAGCGCGGTTTCGAGGTGCCTGTCGGCCCGTGGCTGCGCGGTCCGCTCAATCCCATGGCACGCGAACTGATCGACAACGATGCCTGCTTCTTCGGCAAAATCCTCAGCCGCGAAGGCGCAATTCGCACGCTCAACGAACATTCGACCGGCCGCGCCGATCACAACTTCTGCCTGTGGGCGCTTGTCTCTCTCCTCGCGTGGCAGCAGAAACACGCAGCCGACGTACCCCTCGGTGACATGACGCCATAGAAAAGGCCCCGGCTGCTTTCCAGCCGAGGCCTGTTCTTCGTGGCCCGTGCTCTTCTGCGTGTATGCCTCTGCGAGTCAGGCGTACTTCGCCCGCAGTTTCTGTCGCCAGTAGGACGGCGACCGCTCGCGCTCCCGCTGGATTTCATCCGCCCGTTTCGGCTCTTCCGCCGAAGGCAGATCGCGATCCCGCGTTGCCGACGGCAGTTCTCGCGCCGTTGACGCTCCGATCCAGATCCCGTCCGGCAAGGTCGAGCACCCCACTGTCAGCGGGACGATCCACAGAACGCACAGGGCGATCAGCAACGCGGGCTGTCGCTTTGTTGCTTTCATCGCCTTTCCCCCATCCGCGGCGAGCCACGTCTATCACGACCACCACGCGACACAGGGCCGCGTTCGGACGTGAGTGACACTTCGGTCACACGCAACATCGAACCCCGTTATCAGTATCGTGAGATAGGTTTGCCGATTCGGCCACCATTTCCTGCACCGACGCGATACTCAATCCGTGCAGTCGATTTCTCCCGGACCCGTCCATATATCAATGTTGGAATCGCTCCGCTTTCCGGTCGTCTTCGTGAGATCCGACATGCCTTCAAGCCGCCGCCGCCCGCGCGTCGATAAAGCCCGATAACCAGGAAACTCGCGTTCGCGGACAACCCGCGCGCGGATGACGCGCGCCGAGTCCCCACGCCCGTATTCCATGGAGGCCAGGCCATGTTTGCCCACTGCAATTCAAGGTGTTCGGCAGATACTGCGCGTTCTCGCGGCTGCGCGGCGCTCATCGTCGCCGTCCTCTGTCTCGCCGCCGGCGTCGCGATCGCTCAAACAACCCAACCAATCGCCGACCCGGCGTCCGCCGACGCTCAGCCCGCGCAACCCGTCCGGCCCCTGCATCTGCCGCCGCCGGATGTGGCATGCGTCAATCGAGGCAACGTGCGCATCTCCTACGCCGTCGCCGACAATTCCGCCCCGCCGACCAGAGCGGAAGTCTGGTATACGCTCGATCACGGCCGCACCTGGCACAAGGTACCCCACGCCGTGCTGCGTAAGAACGACATCAACTTCGAAGTCCCCAAAGACGGCCTCTACGGCTTCTTCGTCATCCTCGAAAACGAAGGCGGCGCATCCTCACCGCCCCCGCAACCCGGCACCGGGCCGCAGCAGTGGCTCAACGTCGATCAGACCGCCCCGCTGGTCCAGATCCTCCAGGTCCGGCCCGACCCGCAGTTCGCTCTCAATCGCGAACTCACCATCCGCTGGAACATCAACGACGCCAACCTCGGCGATCGCCCCGTGACGATTCACTACCGAACGCAGCAGACGAAAGCCTATCGCCGCCTTGTTGAAAACCTGCCGCCCACCGGGTCGCACAGTTGGACCGTCCCCGACCATCTGTCCGGCCGCCTCGACCTGCGCATCAGTGCAATCGACGAAGCCGGAAACACCGGCACCACCGACTGCGACTGGCTGCGTCTCGTCGCCAACGGCGTTGTCGACGCGCGACCGCGCCACGCGCGCAGCATGACGGCGGGCCGGATCGACAATGTGCCCGGAGCGCCAACCCACCAGACCGAGACCCGCATCCGACCGGCGGAACTCCGCAAGCGCCCCCGACCGCAGGAGAACATCACCTGGGACGACTTCGAGCCCCTGCCCGCGGAACTGCGAAAGCACCACTCAGACACGAAGAGCAACGCCGACACCAACAAATCACAGGGCGCTGCCGATGACGCTAGAAATCGTTATGATCTCGGCACGTGGCATCGCCTGCGCGGTGAGCATGCCGTTGCCGTCGCGCGTTTCCGGGAAGCGCTCGAACTCGATCCCGATCTGATCCCGGCGCGCAATGATCTGGCGGCGTTGCTGTATCTGCGCGGCGATTACGAAACAGCGAAGCGCGAATATCAGCGTATTCTTGAACAGGATCCGCGCCACCTGTCGGCGCTTAAGGGGCTGGCAGTGGTGGAGGCGAAACTGCGGAACTTCCATTCCGCGTCCGAGTCGCTCGAGAAGATCCTGATGTTCGCGCCCGACGATGCGGAGGCGTGGCTGCACCTCGGCGACACGCGGTTGTTCATGGGCGATCGCGCCGGAGCCCGCGAGGCATGGACGCAGGCCGAAGCCCTCGAAACCGCGTCGGAGGAAATCAAGGAGCGGGCGCGGCGGCGGCTCACCATCTATCGTGCCGACGGCCTGGATTTGGCACCGGCGCGATAGGCTCGACGGCTCACGCCGCAGTTTCATCTTGGTCCCGACGCAGCGGCGCTTTCGCCCTGACGCGCAACGGCTTTCGATGGCATCATCCCGAACATCAAAACAACTGACGAAGCGACTTCCCGTCTATGCCGTCATCGGAGACGAGCGATTCCTCCGCATCCAGGCGGTCGAACAACTTATCGAGAACATCCTCGGCAAGGACGCGGACGAAATGGGCCTGGCCGAGTATGACGGAACAAGCCCGGAACTCGAACTGGCGACGGTCCTCGACGAATGCCGCCAGCCGTCTCTCATGGCACCGATCCGCGTCATCGTCGTCCGCGATGCCGCCCGATTCATCAGCAATTATCGCGAACCTCTGAGCAAGTACGCGGCCTCACCGAGCGACTGCGGCACGCTCATCCTCGAATCATCGTCCTGGCATCGAGGCTCGAAATTACACAAGACGCTCGCGCCCGTCGGCGGCGTCATCGAGTGCAAAGCGCCGGAGCCCAAGACCTTCATAGCTTGGTTGATCGCACACGCCCAGCGCGGCCACGGCCTGCAACTCGAAAAGAACGCGGCCTATCGTCTCAAGGATCTCGCCGGGACCGACCTCGGCATCCTCGACATGGAACTGGCCAAGCTCTCGACGTTCATCCACCCGCAGAAGACGATTCGAACCGCGGATGTCGAGGAACTCGTCGGTGCCACCCGCACCGAGCTCGTCTTCGGCGTCACCGACGCCATCGCCCTGCGCGATCCCGCCGCGGCGCTGGCGGTCCGGAACCAGGTGCTTGAAACCGACCGCGACGCACCCTACAAGGCCGTCGGCGGTCTGGCGTACGGGTTCCGCCGGCTCGCCGAAGCCAAACGACTCGAAACCGAAGGCGTGCGGCTTTTCGACATCCGCACGCAACTTCGCCTGTTTATCGAGCCGCCGGTACTCAAGCGGCAAATCGACCGTTTTTCGCTGCTCCAGTGGCGGCGACATCTCGTTAAACTGTTACGAATCGACATGGCCGCCAAGTCCGGTCTCGGTACCGTCCGAACGGCCGTCGAAAAACTGATCGTGGAGTTGTGCGCGGTCGCTTGAGACCGCCGCCGCGCATGCATCAAGGATGAGGAATTCACTATGTCGCCGATCAAGTCTCGCCTGACCCGCTGTATGCTCCTCTCGCTCGCAGTTGCCTTCTTCACCGGGTGCGCTCAGGAGGAGTGGAGATGGGACTGGTGGAACAAGGACAACGAGAAAAAGCAGACCAAGCCCGTCGCCGCCTCGCGCAAGCCGGTCGAACGAGCGCAGCCGGCCGGAGAATCCCCGCCCGCGGAGACGCGAACGGCCTCCGCCGATGAGCCGAAGTCGGCCGATCCCAAGGCGGATGACGTCGAGCGGCGCATCCGCGATTACACGGAATCGATGGACGCGCAGGACAAAGACCCGGTCGCCTACAACGATTTCAACAGCAAGATCGAACGGCAGAACGATCCCAACCGCCATCGCCGCATCAGCCGCACCGCAAAGCGCGCCTCCGCGGAGCCCGAGCCCTCCGGTCATGGTGCCGCCCGTGTGGCACATCCTGCACCGCGCGAGAGCACGCCGGATCGTGAGGCCGACCGCTCAGTCAACATGAACCCGCTGCCCGTCGAGCCGGAACCGATGCGGAATTCGGAGACGCCGGCCGCGCGCCCCGCGACAATCGCCGAAAGACCGGACTCGCCCGCGACCGAATCCGACGAACCGCGCGCCGAAATGTTCACCGGCGACACGACCGCGGACAACACGAAGCCCGATGCAGGCCCTGTCGAAACGGCTGACACCGCCGGGCCCGACGCATCGAAGTCGCCGGACACGCCCGCGACGAATAACAAGGACAAATCGGAGAAGCCTGCCGAAACGAAACCGGCCGACAAGCCCGAGCCGCCGCGGCTCAAAGAAGTCCGCGTCGCCGCCGGGCCGCAGACCGAACCCGCCGAATCGGCGGCCGAGTCCGCCGAGATGCCGAAACCCAACGCACCTCAGACGCGAACCGTCACCGTCGATACGTTCAAGCAGAAGCTGGAGGAGCAGAAGAAAACCGTTGCGGACAATCCCAACAACATCGCGGAACAGCTCCGCCTCCGCATGATGTATCTCATCAACAATCAGGATGACAAGGCGCTGGCACTTGATGAAGGCATGGACGTCGAAACGCACGCCATCATCCAGGCTCAGATTCGCGCCATGATGGCCTCGCGTGAGGCCGACGGCCGCGATCCGGCCACCTTCGCCAACAACCTGCTTGAATCCGTCGAGAATCTCCGTGGCCTCGTCCGCGCCAAGGCCGATCTCAGCGTCCCCAAGGTCATCCTCTGCAAGTCCACCGAAGGCTTCGGCGTGTACGAACCCTACCAGCCCGCCGAATTCCCCGCCGGTATGCGACAGGAAGTGCTGATCTACGTCGAGGTCGACAATTTCAGCTCCGAAGTGACGCCCAACGGCTTCTTCCGCACGCTGCTCACCCTGCGGCCCAGCCTGCTCAACAAGCGAACCGGTGAGGAGATCTGGAGCACGACCTACGAGAACATCGAGGATCTTTCGCGCCGCCGCCGCCGGGATTTCTTCCTTACCGTCTCGCAGACGATCCCGGCGTCGCTGGCGCCAGGTGAATACGTGCTGAAGGTCGAAGTCGAGGACGTGCTCGTCGGCAAGATCAACAGCAACATCGCCGAATTCAAGATGACGGCTTCCGCCGGCGGTTGATTTCGCCCGTCGCCGCCCTCATAGACTGAAATCGCGCGCGAGGTGGGTCAACGGCCCGCCTCGCCTCTTAAACAACGTGCGGCGAACGCAACGCCGCCGGGTCTCTCCAGCAGGATGGGAAACGCAATTGCTCGACCCCATCGGTTCGACATCCTGGCACCATCGGCACTCGGGCTGTTTTGAGAAGCTCGATGAAATCCTCCGTGCCGACGGCATCGCCCGCCCGCGTATCCTCATCATCGGCCCCGGCGCCGTCACCAGAATCGCGGCCCCGCTCCTCAACAACGCGGCCGCCGTGCCTTCGCGTTTCCGCAAGCTCGTCGGCGATGCCGCCCGCTACAGCGATCAACTCCTCCGCCGCATCCCCACGCTGCCGCTCCGATCCCTCGAGCCGATGGAACTGCACGCGATTCTGTCGATGCCGCACGAGCTCATCGTTGCAGACCGCTCGCGCCGCGTTCTCGATGCCGTCGCGGCCCAACTGNNGCCCGATGCGTGCTCCGCGACATCACGTTCCAGCCGCTGAATATCGATGCCGACGTCGTCGTCGCCTTCAACGTGATCTGCCGCCTCGACGAACCCAACGCCGGCATGAAGAACGTCGCCGCCGCCGTCCGCCCCGACGGCCTGCTCCTCATCGACGATCGCTCCGCCAAAAACCACCTCGCGGCCTTCCCCGAATTCCGCCCCATCGCCGCAAAGACCTATCGCCGCGCAGCGGAACACCCCGCGGCCCAGTGATTCACCGGCACGGCGCATTAGCTTTACCGCCTCGCCTCGTTCGATCAGTTCTTCCTGATAATCGTCGTCTGACCGCTGATGTGCCTGCATCCCGGCGTCAGAAGCAACTCGACGTACGCCGCCACGTCATCAGGCTGCAACGCCTTCTCCTCCGGGAAATCGGGGAACGCCCCGCGCAGCATGTCCGTTTCAACCGCCCCCGGTGCGACGCCGTAGATGCGGATGCCGCACTTCTCCCCTTCCGCCGCCAGCGCTTTCGTATAAGCAACGACAAACGCCTTCGCCGCACCGTAGGCCGCGAAACCCGGAAATGGATCGTACGCCGAAACCGACGAGATGTTGATGATCACGCCGCCGCCGTTCTCGCACATCTCCTGCCAGACCCCGCGCGAACACAGATATACGGTTCGGACATTCGTCGCGATGATGCGATCAAACAGCTCAGGCTCCATCTGATCGATCGTCGCCAGCGGTGCCGTCCCCGCATTGTTCACGAGGATATCGATCCTGCCGAACACCTCGCGCGTGCGATCGAGTACCTCCTGCACCTGCTCCGGCTGCGTCACGTCAGCCGGTACCGGCAGCACCCGAATGCCGTGGCGTTCGAGATACATCCGCGTCTCGGCAAGCTGATCCGGCGTCCGCGCCGCGATCGTCACATTAGCGCCGGCGAGCCCGAACCGCTTGGCAATTGCGCGGCCGATCCCGCGCCCCGCCCCCGTCACGATCGCCGTCTTGCCTTTGATGCTGTGTACCGTATCCATGATTGTCACTCCGTACTTTGCATCGCGGCATCCGTGCCTGCCGTCGCGCCTCCCCCGGCCGCACGCTTAACGCTCGTGCTCCTGCGTGCCCAATTGCACGAGTTCCTGACGGCGACCCAGGCGCGGATTCTCCTTCGCCGACCCGCCCTCGCCGCCGCACGCCCCACCGCAGGCCGGACCGTCTTTCCTCGCCGCGCGGATCGTCCTGACGGCGAGATACGACGCCGCCGCTCCGACGATCGCGCCGACAACGACAGTTTCAATCATAGGAGTATTCTATCGCCCGAAGCCGCCCCCAACGACCCGATAGCGAGAAGATCGCCGCAATGATTTCGATGCAGCCACGGCGCCGCGGAGCAGAACCCGACTCACGTCTCCGACGCCGACCCCGCACTCGTCGTCGTGGTTCCGGGCGTCCCTGCCGCCGACCTCTGCTTTTTAAGTTGCAGAGCGACCTGAGCCAGCGCCTCCATGTACGGCGTGCCGAGTTGCCGCTCGTCCTCCGTGGTGTGCTCGATGAGCCATTGCTTCATCGCGTCCTGCCCGCCCCCGAAGAACCCCGGCCCGAGATCCGACGCAACGTCGCGCATAAAAACCGCCCGCTGCTCGTACTCGTCGATCTTCTCCGCCAGAAACGCGTATTGCTCATCCGCCGGCAGGCTCTTGTACCGCCTGGCGTCGGCCAGATAGCCGCGTTTGATATGCTTGAAAAACGCCTCGATCAGCGCCTTGCGGTCCTCGCTCCCCAGGTCCGACAGCGCCTTCTTGAGGGCCGCCTTCTTCTGCTCGTCTTCGACCAGAACGGCCCGCCACTGATCCAGAAACCGCTCCTGCTCGACCTGCGTCAACGCCTCCAGCCCGCGCTCGTTGGCCACGAACTGAATGATATCGCCCGGCGGCGCCTTGCGAAGATCGGGCTTGCTCGGCGTCATCGCCACCGCGTAGAACAGATATCCGGCCAGAATCAAAACGCCCGCGATCCCCCCGGCCAATGCCGCCGGTCGCCTCTGCTTCACAGCCTGTTTCACTACATCCGTGGTCATCACGGACTCGTCTCCTTACAAAACCGTACCTCAACCCACGCGGCATATCGCTTGGCGGTCCTGACACCAAACGGGCTCCGACGATCCGATTCACGGATCCGGAGCCAGAATGATGGAGCGGGAAGGTTAGATCGCTCGCCCGGAATCGTCAAGAGGAGCCGCCGAGTGCACCGGCCCGCATGCCCTACAGCCCGATGCCGCGATCGACGACGGCAGTTGTGGCCGTGTCCGTCTCCGGGGCATCGTCAACACCGCCCGGCTGCCAGACACGGAGCTCCGTCACCTCGTGCTCGTAATCCACGCCCGCGTCATCACAGTAATATCGGACGATAAATTTCCGCGTCTCGTGCGGCATCAACGGACCTCGCCACTCGTCCTCGTCCGCCTGGATCGGCGTCGCCGCCCATGTGTTGCACTCGCTCACGGGATCGCCGGCCTCATCGACGCCCACAATCCTCATGCTCAACAGCGAGATCACACGGTCCCCCGTATTCTCGACTTTGACCACCGCCCGACGCCGCCCGTATCGATCGCTCGTCTGCGAAGGGTGAACCATGATCGCGACATTGCTGAGATACTCCGGACTGCGAACGTCGTCCCACGCATCCGCCAGCACCGGCGGCAGGGCCGCCCGCAGTTCCGGCAGTTGCCGCAACGTCTCCTCGACCAGTCCGGTCACGCTGTCCGCCTTGGCGTCGATGATCCCCAGACTGTAGAGTCCCAGGCCCGAGGCGCAGACGATCGCCGTGATAATCACCGCGCTCAGACTCATGATCGTTACAGAGAAAAAGCCCATTCGACGCCGAATGACCGGTGCCCCTTGATCGTGCTGAAACATGACATTTGCTCCTCGTGGCCGGATTCTGCCTGTTCTGCTCGGCCGCCGGACCCCTCGGCCCGCCCAGCCGGTACGCTTCGCAGTCTCATATTGGCCCGCGGCGGCAGACTATTCGCGGCATTCGCCTCCGTGTGATTCGGATTGTGCTTCGGCTTCAAGCGGGCCGCGTGCCTTGTCCGATAATACTGCCGAGTGCAAGTGCTCTTATGCGGAAGACTTGCGCCTTCTTTCAGCGAGTGAGTGGACCGACGCATGGCCGACATTCTCGACCAGAGCGAAGTTGATGCCCTTTTGAACGCCGTCTCCGCCGGCGAGATGGACGCCGACGAGCCGAGTGTCGGCGGAGGTCGTACGCGCGATTCACTCCCCAAGGACGTCAGCGTTTACGACTTCAAACGCCCCGAGCGCGTCAGCAAGGACCAGATGCGCGCGTTGCAGACGATCCACGAGGGGTTCGCTCGCAACTTCGGCGCGGCCCTGTCGGCCTTCCTCCGCACGATCGTCGACACTCGTGTCGCGACCATCGAACAGTTGACGTACAGCGAGTTCATCCACTCGCTGCCGAGCCCGACCTGCTTCAACCTCCTCACTGCCCAGCCGCTAGAAGGCCAACTCTGCCTCGAACTCAGCCCGCTCATCGTCTATCCGATCATCGATCGCCTGCTGGGCGGCACCAACGCCGAGATCTTCATCCCGCAGCGGCCGCTGACCACCATTGAGATGCGGCTCGTCAATCGAATCATCGAACGGGCCCTCGTGCATCTCGCCGAAGCGTGGTCCGAGCTCGTCTCCGTCGAGTTCAAGGTCTCCGGTACCGAAAGCAACCCGCATCTCGTCCAGATCGTCGCGCCCAACGAGGTGGTCGTCGTCCTCGGCTTCGAGATCAAAATCGGGGCCCGCGCCGGCACCATGAGCATCTGCATACCGTTCAACGTGATCGAGCCGGTCATCGGCAAGCTCGCGGCGCAGTCGTGGTTCGCCTATGCCCGCGGCGGCGGCGGGAAGGAGCGAACGCGCCGCGTCGAAGGCCGCGTGAAACTTGCCGAGGTGGAGATGCGCGCGTATCTCGGCGAAACGAAGCTCCGCCTCTCAGACCTGCTCTCGCTCGCGCCCGGCGACATCATCAAACTCGAGAAGCTCGTCAATCGCGACTTCGTCATCCGCGTCCGCGGCCAGAACAAGTTCGCGGGCCGCCTCGGCCAGCTACGCGGCAACAAGGCCCTTCGCATCACTCGCAACGCGATCGCGACCGAGCCGCTCTGATCCCGCTCCCTGTCGCTTGTGCCGCACCCCGCCTCAACGATACACTGCACGCAGGTTCCGATCCCACAGGTCTGGGGGCAGGGTGACCATCGTGCAGACGATTCACTGTTCACAATGTGGCGGCCCCATGTCGGTTCTGCCGTCGATGGCCGGGATGCAGGTCGCCTGTCCGCACTGCGGCAAGGCCTTCACCGTACCGCCCGACTCCGTCAGTCCGGCCTCACCGCCGTTTCCGCCGCAGATGGGCCCGAACGCCCCGCAGCAGCCGCCGATGGACCCGCGGATGATGCAGTACTACGGCGCGCCCCCGCAGAAAACTTCCGGCCTCGCCATCGCGTCTCTCGTCCTCGGTATCCTCTCCATCTGTGCGGGGCTGCTGGGCCTCATCGCGATTGGGCTGGGCATCGCCGCCCATAGCAGCATCAACTCCAATTCCAACATGACAGGCAAAGGCATGGCGACGTGGGGGATCGTGCTTGGCATCCTCGGCGCGGCGGTCAACTACATCTTGCTCTTTCTGAACTGGGAAGAATACAAACGCATGTTTGGGATGTGATCCTGCCCCAGTGATCGGCATGCCGGCCTCGCGAAAAGCTCGCTCTTGAATTGCGTTGCGTTTATGGGGATGTGCGCGCCGCACGTGAAATTGTGTCCGGCTCAAACCAAGGAGAATCCGATGTTGCCGCGAAGCCGCCTGATCTTTCTGACTGCCCTGCTTGCCCTTGCCATTCCAACCACGCCCCTGCTCGCTCAGGACCAGGCCGCGGGCGAGAACGCCGACGCCGCCATCGAAGCCGCCGTACTCGACTACATCGAGGGCTTCTACGACACTGAGCCGGATCGCGTCGAGCAGAGTCTGCATCCGTTGCTTTCGCGGCGGACAATCGAGCGCATCGCCGAGCGCGACACCCTGCGCATCACCTCCGCGGAGCAACTCGTCGCCCTCGCCGCCAACGCCAACGATCACGGCAAATGGGACGACGACGCGGCCCGCCGTGTCGAAATCCTGGATCGCACCGACGATGTAGCGAGCGTCAAGCTCACCGCCGCTGACTGGATCGAATACCTGCACCTCGCCCGCATCAACGGCAAGTGGGTCATCGTCGACAGCCTCTGGCGCGAACAGGCGGCCGATGACTTCGCCCCCGCCGACATGAAGGCAAAAGGCGAGAAGCTCCCCACCGCCGAAGCCGTGATTGATGCCTACATCAAGGCGACCGGCGGCAAGGAAGCGTGGAGCAAAATCAGGAACCGCGAGATCGTCGGCTTCATCGAGATTCCCAGCTCGCAGGGTGAGTACGGCTTCGAACGCTTTGAGCAGGCGCCCGACAAGTTCTATCAGGCCGTCGTCGTGATGGGCTGGGGACGCCTCGAACGCGGTACCGACGGCGAAGTCGTATGGGAGCGCCGCCCCGATCGCGGCCTGCAGAAGATCGAGGGCGATCGCCGCGAGCACATGCTCCGCCTCACCCGCTTCAGCCCTGAGTTCTATTGGAAGGACATCTACAGCAAGGCCGAATGCACCGGGCTCGCCAAGGTCGATGGCCGCGTCTGCTACAAGCTGACCATGACGACGGATTCCGGCCACAGCGAGCAGTGGTACTTCAACAAGAAGTCAGGACTGCTCGTCTGTCGCATCGTCCCCACGCCGATGCCCGAAGGCGGCGAAGTGCCGACCATCGTCAAGCTGTCGGACTACCGCAAGGCAGGCGACGTGCTGTACCCGCGGATCGCGGTGCAGCGCACCGGCGTCGGCCCGCAGAGCCGCATGGAGATCGTCTACTTCGACAACGTGAAGCACAACGTGGAGATACCCGCCGACCGCTTCGCCCTCCCGGCGGAGTTGGAGGAATAGAGAGGCGCAAGCCACAAGCCTACAACAAGAGCGGCCGCACATCACTGTACGGCCGCTCTCTCGTGGGAAGCGGATTGGAAAAGCCTTCCGCGTTACGGCCTCACGGACACGTCGGTGTGAGCAACAACAGATCGACAAACAGCGGCACATCGCCGATCTCGATCGTCTTCGTGCAGTTCAGATCACCGCAGAAGCAGTTCACACCGGGCGCCGTCGGGTTGCCGAGAATGCAATCCACGAACGGCTGGATATCCTGACCGTCCGGCGGCGATCCGCTGTCGTTGATGTCACTGTTCGTGACGTACGGCTCCTGCGTTTCAATCTCCAGCAGCACGTTCACGAACAGCGTGATGTCGATCTCGTCGCGGTTGCCGTCCTCGTTGATATCACCGGGCAATGGCTGCGAACTCAGCGGCACAATCACCTGTGCCATCTCCTCCGGTGGACACTTGTCGTTGTTGTTCCAGAGATCGTACATCTCCTGACCCTTGGTATTCGTTGTGTTCTCGTCGCGGAGAAACTCGACGAATTCCTTGCTCGTGCTCTGGTAATACAAAGTCACTGTGGCCGAGTCGGCGAGTGGCGGAATCGCGTAATAAACCTCATCCCAGTACTGACCGTCGGCATATGTCGCCTGAACAGGCGCGCCGCCGAACTGCGCAAACGCGGCGTTGGTAAATCCGCGCGGCGGAATACGATTGTCCTTGAAGATCTTGTTGTTCAACACAAAATGGAACGTGGGACCCGGATCAACCCCAAGCACGGGTGCGACGTTTTCGTCCACGCCCGGCTTCACTTCGTAGATCTTCGCATCACCGTCATGTGAGAGTTCACCAGTGGCCGTGTCATACTCGGCGGATTCACCGACGAGCGTTTCGCCATTGTAGAACTTCACGTTGATCCACATACGCCGACCTTCAGGGTATCCGGTCGGCAGCTTGTGGCCGGTGTTATTGGTGACCGTGACCTTGAGTTGCCCGCTCTCCTCAACACCGTCGAGTTGCGCGGCATTCTGCAACATATATCGTGCCCGCAGGATGCCCGACTGAATCGCCGTCTCGTCCACCTCGCCGGGATAGAGGGTCGAAAGCAGACTCGGCAGCCACGTGCTGCCGCCGGTCATGTCGTGTAGCGGCAGATCGGTGCGAACCGGCGGCGAGAGATTGCAGCCCTGGCCGGTCACGTCGCGCATGTGACAGTCCTGGCAGGACGCGACGTACTCCTTGTTGCCGCCGAACTGCGGTGCATAAACGCCCTCGGGCGTGTTGTACTCACTGTAAAACCACTCGCTGTAGGTTCGCTCCACCGGCCCGATGACATGCGACGAGAACGATGACGCCGGCGTATCCCAAGCGTTCGGCAGGTAATTCCCCTCCGCGTCTTTCTCAAACGCGGGGTTGCTTACGTCGTGACACGTGCCGCACAACGCGGCCTCCCGATGAAACGGCGAAACAAGAATCGGGTGTCCGCTCGTCGCATCGACGAACGGCCCGCGCCGCGCGCCGGTTGGGTCGATTGTCGCCATGCCGTTGGCGAAATCCGACGCGGGCATGCGCAGCGCCGCCAGAATCGCCTCGTCTTCTGGAGGATTCTGCGCCGGATCGTAGATCGGATCGACCAGCCGATGGCAGAAGTCGCATGAAACGCCGATCATATCCGACGCGAGCATCTGGCTGCCGTCCGTCGGCACCGAGCGACCCTGATGCCATCCGCGCGACAGGTGACAACGCAGACAGAGGTCGCCGGAATCAGGCGCGTCCTGGTTGGCAATCACCATCAGTGCCTCGAAGAGTGGATCGCGCGAGGCGTTCGCCATCATGCTGCCCTGCCAGTTGTAGTGGGGCTCAACGGCGGTGTCGTAGTTGCCGTGGCAGACGGCGCACGCCGACGGGGGATTGAGCACGCCCGATTCAAGCGGCTGGCTGCCGGGCATGTCGAAGTCACGCAGCGTCGTCGGAACCAGCCCGCCCGGCGGCGATTCGATGGTGAACACGCCGTCGCTGTCGTCCTGCCCCTCATTGAATGCGTTGTCCTTCGCCACGACCCTGAACAACGCCTGTGTAGTCGGCCTGTTTGCGGGGAACCAACTATAACTCCCCGTGTTGGGGAGTCCGAGCGCCACGGGCAGATAGGTCACGCCATTATCGAGCGACAGGTACAGACTCACCGCTGCGATTCCGCCCGCGTCCGACGCCGTCCATTGCACCAGTGTTGAGGCGTTGCCGGTCAGGGTTTCGCCGCCGTTTGGAGTCAACACCGTAACATCGGGCGGGGTTGTGTCGGCGCCTGTACTCGGGACGAGGTGACCTTGAATATCCGCGAGATCCACGCTCGTTGCACTGCCGACGTTCGCCGGCGTCAACCCCGGAAACGTCGGCGTATTGGTGAAGCTCGCGAGATTCGTCACCTCGACGAGCGTACTGAATCCGTCANNATGGCCTGCACCGCCTGCCGGCGTCCGTTCGGGTTGCTGGGGTAGCTCGGCAGTGTCGCCTCCAGCAGGACACCGTACGGATTGCGCGGCCCGCCGCCCGTGAACTCGTAATGGCAGACGCCGCAGTGATTCGCCTGGCTGAGCACTGTCTCAATGGTCGTGCCGACGGCATCGGGATAGACGTCAAAGAACGCATCGCGAATGTTGTTCCGCGCGTGCGCGGCCCGCGGCGCAAACGGCCCGGCGACGATAAGCACGGCCGTACAAACCAGCAACTTGACGGAGTATCTGATCGAACTTGCTTCAGGCATCGACATGACTCACCTCCCGGGAGTGAATTCTTCATGGTCGGCGACGCCCGATGAGGCGCATATCCAGGCAGAAGGTGCATCGGCTCCCTCCGATGCCCTCCGGCCTGACGGCCCACATGAGCCACTCAACCATAGATGAACCGTACTCCCTGTCCGGCCCTGGCCCACTACACCCGCACTCCATACAACCAGAGTAGACAAACCGATATGCGGCACTCAAGAACGGAATAACAATAAAAGCAACGTCGCAATGCGCTTGTGCCCCTACTCACGAAGCACGCGTGCATACGCACACGCACCCATTAAAGTCTGTGTCTACGCAAAAACCGCCCCGATTTGGTGCGATCCGCCTGTCCTCATTGCTTGGCGCGTGGGTGCGAAAACCAACGCGACCTGTCCACCTTCTGTCTGATGAACCGAGGCGGCATCTCGCACGGCCGTAAGTCATCCAAAGTGCCACTGACATGGCACTTTACACAACTGCGCGCGGCATGCAGGTATCGCCAGACCCCGGCAGAGCAAAGCAGTGCGAGGACGATTCCGATCGCCGTCCCGGACATGGCATCAACCGGCAATGCCTCGCACGGATCCGGCACCGTCGCAACGCACGCGCCGCCGGTGAGTTTTCATGAATCGACCGCACCGCCGAAAGACCGCACACACCATGCGGCGCATTTGCCTTCACATCTCCTGATCGATCCCGGTTCGGGATGACGCTGATGGGGACGATATCCGAAGTCGGCCGGCGGCGGCGGCCCCTTGTTCAGCCGAACCGCCGCACGCTACAGTATCCGCCATGGCGGACGCTCGAGACCCTTCCCGACTTCGCAGAAACCTGCGCGCCAGCACCATCGACGGAGCGGCGTACAGCGTCAACGTCGGCGTGGGCGAGACCTATCTGCCTGCCTTCCTGCTGGCGGTCGGCGGCGGGGAGATCATCGCCGGGCTCGTTGCCTCCGTCCCGCTGGTTGCCGGCGCGATCATTCAGTCGATTTCCCCGATCGGCGTTCGCAGGATCGGCTCGCTCCGCCGCTGGGTTCTTCTCTGCGCGACGGTTCAGTCGTTCAGCTTTGCGCCGTTGATCTGGATGTCGATCACGGGTGCCGATACGGTCTGGCTGGCGTTCGTCTCGGCGGCCGTGTACTGGGCTTCCGCGCTCGGGGCCGGGCCGGCGTGGAACACCTGGATGGGCACGATCGTACCGCACGAACTGCGGGCGAAATTTTTCTCGCGGCGTTCGCGTCTCGCACAGTTCGCCGTACTGCTCGGGCTGGTGCTCGGTGGCACCCTGCTTCACCTGGGCAAGCACACCGGCATCCACATTCGAATCTTCGCCGTCACCTTCCTGATCGCGGCGTGCGCCCGGTTCGTATCAACGCTCTTCCTGAAAGTCCAAAGTGAACACCAGCCGCTGCCGCCGCATTTCCGAACTGTCCGACCCTGGGAACTGGTGCGAAGGCTGCGCCGCGGCGGCGACGCGCGGCTGCTCTTCTACATGCTCACCGTGACGCTGACGGTGCAGGTCGTCGGCCCGTACTTCACGCCCTACATGCTGGGCGAAATGCACTTCTCCTACGTCCAGTACATGACGCTGGTGGGCGCGTCGTACACGGCCAAGATCATCATGCTGCCCATCCACGGCCGACTCGCCCATCGTTTCGGCGCGAAACGCCTGCTCTGGCTGGGCGGAATCGGGATTGTCCCCCTGTCTTCGTTCTGGATCTTCGCCGACTCGTTCGCGGAACTGCTGATCGTGCAACTCGTCGCCGGATGCATGTGGGCGGCGTACGAGCTATCCACTTTCCTTCTGACATTCGAACGAATCAGTGAAGATGAACGCATCAGTGTGCTCACGCTGTACAACGTGGCGAACGCCATGCTGACAGCGAGCGGCGCGATTCTCGGCGGCCTTCTGCTCAGCACGCTCGGAACCGATCACGCCGCGTACATCACGCTGTTCGCCATTTCCGCGCTGGCACGATGCCTGACGTTGCTGCTGCTCTTCCGTGTCGCCCCCATGCCGCTCAAGGCCCTGCCGCTCTTTATCCGAACGTTGGCGCTGCGACCCTCGGCCGGCTCCATCGACACCCCCATCGTCGGCGGCATGCCGCCCGGTTCCGGCGAATCCGGCAACGACACCCCCGCCCAGCCGTGACGACGCGAATTGAGCCGCAGGTCACTCCCCAATGATCTTGATCAACGCCCGCTTGCGGCGGCGGCCGTCAAACTCGCCGTAGAAGATCTGCTCCCAAGGCCCGAAGTCGAGCTTGCCGTCCGTCACGGCGACCACCACCTCGCGTCCCATGACGGTCCGCTTCAGGTGCGCGTCGGCGTTGTCCTCGCCCGTGTCATTGTGACGGTACTGGTCGATCGGTTCGTGCGGCGCCAGACCCTCCAGCCAACGCTCGTAATCGCCGTGCAGTCCGCGTTCATCATCGTTGATGAACACGCTCGCCGTGATGTGCATTGCGTTGACCAGCACGAACCCGTCGCTGATGCCGCTCTCCGCCAGCGCCTCCTCAACCTGCGGCGTGATGTTCACAAACCCTCGCCGACTCGGGATGTTGAACCACAGTTCCTTACGATAGCTTTTCATCCGGATATCTCCGTGTCAGGCGCTCTCGCACTCCCTCATTCTCCGCACGCCCCCGCTCTTGACCCGAACGTCCCTCGCGTCCACACTGTGAACGCTTCGCTTTTTGAGGATAACCCCGACCCGTGGAGTTGTCGCATGAAACGTCGAGAGTTTTCGCGATCATGGTGCATCTTGCCGCTGAGCCTTCTCCTCCTGCCGGGCTGTGCCGAGCTCCTTGCGATTCCCTATCTCCTGCCGACGGCTTCGTCGTTTGAGACCGTTCGTGCGGCGCTCGACGCGTACCTCGACAGCGACAAGGCCCCGCTCACGACGGCCACCGCACTCTACGACACCATGCACAACGGCGACGCATCGGACGATCCGTTCATCCTCGACGTGCGGGAGAAAGACCCATACGTCAAAGGCCATATCCCGACTGCGATCAACTTCTACTGGCGATATGCCGCGCGGACCACGGCGACCGACCTGCTGCCCAATGACAAACAGATCGTCGTCTATTGCCACACGGGCCATACCGGCGCCATCGTCACAACGTTCCTCAATGCGATTGGCTACGACGCGATCAACATGAAGGACGGGCTGCCCGCATGGACGCAGGACGGCGAGATGCTCGCCGCCGCGCCGTTCGACGACGCCACCGACAGCCATGACTACGAAACGGAAACGACGATCAACACGGCCGAACCGACGAACGACCTCCCGCCCGATACGCCCGGCTTCGCCCTCTTCCCGCACGACATCATCCGCGCCGCCGGCAGCAGCTACCTGGCGTCGGAGAAGCCGCCGGTCATCTCGGCGGAAGCCCTGCACGATCTCATCACCGATGGCGACGCATCCAACGACCCGATCATCGTCAGCGTTCGCAGTGCGGAGGACTATGCCCTGGGCCACATCCCGGGCGCGATCAACATCCCCTGGCGGCAGATCGCCAAGATCGAAAACCTGCGTAAGCTCCCCACCGATCGGCAGATCGTCGTATATTGCTACTCCGGTCACACCGGCGGCATCGCGGCGACCGCGCTCAACATGCTCGGCTACGATGCCGTCAACCTGAAGTGGGGCATCTTCTCGTGGACGCGTGACGAGACGATCCGCACCGCCCAGCCCTTCAGCCCCGACGGCGACCACGGAACCGAAGACGGCGACTGTGGCTGCGACGTTTAGCCGCCGGACCCGCAAACAGCCGGATTTCACAACACATCCCCTGATCCGCGCGTTCCGGTTCCCGCGAAACCGGACTGGCGTACCGACACGTTTTCTCGTTTAATATCTGGCGGTCGAGGGCATTGGTGACGCTGCGCGATTGCCGCGTGCATCGCGTTGCGTGCAGAAAAGAAAGGGGAACCGCGAATGCACCTCGAACGACCCGCCCACCGGGCAGCGCCCGAACTTGTACATTGTCTCTTTGTCACAGCATTGCTGATCACCAGCGTCGTTGCCCCTGCCTCCGCCGAGAAACTCTACCTGACCTGCTCCCGGCAGGTCATCACCGTGCACGACCTGAACGGCGACGGCGACGCAATGGACTATGGCGAAGTCAGCGTGTTCGCCGACGCATTGCCCGGCGACGTAACGGCCTGCTGCTTTGCGTCAGGCGTTTTGTACGCCGTCGATGCGAGCAACTCGGCGATCATCGCACTCGCGGACGAAAACAGCGACGGTGATGCCATGGATGCGGGGGAAGTCCGCCTGTTTGCGGACGTGTCGTCGTGGCTGTCGGGCGCCGCACCGCTTGGCCTGGCGATCGACGGCGAGGACAACCTCTACACAATCCACGCATACGAAGGCCGGCTTCTTCGAATCACCGATCTCAACGGCGACGGCGATGCGTTCGACGTGTTAGAAGTGCAGAGCGTGGCGGACGGCCTGGGCGGCGGCGTGGCGATCGCCTGCCGATCGGACGCCACGCTGCTGATCGCGACGGATCAGTTGTCCGCGCCCGTCAGGGTGCTTGAAGACCGCAACATCGACGGCGATTTCTTCGACTTCGCGGAGAATCTCGCATACGCGGAATCGTTTTCGCCCGGCGTCAGCATCGTGGCGATCGATCCTCTCACGTCGCTGATCGGCCGGAACACCGCTCCGCAGATTCTGCGTCTGTCTGACGCAAATGCCGACGGCGACGTGATGGACTACAACGAAGTCCTCGGATTTGCGGCGTTGTCGGGCAATGTCAACGCGATTGCACGCGGCTCGTCGTGCGATTTGTTCGTCGCGACGGGAACCACGTCCGGTTCGATACAGTGTGTCACGGATGTAAACGGTGACGGCGACGCGCTCGATGCGGGCGAAACCTCGCTCTTCGTTTCAGCCTTGCCGGCCATCGACGGCATGACCATCGTCGCTACCGGCTGCATCCCGGGTGACCTCAACGGCGACGGACGCCTTGACGCAACGGACGCCGGGCATCTCGCGTCGGTCCTTCTCGAACTGACGCCACCGCCCGACCCCTGCCGCGCAGACCTCAATGAAGACGGCCGAATAGACGGCGAGGACATCAAACCGTTTGTCGAGGTCTTGCTGGATTGATCGCGAAACCGCGCGGCCGTGCGGCACACGCCCCGACTCTTCATGATTCCGGCGTGTCCACGCTGCCGGCCCGGTACTTGATCACCTGCACCTTCTCCAGCCTCACCAGACCGTCGGTTACCATCTCATCAAGGTGCGGGATCAGCATGTCGATCTTCTCGCGACTGTCGACGATCTCGATCACGATGGGCAGATCCTCCGACAATCGCAGCACCTTCGCCGTGTGCAGCCGGCTCTTGGCGCCGAATCCCATCGGCCCGCGCAGCACCGTCGCCCCGGCCAGATGCAATTCGCGCGCCCTCATCACGATCGCCTCATACAGCGGTCGGCCGTGCCACTTGTCGGCCTCGCCAATGAACACGCGCAGGAGGTAGCCCTGTTCCGGTATCTTCATGGCTCACACTCCGAATCGTTTTTCCGCCAGCTTCAGCCCGACCCAGACGGCGGCCAGACCGCAGCCGTTGCTCATCAGGACGTTCAGCAACACCGCTTCCCAGCGGCCGTTGTTCAGCAGGTGCAGCGTCTCCCAACCATAGGTTGAGAACGTGGTGAACGCGCCCAAAATGCCGATCAGAATGAACGGGCGGTATTCCATTCGCACGAGATGCGGGCCGGTGAAGTACCCGCCGAGAAAGCCGATGGCGAAACAGCCGGCGACGTTCACGATCAGCGTCCCGATCGGAAACGAACCCTGCGTGAGACGCTGCGCGAAACCCGAAACGACGTAGCGCAATACCGCGCCGATCGCCCCGCCCGCCGCAATCATGAGGATCTTCTGCATGGGCGAACGATTGTACACACGCGAGCCGCTCAGCAACACCGGCGGCTCAATTCCGTCGTATCAGCGTGACATCGCCTCGATCCGCCCATCCGCGAGCAGCGTCTCAAACGCTTTCACGACGTTCGGATCGAATGCCTTGCCGCTCCCGTCTCGTATGAGCGCCAGCGTCTTGTCGAGCGGCCAGGGCTCCTTGTAGACGCGGCGATGCGTCAAAGCGTCATACACGTCCACCAGCCGCACGATCCTCGCCGCAAGGGGAATGGACTCGCCGGACAGCCCGTCGGGATAGCCGCTGCCGTTCCAGTTCTCGTGATGACTACGGGCGATATGGC
>NPIF01015107.1_pt1 | contig 25247 bp, 36 predicted proteins | sample 8637461 | NCBI WGS metagenome assembly NPIF01 (sample SAMN07420641, study PRJNA396082) | bioreactor metagenome | isolation source: sample BR12 brine-fed electro-methanogenic bioreactor BR | place: Japan: Kochi | collected 2016-12-09
GCACCTCTCCCTGGCTTCCCGCCCGCCGTTCAACCGCCTCTACCGCTGCCGTCTCACCACCGAACGAGCGGCGCATTATACGCACTCCTACCCATCACGCAAGTACTATCTTCGAATTTTTTAACCTACCCTAACGCCCTAAAAAGGAGGGGCAATTTCATGTCAGCACAACCCTGGTAAAGCGGCGCTTACCAACCTGGTAAACATGGTTTGTGCCGGCCGACACAACCAGATTACGGTCATCGATTTTTTCGCCGTCTATCTTCACCGCGCCCTGCTTGATCATACGGAACGCCTCGGAGGTACTGGACACCAGCCCCGCCTCCTTCAACAGATTGGCAATAGGCATTCCCTCTCCTGCACCGAGAGACAGCTCCGGCATATTGTCGGGCATGGCTCCCTGTCTGAATCGCGCCACAAAATTCTCGTGCGCCTTCGCCGCTGCCGCCTTGTCATGGAAACGTTCGATCAACTCCTCCGCCAGCATGATCTTGGCATCACGCGGATTCATCCCTTCATCGACCCGCCGACGCAGATCATCTACCTCGGACATCGGCCTGAAACTGAGCAGTTCATAGTAGCGCCACATCAGGTCATCCGAGATCGACATGACCTTGCCGAACATATCGTCCGGCTGATCGGCTATACCAATGTAGTTGTTGAGCGATTTGGACATTTTCTGGACGCCATCCAACCCTTCCAGAATCGGCATGGTGAGCACCACCTGCGGCTCCTGGCCGTAGACCTCCTGCAACTGGCGCCCCACCAGCAGATTGAATTTCTGATCGGTACCGCCCAGTTCCACATCCGCCTGCAATGCGACTGAGTCATAGCCTTGAACCAGTGGGTAGAGGAATTCATGGATCGCGATGGGCTGGCCACTCTTATAGCGCTTACTAAAGTCGTCCCGCTCCAGCATGCGCGCGACGGTGTGCTTGGCGGCGAGTTGAATCAGTCCCGCCGCACCTAATTCGGTCATCCATTCCGAATTGAACCGGATAATAGTCTTTTCACGATCCAGGATCTTGAAGATCTGCTCCTGGTAGGTCTCGGCATTCTTTAATACTTCTTCCCGGGTAAGCGCCTTCCGGGTCACATTCTTGCCGGTGGGGTCGCCGATCATGCCGGTAAAGTCACCGATCAGAAAGGTGACCTCATGTCCCAGCTCCTGGAACTGCCGCAGCTTATTGATCAGAACGGTATGGCCCAGATGCAGATCCGGCGCGGTAGGGTCGAAACCCGCCTTGACCCGGAGCGGTTTACCCCGCTCCAATTTCTTAACCAGGGACTCTTCCAGCAGAATCTCATCCGCACCTCGCCTGATTAGCTCCATCGACTCTGCGACTGATGCCATTACCCACCTCAAAAAAACAAGAACATGTCGGGGCGCACAATTTACAGGATGAAGCAAGAAAAAGTAACCATTTACCTATATATTGGCCATCTCCTGACGCTATCATCCCTGGATCGCCCATCTGCCCGAGCATCCGCGTCCTGAAATCACTGGGAAAACTGGAAGTTTTGGGCAATAATTACCTGTATTTTCCGAAAATTAGCGCGCAAACATGATAAAAGACTATAAATCCCGAAACGAATTTCTCAAGCCAGCATCGCGGAGAGGCCCATGGCGGGCCCGGCTATTCGCCCTGCTCGGCGTGGCAATCTGCGCTTCGGCCATCTATGCCACTCTCGGGATGTCTGCGTCACCCAACCCGGTCGACACGGCCGAGACGGGATCCGCGCCTGTCGTTGCGGCAGAGACGCCGGTTACTGAAACCCCGGCCGCCACGCCACTGACCCGGGTATCGCTCCAGTTACCGGGACAGTCACCGGTTCGTCAGATAACCCATGACACCCGGTCGAACAATTCAGCTAGCCCTGTCCAGGAAGCAGCCGTTGACGATGACGCGGCAAACAGCCCATCCGAACAGAGTGCAGCCCCGGACCAGCCATCGGCAGAGCGTGTCGCCACTGAGGTAGCGACCGCACCGGACACTCCGGAACTCGTCCCGGCTGACACGGATAACAGCACCACCATCCCGAGCGCCGATGACCCGGAGCAGATCACCTCCATCGACCACGGCACCTGGCATGAAGAAAAAGTCAAACCCGGCGACTCCCTGGCGCGGATATTCTCACGCCTGAAGCTTTCACCCAATCTCCTGCACCGCATTGTCAACAGCAGCAAGGAAGCCAAGACACTGGCCAATATCCGCCCGGGGGAGACCATCAAAGTACGTCTCGACAAACAGGGCGAGTTGCTGGAACTGGTGCACAAGCAGAGTGCTATCCGCAGCCTGCAGATCCTGCCCAACGACGAAAGCTTCAGCGCCCAGATCAACGATCGCAGCCTGGAGAAGCGAGTTGCCACCGCTTCCGGCACCATCACCAGTTCACTCTATATGAGTGCGCAACGGGCCGGACTGTCCGACTCCCTGACCATGGAGCTGGCCAATATTTTCGGCTGGGATATCGACTTCGCCCTGGAGATTCGCGCCGGCGATCAGTTCAGCCTGATCTACGAAGAGGAGTATCTGGACGGCAAGAAATATCGTAACGGCCCCATCCTGGCCGCCGAGTTTGTCAATCAGGGCAAGGTGTTCAGGGCGATACGTTTCGAGGATGACGAAGGCTACAGCAGCTACTACTCGCCCAAGGGCGAAAGCATGCGCAAGGCGTTCCTGCGTGCCCCGGTGGATTTTCGCCGCATCTCGTCACGCTTCACCAAAGCACGTTACCATCCGGTACTGGGCAAAAAACGCCCCCACAAAGGGGTCGATTATGCCGCCGCCATCGGCACGCCTATCAAGGCATCGGGGGATGGCCGGGTAATTTTCCGCGGCGTCAAAGGGGGCTATGGGCGTACCGTAATTATCCGCCACGGCAGCCAGTACACCACGCTCTATGCCCATATGTCCAAGTTCCGCAGCAATGTTAAAAACGGCACGCGGGTGCGCCAGGGCCAGGTGATCGGCTATGTGGGCAAGAGCGGCCTGGCCACCGGTCCGCACCTGCATTACGAATTCCGGGTCAACGGGGTACATCGCAACCCGTTGACCATCAAGTTGCCCGCGGCAGAACCCCTGCCCAAGGCGTACCGGGCAAAATTCAATCAAATCAGCCAGCCGTTACTGGCCGAGCTGGATCTGATCTCAAAAACCATCGTCGCCGATGCCCGATAGGGAGTCCCGCGCCCCGGACGATCTTTATATAGGGTTGATGTCCGGCACCAGCATGGATGGCATTGATGCGGCGCTGGTGGATTTCAACGGACGCCGGCCTACGCTGATTGGCCACTGTTTTCAGTCCTGGCCGGAGAGTATCCGGGATGAGCTGAAAAAACTCTCCCAACCGGGAGACGATGAAATAGCGCGTCTGGGTCAGGCCGATATTGCGGTGGCCCACCAGTTTGCCGACGCCGTATCTGAACTGCTCCGGCAGACAGGGGTTGATGCCTCCCAGATCCGGGCGATCGGTTCGCATGGACAGACCATCCGTCATCGCCCCGATACTGCACACCCCTTTACCCTGCAGATCGGCGACCCCAACCAGCTGGCTGAAAAGACCGGCATTACCGTGGTGGCCGATTTCCGCCGACGGGATATGGCCGCTGGTGGCGAAGGCGCGCCACTGGCACCGGCCTTTCACGCCGCATACCTGCGCAGCCCCACCGAGAACCGGGTCGTCCTGAATCTGGGTGGCATTGCCAATATTACCCTGCTTCCGGCCGACCCCGCCGGACGGGTTATCGGGTTCGATACCGGCCCTGCCAATACCCTGATGGACGCCTGGATTCTTGCCAGCCTGGGACGCCCATTTGATGAACAGGGCGACTGGGCGGCCCAGGGCCAGGTGATGGATGAGGTGCTCGAACAACTACTCGAGGCCGATTATTTTCGGCGTCCTCCCCCAAAAAGCACCGGACCAGAACTGTTTAACCTGGCATGGCTGAGAGAGCAGCTGGGTGACAGCCCCCATATTGCGCCGGCGGATATCCAGGCGACCCTGTGCGCCCTCTCCAGCCAATCGATCATCCAGGCAATCCGTCAGTACGCGCCCGACTGTGACCGGCTAATCTGCTGTGGCGGTGGGGTAAAAAACCCGCTGCTCATGGCGCAACTTGAACGCGGCCTCAAGATTCCGGTTGAAACCACTACGGAGCACGGCATCGACCCGGACCAGCTGGAGGCCATGGCATTCGCCTGGCTGGCCAGGCAGACCCTGCATGGGAAGCCGGGGAACCTGGTCGACGTAACCGGCGCCAGCCATCCGGTTATTCTGGGCGGAATCTACCCGGGCCGCATCAACCCGATCAACAACAATACCCCCCACTGAAGCACCTCACAGAAGCGGCTTGATTGATATCAAAGCAGCGAATCCCACAACGGTTAAGCTAGTGCAGCCTATTGTCTTGTAACGGAAAAACCCTAACGATCATGTTGAAAGTCCATTCGGAACCACCCAAACCCGAGTTACAGCAGGCGGGCCCCGCGATCCTGGCATTGGGATTCAGACCCTTCTTCATTGCCGCGGCTGTCTCCGGCCTGGTCCTGATGCTGATATGGCTCGGCGCCTGGTCAGGTGCCTATTCGCTCCCAACCTACTACGGCGTCATTGGCTGGCACAGCCACGAGATGCTGTTTGGCTATGCTGTCGCGGTAATCGCCGGCTTCCTGCTCACCGCCGTGCGCAACTGGACCGGCATCACACCGCCTACGGGCACCCGGCTGGGTCTGCTGTTTCTGCTCTGGCTGGCTGGGCGCATCGCTCCGTTCCTCGCCGACATCATTCCGCCAGCAGCAATCGCGGTCATTGACCTGGCCTTTCTACCGGCCGTGGCAGCCGGCATCATGCCGGCCCTCTGGAAAGGTGAGCAGAAAGCGAACCGGGTTTTTGTCCCCCTGCTACTGGTCATGGCTATCACCAACCTATATGTTCATCTCCAGTCGCTGGGACTATTCAACAGTGCCACTCAAGGTACGGATGCCATGCTCTACCTGGTGGCCTTCCTGATCACCCTGCTGGGCGGCCGGGTGATCCCGTTCTTCACTGAAGCGGTGATCGATGGACACACCTCGAAGCGCAGCAACAGCGTCGAACTGGCCACCGTGATCTCCCTGGGCGGACTGGTTGCAGTACAACTGATCTATCCAAGCAACTGGCTGAACGGCTTACTGGCCTTCGCTGTTGCGGTGACGCAGCTGATCAGGGTGGCGGGCTGGTACAACCGGCGTATCTGGGGGATTCCCATCCTGTGGGTGCTGTTCACCGCCATGTTCTGGCTGATCATCGGCTTTACCATGACCGGGCTGGCCTATTTTGGCGTTACCCCACTCAACCTGGCCAAACATGCCATCACGGTTGGCGGCATCGGCCTGCTTACCTACGGCATGATGGCGCGGGTGGCACTGGGGCACACGGGCAGGGAGATCACATCCCACTGGTTGATCAATGGCAGTTTCATCCTGCTGAACCTGGCCACGCTGCTGCGGGTGTTTGGTCCACTGGCACTTGCCGATAAGTACACTTTCTGGGTCCACCTGTCGGGTGGATTGTGGATGCTCAGCTTCCTGCTGTTCACAGCCATCTATGTACCCATGCTGATCCGTCCCCGCGTGGATGGGAAACCGGGTTAGACAGATCTGTTCATTACGCTTCGTTACATAAAAAAACCCCATGCAGAAACATGGGGTTTTTGTTTCGGACTGGCGGTAACCCTAAAACGGGATATCGTCATCAAACCCGTCATCCGGCATGGGGCTTGGCGCGGGAGCTCCGCCGGCCGCGGGACGTGGAGCGGAGCCCGAATCCTGACGATTGGAATCAAACCCGGCGCCCCCACCGCCGCCTCGGCTGTCCAGCATCTGCATCTCGTCTGCGACGATCTCCGTGGTGTACCGGTCCTGACCGCTCTGATCCTGCCACTTGCGGGTCTGCAAGCGCCCTTCGACATAGATCTTGGAGCCCTTTTTGACATATTCGCCGACAATTTCGGCCAGCCGCCGGAAAAACACCACCCGGTGCCACTCGGTGCGCTCCTGGGTTTCACCGCTGGTTTTATCTTTCCAGGATTCCGATGTCGCCAGAGTGACATTGGCTACAGCGTTTCCATTCGGCATATAACGAACATCCGGGTCCTTCCCGACGTTTCCGACCAAGATTACTTTATTGACGCCTCTGGCAGCCATATCTCCTCCAAATTCAGATCTAAGTGGTTCCCTGGCCCTCGGGCCTGAACAGTTAATTTTACGTCTCTGCGACCGAGAATTCATCCAGTAATGCAAAATCCACCGACTGGGTATCCACTTTAAGATAGGCGACGCCCTCCTGACCCATCACGACCGCTTCCCCTACACCCGGTATTTCCCGCAACTGCATCTGCAACTCCTGTGCGTTCAGGGAGTCCATCTGACCCACGTTGATCAGATAACTGCTCAGATAGCTTGGCTGGCGCATACCGCTGGCCACCAGCAGCCAGAGCAGGGAGGCTCCCGCACCGAACAGAAACACCCCCACCAGGTGGAACTGTCCGTAGATCCAGCCGCCCAGCATGCCGCCCAGGAATGCACCGACAAATTGCGAGGTCGAATAGACCCCCATGGCGGTTCCCTTGCTCTCCGCCTGGGCCATTTTGGAAATCAATGACGGCAGGGAGGCTTCCAGCAGGTTGAACGCGGTGAAGAAGAGCAGTAGCGCCGCAGCAAATCCGGCAAGTGATGACTGAAACAGGATAAAACCGAGTTGCGCCAGCCCGATGGCCGATATCGCCAGCAGGAAGATCTGCCGCATCTTGCGACGTTTTTCGGCAATCACGATAAAAGGCACCATGAACAACATCGCCAGCAATACCACCGGCAGATAGAGCATCCAGTGGTTATCCACCGCCAGCCCGGTAATATCCCGCAGGGTTACCGGCACCACGATGAATACCGCGGTCAGCATCATATGCAACAGCAGTATGCCCAGGTCCAGGCGCAGCAGGTCAGGACTGCTCAGCACCCGCGCGAACTGATCCCGCACCGGGCTGGTATCCCGATGGGTGGAGGATTGATCCGGATTGGGCACCAGGAAAATCACCACCAGGATGCCGGCAATCGCCAGGGCCGCGGTGAGCCAGAAGATACCGGCGACGCCAATCCAGGTATTCAGCAACGGTCCCAGTACCAGGGAGACGGCGAAGGCCAGCCCGATACTCATTCCGATCACCGCCATCGCCTTGGTTCGGTTCTGTTCCCGGGTCAGATCCGCGGCCAACGCCATTACGGCGGCGGCAATAGCGCCACTCCCCTGCAGCGCACGACCGGCAATTACCCCCCAGATGGTCTCGGAGTTGGCCGCCACCACACTGCCGAGGGTAAACAGCAGCAGGCCGGCTATAATCACCGGCTTGCGGCCGATGCGGTCAGAGAGCATGCCAAAGGGGATCTGCAGCATGGCCTGGGTGAGACCATAGGCGCCGATCGCTACGCCGATCAGCATCGGGGTAACACCGGCCAGTTGTTCGGCATAGATGGCGAATACCGGCAGTATCAGGAACAGCCCCAGCATGCGCAGGGAAAAGATACCGGCAAGGGAAAAAGCTGCCCGTATTTCGATAGCAGTCAGTCGATGAAGTTGTTGCGCTTTGTTGTTCAATTACTGGTTCACTGTACTAACGGCCAACCCCTGACGTGCAAGGGTACACCCAACATTCATCTGTGGCCGGGAAGCATATCCCAACCCATGTTTACTCATTGTATTGCCCCGGTTTGTTTGGCCCGAAACAGCAAGACAGCGTATAGTAACAGGTTCGCCAATTCGCTGGTATGTAGATGGATACAATACGCTTACGTGGGGCCCGCACCCACAATCTGAAGAACATCGACCTGGATCTGCCGCGTGACAAATTGATCGTCATTACCGGTCTGTCCGGCTCCGGAAAGTCCTCACTGGCCTTCGATACCATTTATGCCGAGGGTCAGCGACGTTATGTTGAGTCGCTGTCCGCCTACGCGCGGCAGTTCCTTTCCATGATGGAGAAACCCGATATCGACCATATCGAGGGGCTCTCTCCGGCCATTTCCATCGAACAGAAGACCACGTCGCATAATCCCCGCTCGACCGTTGGCACCATTACCGAGATTTACGATTATCTCCGACTGCTGTACGCCCGGGCCGGCACACCACGCTGCCCCAACCATGGCCAGGCGCTGGAGGCCCAGACCATCAACCAGATGGTCGATCAGGTGCTGGAACTGCCCGAAGGCAGCAGGCTGATGCTGCTGGCACCGGTGGTGTCAGAACGCAAAGGGGAGCACCACAAACTGCTGCGGGAGCTGAATGCCCAGGGTTTTATCCGGGCCCGTATCGACGGAGAGATCTTCGAACTGGATACCCCGCCGGAACTGGAGCTGCACAAAAAGCACACCATCGAGGCGGTAGTGGACCGCTTCAAGGTTCGTCCCGGTCTGGAGCTGCGGCTGGCCGAATCGTTTGAAACGGCGCTGGGACTTTCGGGCGGGCTGGTACGTATCGCCTCCATGGATGACGAACCGGCGATGGATGAACTGGTTTTTTCCGCCAACTTTGCCTGCCCACAATGCGGCTACAGCCTGGCAGAGCTGGAACCCCGGCTATTCTCGTTCAACAACCCGGTCGGCGCCTGCCCGACCTGCGATGGTCTTGGCGTGGAACAGTTTTTTGACCCCGAGCGGGTGGTTGCCCATCCCCACCTCAGCCTGGCAGCGGGTGCCGTGCGTGGCTGGGATCGAAGAAACGCCTACTATTTCCAGCTGATCAGCTCACTGGGAAAACACTACCAATTCGACGTGGAAACCAACTGGGATGAGCTGCCGAAAAAGATACGCGACATCATCCTGTTCGGCAGCGGCAAAGAGAAGATCAAATTCACCTATTTTAATGAACGGGGCCGCACCACCAGTAACACCCACGTGTTCGAGGGGATAATCCGCAACATGGAGCGGCGCTACCGGGAAACCGAGTCGACCGCTGTCCGGGAAGAGCTGGCCCGTTATATCTCCACCCACCCCTGCCCGGAGTGTGGTGGCACCCGTCTTAACGAGGCGGCCCGCCATGTATTCGTGGAGGACCACAACCTGCCGGCCGTTACCACCCTGCCTATCGGTAACTGTCTGGAGTTTTTCCAGCAACTCACATTGCCGGGCAAACAGGGCAAGATTGCCGAAAAGGTGATTAAGGAGATTGCCCAGCGGCTGCAGTTCCTGGTCAATGTCGGGCTGGACTACCTGACACTGGATCGCAGTGCCGAGACACTGTCCGGCGGCGAAGCACAACGCATCCGCCTGGCCAGCCAGATCGGCGCCGGTCTGGTGGGCGTCATGTATGTTCTGGACGAGCCATCCATCGGGCTGCACCAGCGGGACAATGACCGGCTTCTGAAAACCCTGACCTATCTGCGCGACCTGGGCAATACGGTCATCGTGGTGGAGCACGACGAAGAGGCGATCCTCTCCGCCGACCACGTGATTGACGTGGGGCCTGGTGCCGGTGTTCACGGTGGACGCATTATTGCCCAGGGCACGCCAAAAGAGATAGCCGAGAGCACTGACTCCCTGACCGGCCAGTACCTGTCACGGCAGCTCAACATAGACATTCCCGCTGAACGTCACCCACCGGATACCGATCGGATGCTGACCATCTCCGGCGCCCGGGGAAATAATCTTAAATCGGTGGACCTGAAAATCCCCGCCGGTCTGTTCACCTGCGTTACCGGCGTGTCCGGGTCCGGCAAATCAACCCTGATCAACGACACCCTCTATCCACTGGCCGCCACCCAGTTGAACCGGGCCTCCCTGGACGCAGCCGAGCACGACAAGATCAGCGGCCTGGAGCATTTTGACAAAGTTGTGGATATTGACCAGAGTCCTATTGGTCGCACTCCCCGTTCCAACCCGGCCACCTATACCGGCATCTTCACCCCGGTTAGGGAGCTGTTTGCCGGTACGCACGAGTCCCGCTCCCGGGGCTATACGCCGGGTCGCTTCAGCTTTAACGTCAAAGGCGGCCGCTGCGAGGCGTGCCGGGGCGATGGCGTCATCAAGGTTGAGATGCATTTCCTGCCGGATATCTATGTGCAGTGCGATGTGTGCAAGGGCAGTCGTTACAACCGGGAAACCCTGGAGATCAAGTACAAGGGAAAGAGTATCGACCAGGTGCTGGATATGACGATCGAGGAAGCGCTGGCGTTTTTCGATGCCATCCCGGCCCTGAAACGAAAATTACAGACCCTGATGGATGTGGGGCTCTCCTATATCACCCTGGGACAAAATGCCACCACCCTCTCGGGAGGCGAAGCCCAGCGGGTGAAACTCTCCCGGGAGCTGTCCAAACGGGACACCGGCAACACGCTCTATATCCTGGATGAGCCGACCACCGGCCTGCACTTCCATGACGTTAAGCATCTGCTCGAAGTACTGCACCGGTTACGGGACCATGGCAACACCGTGGTGGTGATAGAACACAACCTGGATGTTATCAAGACAGCCGACTGGATTGTTGATCTCGGGCCCGAAGGTGGCAACCGGGGAGGCGAAATTGTCGCTGAGGGGACGCCGGAAAAGGTTGCCAGGGTGAAACGGTCACATACAGGGCACTATCTGAAGAAGATCCTGAAAGGATAGGTGGAGCGCGCTTAAGGCAGCGGCGTCAGTCGCCCCACGCAACCGACGTGCCGATGGTCAGGCCCAACTGTTTTGCGGCGTTAGCGCGGCTGGCGGCGATCTCGACCAGACCATTCGCATTCACGTACCAGAACAGGGTCCCTGGCGAAACGCTGGAGAAGGTTTCGGCGTGTGGCAAAGTGCGGCCACCTGCGCGCAGGCATAAATCATCAGACAACCCGCGACCGGAGAGTCCGGTTACGGCATTGCCATAACTGTCCAGATAGATCACCTCCGCCAGCTCTTCTGGCCAGTCTGCACCGACCAGACTATCACGGAACACCGGTTGCCCCGGAACAGGGCGTCCCTGACAAACCAGCGCAGCGGCCGGAGCGAAAAAATCGCGCCCGTCGAAAGTCCGCGAACGGGCGGTCACTTCGGGCAGCTCAACAGTCTGTATTTCCACGGCCTTCCGACGCGCCACCACCCGGGCCAACAACCCGTTATCCGGCCCCAGAAACCAGAACCGGTCGTCTTTAACCAGCAGTGCGCGTCGATCACTGCCCACACCGGGATCAACGACACTGACAAACAGACTGGCCGGTGGCATGTAGGGCAGAAAGGATTCAAGCAGGTAGGCGGATGCCCTTGGATTAAACGCTGGCGCATCGGAACAGAGATCGATAACCGGCTGAGTCACCCGCTCCGCTATCAGGCGCGCTTTTAACTGGCCCAGGTAGTGACTACCCACACCGAAGTCAGTAAACAGCGCGATCAGTTCAGGTCGTTTCTGCATGGGAAGATCACCGCAGGTTTACCCGGCTTAATTCTGCCTGTGGAAGCAGCCCAACATTGGCTTTACCAGACAACAGAAAACCGGGCCAGGGCCCGGTTCTCCAGTCACGACATACTTGTGATGACGATAAGACTCAGTCTGCCTCGACTGCGGCCCCATCGACATCCGGGCGATCGACCAGCTCAACGAAGGCCATCGGTGCCTTATCGCCGGGACGATATCCGCACTTCAAAATGCGCAGATAACCACCGGGGCGTTCTTTGTAACGCGGACCCAGTTCGTTAAACAACTTCCCGACAACCTCGTCGTCACGCAGACGATCGAAAGCGAGACGGCGCTTGGCTACAGAGTCGCTTTTTGCCAGAGTAATCATCGGCTCTGCTACACGACGCAGTTCTTTAGCCTTTGGTAATGTGGTTTTGATCAGCTCATGACGCAACAGTGAGCAAGCCATGTTACGGAACATTGCCTTGCGGTGTGAACTGTTGCGGTTCAGTTGCCGTCCTGATTTGCGATGACGCATGGATCGACTTCCCTAAACTTAGATTAATACGATGAATTACGATTCTGAGTCGAGATTATCGACCGTTATCTTCCATACCTTCCGGCGGCCAGTTTTCCAGCCTCATGCCCAGAGACAAGCCTCTGGTAGCAAGTACGTCCTTGATTTCGGTGAGTGACTTTTTACCCAGGTTCGGGGTCTTCAGCAGTTCCACCTCGGTACGCTGAATCAGATCACCGATCATAAATATATTTTCTGCCTTGAGACAATTAGCTGAGCGTACCGTCAACTCAAGATCGTCGACCGGTCGCAGCAGAATAGGATCAATGGCTGGTCGATCCTCTTCAACTTCCTTCTCTGCAGTAGCCGTCTCATCCAGCTTAACAAAGGCTGACAACTGATCCTGCAGAATGGTGGCGGCTCGGCGAATCGCCTCTTCCGGATCTATAGTGCCATTGGTCTCAAGATCAATAACCAGACGATCCAGGTCGGTACGCTGCTCCACACGGGTCGCTTCCACTGCATAGGCAACGCGACGAACCGGTGAGAAGCTGGCATCCAGTTGCAGGCGACCGATGGGACGGTCTTCCATGCTATCCGACTGCCGGTTTGCGGCGGGCTGATAACCGATGCCGCGAGCCACTTTCAGGGTCATGCTGATCTCGCCATCCTTGGTCAGGTTGGCGATCACATGATCTGGGTTGGCTATCTCCACATCGTGGTCGAGCGTAATATCGCTGGCCAGCACCGGACCGGGACCTTTCTTTTTCAGCGTCAGGGTTGCCTCATCACGGGAATGCATAATGATGGCCAGCCCCTTCAGATTCAACAGAATCTCCAGGACATCTTCCTGAACACCTTCGATACTGGTGTACTCATGCAGCACACCATCGATCTCTGCTTCAACCACCGCACTCCCCGGCATGGAGGAGAGCAGGATTCGACGCAATGAATTGCCAAGTGTATGACCAAAGCCGCGTTCCATCGGCTCGAGTGAAACCTTGGCATGCAGTTCGCTCAACGGCTGTACACTGACGAGTCGCGGCTTGAGAAAATCGGTAACAAACTCCGGCATTTCGACCTCTTGAAGGTAATCCTTACTTGGAGTACAGCTCTACAACCAGCTGTTCATTGATTTCAGCAGGCAATTCGGATCGATCAGGCAGACGTTTGAAAGTACCGGTCATGCCCTTCGCATCGACCTCTATCCAGTCAACAGTCCCAAACTGTTCAGCCAGGGACAATGCACTCTGAATGCGTAACTGCTTTTTCGACTTCTCGCGAACGCTGATTACATCGTTAACCTGGACCTGATAAGAAGGAATGTTAACCACCTTACCATTGACTTCAATCGACTTGTGGCTCACAAGCTGCCGGGCTTCAGAACGCGTGCTGCCGAACCCCATGCGGTAAACCACATTGTCCAGACGCGTTTCCAGCAAGCGCAACAGATTATCACCCGTGGCGCCCTTGGTCTGAGCGGCAGTCTTGTAGTAGTTACTGAACTGCTTCTCCATGATTCCGTACATACGGCGCATCTTCTGCTTTTCACGCAGCTGCAAACCGTAATCGGAAAGGCGGCGGCGCCGGTCAGTTGTCTGACCAGGCTGCTTTTCCATATTACATTTGGATTCCAGGGAGCGAGCGCGGCTCTTCAGAAACAGGTCGGTGCCTTCTCTCCGGCTCAGCTTACACTTGGGACCGATATATCTTGCCATGATTATCTATAACTCCGGATTAAACGCGACGCTTCTTGGGCGGGCGGCAACCATTGTGCGGGATTGGGGTAACATCGGAGATGCTGGTGATTTTGAAACCCGCATTATTCAGTGCGCGCACAGCGGATTCACGACCAGGTCCAGGACCCTTGACATTGACGTCGAGGTTTTTGACACCGTAGTCCTTTGCCCGCTCGCCGGCGCGATCGGCCGCAACCTGCGCCGCAAACGGCGTGCTTTTACGAGAACCACGAAAACCTGAACCACCAGCAGTCGCCCAGGACAACACGTTACCCTGGCGATCAGAAATGGTAATGATCGTATTGTTAAAAGAGGCGTGTATATGAGCCACACCATCGGTGACGCTCTTTTTAACCTTCTTCCGCACGCTGCTCGGCTTTGCCATCTTGAATGTTCCTGTGAACTATATCGCTGTAAACTGCCCGTCTGCCGGACTGATATTATCTCTTGATCGGACGACGCGGACCTTTGCGGGTACGCGCATTCGTTTTGGTACGCTGACCACGCAGCGGTAGCCCGCGGCGATGGCGAATTCCACGATTACAGCCAAGGTCCATCAGACGCTTGATGTTCATGGAAACTTCACGACGAAGATCACCTTCGACAGTGAACTTGGCAACTTCTGCACGAAGCGCCTCTACCTCACCTTCGGTCAGGTTTTGAATTTTTGCATCTTTCGCAACACCCGCAGCCTCGCAGATACGAGCGGCACGAGTAGAACCGATCCCATAGATCTCGGTCAACGCAATGACTGCGTGCTTACGATCGGGAATATTGACGCCTGCAATACGGGCCATCAGGTAACTCCTAAAAATACAATAATCAGCTCACGTTGGGCGCGGTGAACGCACAACTTTAACTGGATTTCATCAACAAATCAAGCGAAATGCTTAACCCTGCCTCTGTTTATGCCTGGCTTCTTTGCAGATAACCCGCACTACACCATTACGGCGGACAATCTTGCAGTTTCTGCAAATCTTCTTAACAGACGCCCTTACTTTCATGACTCAATCTCCAAAATTCCTTAAAATCATTCAGGATTAACGCAGCAAACCTGCGCCGCCACCCTTCAGATTCGCCTTTTTCATCAGACCTTCATATTGGTGCGACATCATATGAGCCTGCACCTGTGCCATGAAGTCCATGACGACCACAACAATGATCAGCAAGGACGTACCGCCAAAGTAGAACGGGACGTTCCAACCGACAATCAAGAACTCCGGTAACAGACAAACCGATGTGATGTACACGGCACCGGCCAGCGTAAGCCGCGACATCACCTTGTCGATGTAACGCGCGGTCTGGTCTCCCGGACGATAGCCCGGTATGAATGCGCCGGAGCGTTTCAGGTTGTCCGCCGTCTCTTTCGAGTTGAATACCAAGGCCGTGTAAAAGAAACAGAAGAACACGATCGCCAAGGCATACAGCAGCACGTACAGCGGCTCACCCGGTGATATTTTGCCGACGATATCCTGCAGCCAGCGCATATTCTCCTGGGTACCCAGCCACTGTCCCAGCGTCGACGGGAACAGAATAATGCTGGACGCGAAAATCGGCGGAATTACACCGGCCATATTCAACTTGAGCGGCAGATGACTGCTCTGCGCTGCAAACATCTTGCGTCCCTGTTGCCGCTTGGCATAGTTAACCGTGATACGCCGCTGTCCTCGTTCAACGAACACAACAAACGCGGTCACCGCAACCGCCAGAGCGAACAGTACCAACACGGTCAGCGCGTTCATCTCACCAGTACGTACCAACTCCAGGGTTCCGCCGATAGCCGCCGGCAAACCGGCGACAATACCTGCGAAAATGATCAGTGAGATACCGTTACCCAGACCCCGCTCAGTGATCTGTTCACCCAACCACATCAGGAACATGGTCCCGGTAACCAGCGACACTGCCGCCGTCAGGATGAAGCCTGGCCCCGTGTGGGAGACCAACGACATCCCACCCGATTGCTGGGACTGCAAGGCAATAGCAATACCCACCGCCTGAAACGTAGCCAGCAGGACTGTGCCGTAACGGGTGTACTGGGTGATGGTACGACGTCCCTGCTCACCCTCTTTCTTTAACTGTTCCAGCTTGGGGATCACCGCGGACATCAACTGCATGATAATGGATGCAGAGATATAGGGCATAATACCCAGGGCAAACAGACTGGCCCGCTCTAGTGCGCCACCCGAGAACATGTTAAACATATCCAGGATGCCGCCCTGTTGCTGATCAAACAAGGCCGCCACGGCTGCCGGGTTGACGCCAGGAACGGGTATGAACGTGCCGATACGGAATACCAGCAACGCGCCGACTACAAACAGCAGTCGCTGGCGCAATTCGGTGAATTTGCCTGCACCGGCAAGTCCGCCGGCCTTTGCACCCTGACCAGCCATTTATTCCTCGATCTTCCCGCCAGCTGCCTCGATGGCAGCGCGAGCACCTTTGGTAACACCCAGGCCGCGCACTGTGACCGCCCGATCAATTGTGCCGGAAAGCATAATCTTGGCACGCTTGATGTTCATTGGCAGTACGTCTGCTTCGTGCAGTGCCTTCAAGGTGATCTCGTCACCCTGAACCTTAGCCAGCTCACTCAACCGGACTTCAGCCGTATATCTGCCCTTGCGGGAACTGAAACCGACTTTAGGCAGGCGACGCTGCAGCGGCATCTGGCCACCTTCGAAGCCTACTTTATGAAAGCCACCGGACCGGGATTTCTGCCCCTTATGACCACGACCTGCTGTCTTGCCAAGGCCACTACCGATGCCCCGACCAACACGCTTGGCGTCGGTTGTTGCGCCTTCCGCGGGCTTAATGGTATTTAAACGCATCTCAAGCCTCCTCTACCTGGACCATGTAGCTGACTTTATTCACCATGCCACGGGTCGCAGGCGTATCTTCTACAAGCACACTGTGCCGAATGCGTCGCAGACCCAGGCCCCTGACGCACGCCTTATGACTTTCGAGCCGACCATGAACACTGCGGATCAGGGTCACTTTCATCATCTTTTTCTCACTCATGACCTACCCCAGGATCTCTTTGACCGATTTGCCACGCTTGGCAGCCACGGTTTCAGGATCAGTCATTTCGGTCAGCGCGTTAACGGTAGCGCGAACCACATTGATGGGATTGTTCGTTCCAATGCACTTGGCGAGAACGTTATGGACACCGACCGCCTCACAGACAGCGCGCATAGCGCCACCGGCAATGATACCGGTACCTTCGGAGGCCGGTTGCATGTAAACCTTTGCCGCGCCATGGCGCCCGATCAGCGGATACTGAAGGGTGTCACCATTCAGTTTTGAGGTACGCATGTTCTGGCGTGCATTCTCCATCGCCTTCTGGATAGCAATCGGAACCTCACGGGCCTTGCCGCTGCCGAAGCCGACTTTGCCATTACCGTCACCGACAACCGCCAGCGCAGCAAATCCAAACACGCGACCACCCTTAACCACTTTCGCGACCCGGTTGACGTTGATCAACTTCTCAATCAGATCGTCACCTTCCGGCTTTTCATTGAACTTTGACATAGCCTGCCCCTTAGAACTTAAGACCGTTTTCGCGGGCAGCGTCTGCTAACGCCTTGACCCGGCCGTGATATTTAAAACCGGCGCGATCGAACGCAACACTTTCGACACCAGCAGCCTTCGCGCGCTCGGCGATAGCCTTACCGACTATGGCTGCAGCTGCGCTATTGCCTGCCGCTCCCTGCAATTGCGCCTTCACCTCTTTGTCCACCGTGGACGCGCTGGCAATCACCTGGGATCCGTTGGGCGCGATCACCTGGGCATACATATGCCGCGGGGTACGAAAGATGGTCAGACGATTGACCGCCAGTTCGCGAATCTTAGCGCGTGCCCTGCGAGCACGGCGTAAACGTGTAGTTTTCTTGTCCATCTCAGTATGACCTATTTTTTCTTGGCTTCTTTACGGGCGACATGCTCATCCGCATAACGAACACCCTTGCCCTTGTATGGCTCGGGCGGACGGAAGGCACGAATCTCCGCAGAGACCTGGCCGACGCGCTGCTTGTCACATCCAGACACGACAATTTCGGTCTGACTGGGGGTTTCGATCGTAATCCCCTCCGGCACGGGGTAATCAACCGGATGGGAAAAACCAAGATTCAGATTCAGTACTTTACCCTTGGCTTGCGCACGATAACCGACACCGATTAGCTGCAACTTCTTTTGAAAACCGGTACTGACACCGGTGACCATGTTTCCGACCAACGCCCTGAAGGTACCGGCCATTGCCCACTGTTCACGATCCTCTTTCACGGGAGCGACAGTTACCACGCCATTCTCGTTCTTGAGAGTTACGTACGGGTGCAGGTCCAGCTTCATGGTACCTTTGGAACCCTTGACGGTCAGTTCACTGCCGTTCAGGTTCAGATCCACGCCAGATGGCAGGGTTATCGGATTCTTTGCTACACGAGACATGTCATTTCCTCCGATTAAGCGACGTAGGCGACAACTTCACCGCCCTGGCCGTTGGCACGGGCGGCACGGTCGGTCATCAAACCCTTAGACGTGGAGATAATCGCAACGCCAAGCCCACCGCGCACTTTTGGCAGCTCTTTACTGCCCTTGTAGATGCGCAACCCAGGGCGACTGACGCGCTGGATCAAATCAATGACAGGTTTACCCTGGAAATACTTGAGATCAATGTGGAGCGTAGGCTTGTTGCCGTTGGCCTCAACATTAAAACCGGCAATATAGCCTTCATCGAGAAGCAGTTGCGCTACTGCAACTTTCTTCTTGGAAGATGGCATGGAGACAGCCACCTTGGAAACTTGTTGACCATTACGAATACGCGTCAGCATATCCGCGATCGGATCAGACATACTCATTTTTAAATCCTCAGGGTCAGCCATCCCAACGGAACGCGATACCCAAACGATTGAACAGAAGCCCGCCCTTTGGCGAACCCACCCCGAAAAGGGTGGTGTATTCTACATTACCAGCTGGCTTTTACAAGCCCTGGAACATCACCACGCATGGCAGCTTCACGAAGCTTGTTGCGACACAGGCCAAACTTTCGATACACGCCGTGAGGACGTCCGGTAATACGACAACGATTACGCTGGCGAGACCGGCTGGCGTCTCTCGGCATCTTCTGAAGTTTTATGACTGCCTCATCGACCTGCTCGGGAGTGCTTGCAGGATTGTTGATAATGGCTTTCAGCTCATTGCGCTTTGCGCTGTATTTCTCAACAATTTTTGCCCGCTTTGCTTCGCGCGCGATCATGCTCTTTTTTGCCATGCGATTCTGCTCTGTTTCAGTTCTTGAAAGGGAAGTTGAACGCTTCAAGCAGCGCGCGTCCTTCCGCGTCATTCTTAGCGGTGGTCGTGATAACGATATCCAAACCACGCAGCGTGTCGACCTTGTCGAAATCAATCTCGGGGAACATGATCTGTTCCTTAACGCCCATGCTGTAGTTGCCACGACCGTCGAACGATTTCGGGTTAAGTCCCCGGAAGTCACGGATACGCGGAATTGCCACATTGATCAGGCGATCCAGGAACTCATACATGCGCTCCCGGCGCAGCGTGACCTTACAGCCGATTGGCCAGCCTTCACGCACCTTGAATCCCGCAACCGATTTGCGCGCCATGGTGACGATTGCCTTCTGGCCGGCGATCTTTTCCATATCGGAGACCGCAAATTCCAATACCTTCTTGTCGCCAAGGGCTTCGCCAACACCCATGTTGAGGGTGATTTTGGTGATCCGCGGGACTTCCATAACACTCTTGAAGTCAAACTGATCTTTCAGCTTGCCCACGAGCTCGTCGCGGTAGACCTGTTGTAATCTTGCCATCTTACTATCCGCCTCAGATATCCACGACTTCGCCATTAGACTTGAAGTAGCGCACCTTGCGACCATCCTCCAGAGTCTTTATACCCACCCGATCAGCCTTACCTGTATTGGGGTTGTATACGGCAACATTGGAAGCATCAATAGGCATCTCTTTATCCAGAATGCCGCCCTGCTCACCCTTTTGCGGGTTCGCTTTCGTGTGCTTTTTGACAATGTTGATATTCTCAACAATAACCTTGTTGTCGATTACCCGCAGAACAGTACCCTGCTTGCCTTTATCCTTGCCGGTAAGGACGACGACCTGGTCACCTTTTTTAATTTTACGCATAGCCATGATTCACCCCTCAGAGCACTTCTGGCGCGAGCGAGATGATCTTCATGAATCGCTCGCTGCGCAGTTCGCGGGTAACCGGCCCGAAAATACGGGTACCGATCGGCTGTAGTTGCGTGTTCAGGAGAACAGCCGCATTGCCGTCGAAGCGGATCAGAGATCCGTCCGGACGACGCACGCCCTTCCTGGTGCGCACAACTACTGCGTTATATACATCACCTTTCTTCACTTTGCCGCGGGGAATGGCGTCTTTGACGCTCACTTTAATAATGTCCCCGATGCCAGCATAGCGACGGTGTGATCCGCCCAGTACTTTTATGCACTGGACTCGCTTTGCGCCGCTGTTATCGGCGACGTTAAGCATTGTCTGCATCTGGATCATTGGTCTATTCCAATTAAATAATCACTAAACCGAAATCGTACGATTTACCGGTGCCTACTTCAGGTTGCCTTGGAGACAACCTTGACCAGACGCCAGGCCTTGCTCTTGGAGAGCGGGCGGCACTGTTCGACCACCACTAGATCGCCGATACCACACTCGTTGGTCTCATCGTGAGCGTGCACTTTGGTGGACCGCCGAATAAACTTTCCGTAGATCGGGTGCTTCACCTTGCGTTCAACAAGAACGGTGATGCTTTTGTCCATCTTGTCGCTCACTACGCGACCTTCAAGTGTGCGATTGCTGTTGTTTTGATCGCTCATGATGCTTCACCTACACCCTTCTCATTCAGCAACGTCTTCACCCGGGCAATCTCTTTTCTGACCCGTCTCATCTCAGACGGCCGCGACAACTGTCCAGTGCCCTGCTGCATACGCAGATTGAACTGCTCCTTGCGCAGTTCCAGTAACAACCCTTCAAGCTCAGAAGGGTCTTTTTGACGAAGTTCACTCGCACTCATCACATCACCGTCCGTTTAATGAAGGTAGTCTTGAACGGCAGTTTCGCGGCTGCCAGCTGGAAAGCTTCGCGAGCGACTTCCTCAGAAACACCCTCAATCTCATAAAGTACGCGACCCGGCTGAATCAGAGCGACCCAGTATTCGACGCTACCCTTACCTTTACCCTGACGAACTTCCAGGGGCTTCTTGGTAATTGGTTTGTCGGGGAAAACGCGAATCCACATTTTTCCGCCACGCTTGGCTGTACGGGTAATCGTGCGTCGTGCAGCCTCGATCTGGCGGGACGTCATACGTCCGCGATCAACGGCCTGAAGACCATACTCACCGAAGCTAACCTTGTTGCCCCGATTGGCCAGACCACGATTGCGGCCCTTCATTTGTTTACGGAATTTAGTCCGCTTTGGCAGTAACATGACTTAATCCTTCTTACGCGGTGCTTTACGACGCGCGGGTTTTGGCGCTGCTTCTTCCGGCGCTTCGTCTCCGAAGACTTCGCCCTTGAAGATCCAAACCTTGACACCGATTATCCCATAGGTGGTTTTCGCCTCGGCGAAACCGTAATCAATGTCGGCGCGCAGTGTGTGAAGTGGTACACGACCTTCCCGGTACCATTCGTTACGTGCGATTTCCGCACCGTTCAGTCGACCGGAAATGTTCACTTTGATGCCGCCTGCGCCCAGACGCATGGCAGTCTGTACTGAACGTTTCATCGCCCGGCGGAACATCACACGCCGTTCCAGCTGCTGGGTGATACCTTCAGCAACCAGCTGGGCATCCAGTTCCGGCTTGCGAATCTCTTCCACGCTGATGTGCGCCGGGATGCCCATGCGCTTGGACACCTCTTCGCGCAGCGAGTTGATGTCTTCGCCTTTTTTACCGATCACGATGCCAGGCCGCGCCGAGTGAATCGTCACGTGGGCGTTCTTGGCTGGACGATCGATCTGAATGCGGCTCACCGAAGCCTGGGAGAGACGCTTTTTCAGGTAGTCCCGCACCTCGAGGTCGGTGTTGAGCATATCAGCATAGTCTTTGGAGTCGGCATACCATTTCGACGTCCACTGCTTGACAATGCCAAGACGAATTCCAATTGGATGTACTTTCTGACCCATAACTCTGCCTTACTTGTCCGACACAATCACGGTGAAGTGACTGGTACGCTTTAAAATACGGGCCGCACGACCCTTGGCTCGCGCCCTGATCCGTTTCATTGTCGGACCCTCGTCGACCATAACAGAGGCAACCTTCAACTCGTCGATATCCGCGCCTTCGTTGTTTTCCGCATTTGCGATTGCGGAATCCAGCAATTTCTTCATAAGGTCCGCGCCCTTCTTATTACTGAAGGAGAGGATGTTCAGAGCCTGCTCCACAGGCAGACCCCTGATCTGATCGGCGACCAGACGACCCTTCTGGGCCGAAATACGCGCAAAACGCAATTTAGCAGCAGCCTGCATGGTTCCTACCCCGATTATCGTTTTGATTTCTTGTCAGCTGCATGCCCACGGAAGGTGCGGGTTAATGCAAACTCACCAAGTTTATGGCCAATCATGTTTTCCGTGACCAGCACTGGAATATGTTGGCGTCCGTTGTATACCGCAATGGTCAGACCGATCATATCCGGCAGCACCATGGAGCGGCGGGACCAGGTTTTAATCGGACGTTTGCTATTGCTTGCCACTGCTTCATCGACTTTTTTCATCAAATGATGGTCGACGAACGGGCCTTTCTTGATTGAACGTGGCACTTTAAATTACCTCAGTTCCATTTACTTGCGATTGCGCCGACGCACAATCATCTTGTCAGTACGCTTATTGGTACGTGTCTTGTAGCCTTTCGTAGGCACACCCCAGGGACTGCAGGGATGACGTCCACCGGAGGTACGACCCTCACCACCACCGTGCGGATGGTCAACCGGGTTCATTGCCACGCCACGTACGGTCGGCCTGACACCACGCCACCTGGAAGCACCGGCCTTGCCCAGTTTACGCAGGCTGTGCTCGGTATTTCCCACTTCACCAATGGTTGCGCGGCATTCGCTGCGAATCTTGCGCATCTCGCCAGAGCGGAGGCGCAGGGTAGCATATTCTCCCTCACGTGCAACCAATTGTGCAGAAGTTCCCGCAGAACGGGCGATCTGGGCGCCTTTTCCGCGCTTCATCTCGATGCAGTGCACGTTGGTACCTACCGGTATATTCCGCAGAGGCAGGCAGTTGCCCACCTTGATGCTGGAATCCTCACCGGACATGATCGACTCGCCGGCCACCAGCCCTTTCGGGGCGATGATATAACGACGCTCACCGTCAAGGTACTTGATCAGGGCGATGTTGGCGGTACGGTTAGGATCGTATTCCAGACGCTCCACGACACCTGGTACACCGTCCTTGTCCCGCTTGAAATCGATCAGACGATAACGCTGCTTGTGACCACCACCCTTGTGCCGGGTGGTGATGCGACCGTTATTGTTGCGACCGCCTTTCTTGCTCTTCTGCTCCAGCAGTGGGCCGTACGGCTCACCCTTATGCAGTTCAGGATTTACCACCTTAACCACAAACCGGCGACCTGCTGATGTTGGTCTGGTTTTTACAATAGCCATACTCTTAATTCCGCTCTATTCGTTGCGATCAAGGGCCTAAATCAGGCACCCGCACCGAAGTCGATGTCACTGCCCTCGGCAAGCCTTACATAGGCCTTGCGAACGCCGTTACGACGACCTTTTATCTGACCGAACCGCTTGCTTTTGCCCTTGATATTGACAACACGTACGTTATCAACCGTGACATCAAACATCAGTTCAACGGCCTTTTTAATCTCAGGCTTCTTGGCATCCGGAACCACCTTAAAAACAAATTGGCGGTTCACGTCGGCCGCGATTGTGCTTTTCTCGGAGATTACCGGTCCCAGCAACACCTGCATCAGACGCTCTTTATTCATGACAGGCTTGCCTCCAGTTGTTTGAGTGACTCGGAGGTAATCACAACCTTATCGAAGCCGATCAGGCTGACCGGGTTGATCTCCCGTACGTCACAAACGTCCACCCCGTACAGATTGCGTGCCGCCAGGTAGAGATTCTCATCGGCCTGGGTGGTAACGATTAACGCCTCTTTCAAACCCAGCTCATCCAGCTTGGCGATCAGCTGTTTGGTTTTGGGTGCTTCAACCGCGAAGTCGGCAACCACCACCAGACGCTCGTTGCGCAACAGCTCGGACAGGATTGAGCGGATGGCGCCGCGATACATTTTGCGGTTCACCTTCTGCGAATAGTCCCGTGGACGCGCCGCGAAAGTCATACCACCGGTGCGCCACAGCGGGCTACGGCTGGTACCCGCACGGGCCCGACCGGTACCTTTCTGCCGGAACGGCTTGATACCACCACCACTGACGTCCGAGCGGCTCTTGGTTGCCTTGGTGCCGCTACGCGCGGTCGCCATGTAGGCGGTAACCACCTGATGAATCAGTGCTTCGTTATAATCAGCTGCAAAAACCGCATCGGAAACCTGGATGGTTTCGCTGCCGCCGTTTCCAGCCTGTACATTGAGGTCCATTTTTTATTACCCCTTGTTCAGCTTCTTGATCGCCGGCGTGATGATCACATCACCACCGCGCGAACCAGGCACAGCCCCGCGAACCAGCAACAGATTGCGGTCCGCATCCACTCTCACGACCTGGAGATTCTGGATAGAACGCTTTGCGTTACCCATGTGGCCAGCCATTTTCTTACCTTTGAATACGCGACCCGGCGTCTGACACTGACCGATCGAGCCTGGTGCCCGATGCGACAGCGAGTTGCCGTGGGTAGCATCCTGCATTCTGAAGCCATGACGCTTCACGCCGCCCTGAAAGCCTTTACCGACGGTCATGCCGCGCACGTCCACGATCTGGCCGGCCTCGAACATGTCAACTTTGATCTCGCCGCCCAGTTCGATGCCTTCCTGCTCGCCCTCGGCGAGACGGAACTCCCACATACCGCGACCGGCCTCAACACCGGCCTTCGCCAGATGACCCGCCTCGGGTTTGGTAACGCTGGAGGCCTTACGACTGCCCGTGGTCACTTGCACAGCGCTGTATCCATCGTTCTCGACGGTACGCAACTGGGTAACACGATTAGGCTCGACTTCAATCACCGTCACAGGTACTGAAACGCCTTCCTCGGTAAATACCCGAGTCATGCCGACTTTTCGTCCTACTATTCCTAACATCGTCATTACCTCAGTTCAGCTTGATCTGAACGTCAACACCTGCCGCCAGATCCAACTTCATCAGCGCGTCCACCGTCTTGTCGGTCGGATCAACGATATCCATCAGCCGTTTGTGGGTACGAATCTCATACTGATCGCGGGCATCTTTATTGACGTGCGGTGAAATAAGTACCGTGAACCGCTCCTTTTTAGTAGGCAGCGGAATCGGTCCATGGACCTGTGCTCCGGTGCGCTTGGCGGTATCGACAATCTCTCGTGCGGACTGATCGATCAAACGGTGATCGAACGCCTTCAGTCGAATACGAATTCTCTGGTTGGCCATATTAATTACTCTATGATCTTAGCAACGACG
>NPIF01002559.1_pt1 | contig 25240 bp, 20 predicted proteins | sample 8637461 | NCBI WGS metagenome assembly NPIF01 (sample SAMN07420641, study PRJNA396082) | bioreactor metagenome | isolation source: sample BR12 brine-fed electro-methanogenic bioreactor BR | place: Japan: Kochi | collected 2016-12-09
CTTCAGGACTCGTCCGGCAAAAATCTCTGTGGTCGCTCCTCCCAGCAGGGACTTGCCGAGGGCCGCGGCAAATGCTCCGGTGTAGGAGACTCGCACCCCGGTTTTTTGTTCAAAAAGATGATTTGCGGGGTTGAACGCTTCGGCAAGTCCTCCACAGGACCAGACCTGTAGCACGTCGGATTTAAAGGGGGAGGCTGCAAACCTTTTAGAGAGCAGGGTGGCGGCCAGGGCCGAGGAGGCTGCGGTTTTCAGAAACAGTCTTCTGCCTTTGGAGCTTTCCTCATGGTTCATCGGGGAAAAGCCTTTCCTGTAAAAATGATCATGCCGCGTCACCCTGGTCGGAGGGCGCTGCTAATTTTTCGCCCCTTGCATTTTGTTGAGTAAGTAGCGGGAAGCCTCCCCGGGAGTCAAATGGAAAATATCGATGGAATGGCCGGCCCCTATTTAGAATCTAAATAGCGGGCCGACCGTCTTTGTGTCTTAAGGCTTGAGTGCAAACAAAAGGAAGGGGTTGGGCGTCGCCTTCTATTCTTGACAATTAATGGCGAGACTATAAAATGAGGCCGCTCAGCGGGGTGGCTGTGGTCAAAAAACGGATCGCCGGTTGAGGTTGTAGAACGCAAAGTGGTCAGGTCGGGCGAGCCCGGTCGGGCAGTTTACTTATAGGAAAGGTAAGACCTGTGCTCAAGAATATCCCCAAAGTAGACAAGGTTCTGGACTGGCCCGGGATCCGGCGTTTCAGCGATAATTATCCTCGAGCCACCCTCCTGATGGCGGTCCGGGAAACCCTCGACGAGATTCGGGCCGAGCTTGTGGACGGCCGTTCCTCAGAGTCGGTTTTTGAAGAAGAATCGATTGTCCAACGGGTTGGCCAGATCCTGGCACGACTCAGCACTCCCGGTTTGCGACGGGTGATCAACGGAACCGGAGTGGTGCTGCATACGAATCTGGGGCGGGCTCCCTTGTCTCCGTCGCTGCGGGAAACGATGCTGGATGCGGCCTTCGGCTACAGTACCCTGGAATTCAACTTGGAAACGGGAACCCGGGGCAAACGTGCCGTGCATGTCGAGGAGCTTCTGTGCGAGCTGACCGGAGCCGAAGCTGCGGTGGTGGTCAACAATAACGCTGCTGCGGTTCTACTGGCGCTCTCTTCCCTGGCGCGGGGCCAAGAAGTGATTGTTTCCCGGGGTGAACTGGTGGAGATCGGCGGGTCCTTCCGGATTCCCGAGGTGATGGAGCAGAGTGGCGCGATTCTGCGGGAGGTTGGCGCAACCAACCGGACCCATCCCAGGGATTATCGGTCGGCGATCGGCGCAGAGACCGCTTTGCTGCTCAAGGTTCATACCAGCAATTTCGCCGTGGTCGGTTTTACCGGTGAGGTTTCCACGGATGAGATGGTTGCCATCGGCCGGGAAGCTTCGCTGCCCGTCATGGTAGATGCCGGCAGCGGTACGCTCATCGATCTTGCGTCCTACGGCCTGCCCGGCGAGGCGACGGTGGCCGAATATCTGGGCAGCGGAGCGGATCTGGTAACCTTTAGCGGGGACAAACTGCTGGGCGGCCCCCAGGCCGGAATTATTGTCGGTAAGAAAAGCTGCCTCGAAGCGATGAAAAAGCATCCGCTGTTGCGGGCGCTGCGGCTGGACAAGATTACTCTTGCCGCACTGGAGGGGACCCTGCGCCTGTACCGGGACAAACCACAGGCGCTGCGAGAAATTCCTTCCCTGCGTATGATGACCCTGTCCGCGGCGGACCTCGCCGCCAAAGCCAAATCCTTTGTGCGGCGCCTGCGGCGGGCCCTGCCTCATGGCGTGTCCCTGAAGACCCTGCCGGGCGTCTCTCCCGTCGGCGGCGGCACCTTTCCGCTGCTGGAGCTGCCGACGACCCTGATTGCGCTTGCCGTAGAGGGCCTTTCCGTGCAACAGCTTGAACAAAAACTGCGCATCAGGCCTGTGCCGGTCATCGGCCGGATTTCTCAGGGGACTTTTTTGCTCGATCCGCGAACCCTGGCCGACGAGGATTTGCCGGAGATCATTTCAACAATCCAGGCTGTTCTGTCCTCCTGAGCGGGAGGGCCGGCCCTTGTTTATCCTATCCACCGGAAGCCCCGACTCTCTTGATCAAAGGAGTTTTTCATGGACGGTCTCGAAGGGAAAAAAGCCCCCCATTTTGAGCTGCAGGGGAGCGACAACAGGCTCCACACGTTATCCGATTATGCCGGAAAAACCCTGGTCCTCTACTTCTACCCACGGGATAATACGCCCGGTTGCAGCAAAGAGGCCTGCGCTTTTCGTGACCTGCACGGCCAGGTGACCAACCTCGATGCGGTGGTTTTGGGGGTCAGCAAGGACAGCCTGGCTTCCCACGACAAATTTATTACCAAATTTGGCCTGCCCTTTGTTTTGCTGACGGACCCGGATGCTGAGGTCATGCAGGCCTACGGCGCCTTTGGAGAAAAAACCATGTACGGCAAGAAGGTGCTGGGAACCATTCGTTCGACGGTGGTGATCGGCCCCGATGGCCGGGTCATAAAGCACTGGCCCAAGGTTAAAAAAGCCGAGAGCCATCCCCAAGAAGTGCTCGATTTTCTCCAGGAAACCCTGGCTTGAAAGATAGCCAAACCCCGACGGAAAAGGTTTCCCGGTCGGGGTTCTTTTGATTCAGGACGGCCTTTCTGGCGAGGGCTTCTAGAAGGCGTAGCGCAGGCTGATGGCCGCCAGATGGATGTGGTTTTCGTAGCTGCCGTTGGCGGCAGCACCATACTCGTTGGTATTTTTATTGCGATTTTCCTGCAGCTGATAACCGTAGGCCACCGCGATCTTGAAGTTGTCGAAGGTCAATTCGCTGCCGATAGTGAACAGGTGGGTGTCCGAATCGGGAATGGCGGGCTCAAAGGTGTCGTCGGGGATCGGGTTGTCGCCGTATAGGTAACCGGCCATCAGGGCAACACGGTCGTTGAGCTGGTATTTGGTGCCGAGGTTAAAGGCCCAGGTGTTGGACCAGTCGCGGGGATAAACCGAGGAGTCCTCACCGGCTACGGGCTGCGCCAGGTCGATTTTGAGTTGCTTAAAGGAGGACCATTCTTCCCAGCGGGCGCCGGCCTCGATGACCCAAACCGGCGAAATACGGTAAGCCAGGGCGGCGGTCATTTGCGCGGGCAGGGTAAAGCTTGTTTTCCCTTTTGTGTCGGAGAACATAGCACCCAGGCCCAGGCCTTGCAGCTCGGTGGGAATATCAAACCTGGCCTTGCCGTCAAAGTCGATTTTCACTTCACTGCGGTAGGCTGCGCCGAAGGACAGGGCTTCTGTAATCTGCAGCTGCAGGCCGAAGTTGAAGCCGATACCTTCACCGTCACCCGTAAAGGATTGACCTATGGCGGGCAGGCTGGGATTGACGGTGATTTCGTTCTTCAGCTTGGCGTCAAGCAGCAGGATATCCAGACCCGCGCCAATGGCCAGGCGCGGTGTGACCTGACAGGCTATCGAAGGGTTGATATTGAAGGTAGTGATGCGGGATTTGGTGGCGAGGCCGTTTCCCTCCCAATCGCTGTCCCAGACTGTGCCGAGGCCGAAGGGATTGAATACGGCCAGGCCGGCACTCCAGCGTTCGTTGAGCTGGTGGGTCAGGTAGAAGGTGCTGGGAAAATAGGCCGTGTCTTGGTTTTTTTCCCTGGAGCCATCCAGGTCGCTTTTAAACTTCCTTGAAGGCAGTACGGCGGTGGTGCCGATCTCCACCTGGGTGCCGGTCAGTGAAGGTATCAGCGCCGGATTGAAATAGGCTGCGGAGGGACCGTCGCTATGGGCTACCGTGGCGTTGGCTTGACCAAGGCTGTCGGCCCCCTGGGTAAAAATTCCAAAACCCGAAGCATGACTTTGAGAGACTTCCATGAACAGCGGAAGCGCAAAGATCAGGCCATAAACGAACCACGGTAGAAGAACTTTCGATGTTTTATCCATGATCCCTCCCTGTTTATCTATTGCAGAACGCTGCTGTGTCAAATAGGCAAGTCATGCGCAGTAAATAGAATACTCCGGCTATTCTTAATCCTGAATAGGGGACAAGTCAAACAATACAAGATTAGGCTCGGCATACAAACAGAGCTTAATCCAGCTACAAGGTTGTGATCTCTGGATTGAATCGGATGAGTATATGTGTTACAGATCTAAAATTATTGAATCAACTACACTTATCGATATCGACAGGAATCCAATGACGGTACAGACCAGTTATATAATGGAACACGATGATGAAGCATTACGCCTGGATCTGAAAACCGGTCGCCAGGCCTTGGAAAAGCAGGCTCTTTGGGCCGGTCTGGCACCGGGGATGCGGGTAGCGGATATCGGTTGCGGCAGCGGCAAGACCACCCTGATGCTGAACGAGCTTTGCCAACCATCCGGACAGGCCGTCGGGCTGGATGGGTCGGAGGACCGTATCCGCCATGCCCGGCACCACTATAAGGCACCGGGGCTTTCGTACTGTTGCCGCAATTTTTATGACTCTCTTGATGATCTGGGTCTTTTCGACTTTATCTGGGTGCGATTCGTCCTTGAATATCATCGGGAAAAAGCTTTTCAAATTGTGCAGAATCTCAGCCGTGTTTTAAAACCGGGAGGCATTCTTTGCCTGATCGATCTAGACTATAACTGCCTCAGTCACGCCGGGATTCCGATCCGACTGGAAAACGCCATTGCCAATATCACCAGGAAACTCGAACTTGAGGCGGACTTTGATCCCTACATGGGCAGAAAGCTTTACTCGTTTTTGTACGATCTCGATTTTCAGGAAATCTCGGTGGATGTTTCAGCCCATAATTTGATCAGCGGGCCCCTCAATGAGATGGATGCCTACAACTGGAATCAGAAGGTACAGGTGGCGGCAAAAAACTCCAGTTATGATTTTTCCGAATATCCGGATGGGTTCGCCGGTTTTGTCAGGGAATTTGAAACCTTTTTTGCGGATCCGAGGCGCTTTACATACACCCCTTTGCTCTGTGCGCGAGGTGTCAAACCTNNCTGCCACTGAATAAAATCATCGTCCCTGGAAAAATAGCCGGTCCCGGTGGACCCGGTTCTGGCTTGCCATCCTGTGAGTACAGGTTGGGATATTCAGCCAAAAAGGCGTATAAACCTTGGTTTATACGCCTTTTAATATGGTCGTTGTCGGAACCTCGGGGTCAGCAGGATTGATTTGCCAAGGGGCTTAAGTGATTGGCAATGACATAGCTGAGGACGGCGTCAAACCCCTTTTTATTGAGATCAAGGAACTCGACTCCGAAACCGATCGGTAGGCACTGTTTAAGCGTCATGTCGTCATTATTGACCCAGGCCACTCGACCGCAGGTTTCATATCGCTCCGCAGTGATAGCCGGCAGGCTGAAGGAAAGTTGAATTTTATCCCCCTCATTGATCGGTTTGTCCGTGGCAATAAAAATTCCTTTAGCGCTGATATCCGCACTGGTTCCTGCCATGAGGGCGCCATCTACGATGTACGAAACCGGCGCCTTGCAGGGAACCCGCAGGCTTTTTCGTTCGGGAATTTCAATCTCGGTCCATCGTGATTTGAAGGCCTGGGCATGGTCTTTCTCAAAGTGCCGGATCAGTGCTTCGATGATTTCCCCTTCAAAGTGTTTCCCGGCTTCCTCCCGTAAAATCTGAAAGGCCACGCTCAAGGGCATCGGATCCCGATAATGGCGTTTGGCCGTGATGGCCTCAAAAAAATCAGCGACCGCAATAATTTTTGAGCCCAAAGGAATTTCATCACCTTTAAGGCCATTGGGGTAGCCGGTCCCGTTGAGCTTTTCGTGATGACCGGCAGCCACTTCGGGAACGCAGCGATAGATGCCTTCAAAATTTATCTGATCCAGGATCTCCCGGGTTTTTTGCGAGTGGGTTTTGACGATCTGGTATTCTTCGCTGGAGAGGCGCCCCGGTTTTTTCAGAATGGCATCGGGAACCGCGATTTTTCCGTAGTCATGAAGCAGGGAAGCGACCCGGATCATTTCACAGAATTCTTCGGGATGCTGAAGTTCTTTGCAGATACCCAGGGCGTATTCGGTGACTTTCTCCGAATGTCCGGAAGTCATGGGATCGCGGGCGTCGATGGACTTGGCCAAAACCTGCAGCAGAGAGTGAAATTGTTTGCGCCGGGCATTCAGCAGGTCGGCGTTGCGGATGCTGATGCCGATGACCGGGGCGATTCCCATCAAAAGGGTCAGATCGCTGTGGATCAGCGGCCGTTTGGTGCGAATGTTGTCCACGGCCAGGATACCGATGGCTTCTCCGTCACAAATAATCGGGCAGCAGATAAAGGAGTGCACCCCAAGCGCTTCCGCCAGTGCCCGACTGCGAGAGCTGAGGTTACCCTCCATTTCACTGATGTCATTTATGAGCAGTGGTTCCTGCTTGTGAAAAGAAACGACGAACATACCTTTGGAGTTCGGATTGTCAAGTCGGAACGTGGTGCCTCTGAGCAGGTCCTGATGCTTTTCCGAATACCCGTACCCGGCCCGAAAAACGAGGCTTGTGCGCTCTTTGTTCGCCAGCAGAATCAGCCCACGGTCATAGTCCAGGCGTTTGTTCAGGATCTGGATCACGTCCCTGAGGATTTCATCGATGTTGTTATTTGAACCAATGGTTTGTTCGACACGTTTAATGTTTGCCTGGCTACTGATAGCCTGACCTATTTCATTTGCCATCAATGCATTGTTGTAGTTCCTGTTTATCTGTTCTAACAGCTGATCGCTGGAATCACGAATTTCATTAACATTGCAAAGAATTTCTCTTTTTTCCATCTTTTCGATAAAAAAGGAAAGCGTCATGAAAGCAAAGAAGGCGGAAGGAGCCACAACGGGCAATGCCAAGTCGGGGAATTGAAAACCGGCAACAGCTAATGCGGCAGCAGAAAGCACGGAAAGGTAAAGTCGGACGGTTTTAAGTGTCGAGGATACCGGCCTTTCCTAGGAAATAATGTAGGTGCATTTCGTCCCCCCCTGGAAAATACACTCGGGATGTTCAACCCTTGGCATGTTGTTACCCAGCATCATAACCAGGGCTTCCCAGAAACCGGTCCTGTTTTCGCATTGAAAAGGTTCTTCTTTCACTCCCGGCATGGGGGTGACCGAAACCTTGACTTTGTTCGGCGAGATCTCTTCGGATGTGTATAGGGCTGAGCGGGTTAGGTTGGCCGCCGTTCGCCCGATCAGTTTAAAGGCATTTGCAGGGCCTAAAAGTCCAAGAGAGTGTTGTCGCAGGATGCCCATGGCATCAGGTGAGGCTGCGTATCGCCCTGCTTCCCGTGCTATTTTCTCATTACCGGTCAATTGTGAGAGCTTTTCATAAAATCGATTGACTTGTTTTTGACTTAGCCAGTGAGCTTGATCCGCAAGTTCATAGGGCTTTATGTTAGCATATGATAATAATTGATTTATAGGAACGCTTGGATAAGCGGTCTCCAGATACTTTACATAGGTATCAATTAGCCGGCTATTATATAGTGGAGTATTTTCAGGACAACCATTGTTCATAATATTTATTTTTTCATCGCATTAATAGTTAACACCTAGAATTCTTTGGCAAAATTTAAAATATTCATCAAGGTTTAACATATTCAAGATCCAAAGATTGTACGTCTTTTCGACAGGCAATCCAAGTTCCTTTGCAAGCGGCTCCGGATAAACAAGAACGGGGATCTGTTCAAGGCCGAATTTAAAACACATTAATGACAAGAAAAAATAAAGTAGTTCTTTTTTTACGCCGTCAGGTTCAACAATAATAATCTTAATCGAATTGTTTATGTCAGACATGTTCAATCCGATGTCGGAAATGTTGACAATAGCGACGGCTTTCAGGTTGCCCATAGCTTTTAAAGAAAAAAGATGGCGTTCTTTTGTTAGGCCTAAATCTTCGTATTCTTGGGTAAGGTTCTCATCGTTGTCACACCCCGGTCCAAGGTTCAGAGCTTCGGCCATCAGGCCCCCTGAAACATGTTCAAGGAATCTGTTGAGATCCTCAAGATCCCCATTTGTGGTTCGGTTGATACTCAGGGTGTTGGCAAGATTCCATTGCGTATCTAACGATTTATGGAAATGGAAGTAAGCGAACGGATCTATGGAGCAAGCTTTGGGGTTATTGATATGTTTGGCCGCTCCGCCAAAATAGCGATGCGGAAAACGATTTTCCGGGCGAAAGTAGCCGAATACAAAATCGAGATGGGAAGAATAGAGTCGGTGTGCTTCATTGACATAGCGACTGATTTGGCTCAGGACAACAAGACCGCCTTTACCGGTGCCGATTTTGCGGGCGGCATGATGGTGTATCAACCATGAATTGCGGTAAAACCGGATCATGGACATGTGGGCCAGTATTTGACCGTTATCCTGATAAACAAAGTGTCTGGCAATGTTTGGTTTTTTTTCGTAAAGCGTTTGGTAGGTCTTTTTAAACGCCTCTTTGTTGGATTTTAGGTGGAGATATTTTTCGGGGTAAATAAAACCGGAGTCAAAAAAGAATTTCCAGAGTGCGTCGAGATCGACCCGATTGCTTAGATAGGATCTCTTGTTGTCCGCCTGATAGAGAATAGCCAGCAATCGGGTTTGTTCTTTGATGTGCATATCGAGAAAAGCGATGCCGTACTTCACAATATCCGGCTGCCCTGAAGAGCTGGACAAGGAGCGGTAGACCACCTGGGCCTTGCAGCGCAGGCTGTCGCTGTTGGCAAAGGTCAGGTCAATCTCCGGCAGGATGAGTCCCGGTAGCAAGGTGGCATCCTGGGCGTTTTCAGTTACTGAAATTCCAGACCCCGAGATGTCGACGATGGCTAAATCGACCCATTTGTCGGTTAACGGGTGTCTGAAATAAATGTTGGGCGAGGGGGTCAGCTGTTGCCGGGTGCTGCGGTATTTTTTGGGTTTGAATTTAAAGACTTGATCGTTGCTCGGGGTGAGCACTACGGATCTCGGGTGATGACCGCGGGACTGTTTGAGGATCGTGCATTCCGCCGAATACAGGACCTCGTTTCGGCGCGAGAGAATCAATGAGGCCGGCGCTTCCGGATTCAACCACTGGAAGGTTTGAGGGGGAGTTGTGCGTACCTCGACCTGGAGCGACACGGAGCTGAATTCAGTCAAGGCGCCTTGAAAACAGCTGCCATTCTGAAGCAGTTGCGCGCAAATATCGGCGCAACTGTGTCTTTGAAATTTTCGCGAATTGAGTTCTTTGCAGGTTTCCGGCAGGGAAAAATGAAGCGTCTCGTTTTTGATTTCCACGCTCTGGGGGTGGACTACAAGAACCTTTTGCCCATCATTGACCAGAAGATGTTCAAATTGGTGGGCAGTGAGTTGGCGTTGTAGTTCCTTGTTGCTTTGCCAGGTGCAGATAAGGCTTTTGCCGGTGCAGGGTTGTGGCTTTGCCGGCACCGAAAGGCGGGTCTGGTACTGTTTGTGCCGAAAGCAGGTGGTAATGTTTCCGTCGAGAAAGTGGATATAATTAAGCTTGTTGATCAGGTGTCGCAGGTCGAGTGTTTGTGATTTAGTGGTTTCGGGGTCAAAGCACTCAGGGAGCGGTTGCTGCAGTTCGTTGACGGTCCCTTGGCAGGTATCCATGGAGAGGAGACCCCTCTTGATGTGGAGGCTTTCCGGCAGAGGCGTCGGTTTCTGCCCGAGCCTTAACAGGAAAAGGCGCCAAAATTAAATAACAGTAACGATAAGGCTGGTCCATCTTGCGATAACCCCTACGTATCTAACATAGGGCGCCGAAATGATCAAGCGTCGATTATCCAATTTACAGTGAAAAATAAATAGTTTCGAGCTTTTTTCCGCAATCTTAATCTTGTTTTCCTCGCTCCTGCAAACTGCGCAACCGCTCGCTCATCAGTTTTTCGAAGCCGCGTTCGGTGGGTTGATAGTAGCTGTGGCCCCGTAAATGATCCGGCAGATAGCTTTGCGGTGTGTGCCCGCCGTCATAGTTATGAGGATAGCGATAATCTTTGCCGTAGTCGAGGTCTTTCATCAGTTGAGTCGGCGCGTTGCGCAGGTGCAAGGGAACGGGCAGGGCGCCACTGCGACGCACTTCAGCCAAGGCCTTGTCGATACCAAGGTAGGAAGCGTTGCTTTTTGGTGCGCAGGCCAGGTAGGTGGCGGCCTGCGCCAGGGGGATGCGCCCTTCCGGCATGCCGACGAAGTGGGTGGCCTGTTGGGCGGCCAGGGCGATCTGCAGACCGCGGGGGTCGGCGTTGCCGATGTCTTCCGCCGCGAAAATGACCATCCGCCGGACAATAAAAAGAGGGTCTTCGCCGGCCTCGATCATTCGGGCCAGCCAGTAGAGGGCGGCATCGGGGTCGGAACCTCTCAGGCTTTTGATAAAGGCAGAAATGACATTGTAATGTTGCTCGGCTCCTTTGTCGTATAGCAGTCCCTGTTTCTGCAACGCCTCTTTGGCTGTTTGCAGAGTGATCGGACCCTTGCCGGTGAGGGCAGCCGCTATTTCCAGGGCGTTGAGGCCTGCCCGGGCGTCGCCGTGGGCTTGTTCGGCGAGAAAGGAGAGGGCTTCGTCCGTGGTTTCCCGGTGCCGGTCATTGAGGCCCCTTGGGTCTTGCAGGGCCCGTTTCAGCAGCGTCATAATGTGGCTGCTGTCCAGGGCCTTCAGGACCAGTATCCGTGAACGGGACAGCAGGGCGGAATTTACCTCAAAGGAAGGATTTTCCGTCGTGGCCCCGACCAGGATGATATCGCCTCGTTCCACGTAGGGAAGAAAGGCATCCTGCTGGGCTTTGTTGAAGCGATGGATTTCATCCACGAACAGCAGGGTTTTTCGACTGTGGTAGGTGCGCTCCTCCCGGGCCTGTTTGACCAGTTCGCGCACTTCTTTGACGCCCTGCAGAACAGCGGAAAAGAAAACAAAGCGGCTGCGGGTGCTGTTGGCGATGACCTGGGCCAAAGTGGTTTTGCCGGTGCCGGGAGGTCCCCAGAAGATGGCTGAGGAAAGCTGGTCGGTTTCAATCAGACGGCGCAGGATTTTGTCCGGCCCCAGCAGATGCTCCTGGCCCACCATCTCGTCCAGGCTTCGGGGTCGCATCCGCTCGGCGAGGGGGCTTGTCGAGCGGGGCTCCATGCTTGCTTCGAAAAGGTCCATTGTTGTTTCCAGGTGAGGGGTTTCGGAGAAGTTTCGATGCTACCACAATGGCCTTTTCGGAACAAGCCGGACTTGGTATAAGTTGTTGAAAGTGATGGACTTTGTTTGGGGTCTGTGTTAGCTTCTCCGGCGTGCAGCCCAAGGGTGGAAAGGGAGATGATGAAACGATTCGGAATTTATGCCAAGAGTAGCCATCCCGACGCAGTCCAGGTCGCGGGTGAAGTGGTTGACTGGCTTCGCGCCCGGGGCTTGGAGGTGTTTCTCGAGGAAGCCCTGGCCCGTCAATTGCCCAACATGGGGCCTGGGTATGAGCGAAAAATAATCCCGGCGCTGGTTGATCTCATCGTGGTGCTTGGAGGAGACGGTACGCTGATTTCCGTTGCGCGGCAGATCGCTCGACAGGACTGTGACACCGAGGTTCCTATTCTGGGAGTCAATCTGGGCAGTCTTGGATTTTTGACCGAGATCACCCGGGAGGAAATGTTTCCCTGTCTGGAAAGGGTCTTGCTGGGTGACTACAAGCTTTCGCGGCGCATGATGCTGGAAGCTGTTATCCTCCGTAATGGCGAGGAATATAAGCGGTTTCGGGTGCTTAACGATGTGGTCCTCAATAAGGGGGCGATTGCCCGGATCGTGGATATGGAGGTGTGGGTGGATGATGCCTACCTGACGACCTTTAAGGCTGATGGCCTGGTAATTGCTACGCCTACAGGGTCGACGGGCTACAGTCTGTCCGCCGGCGGCCCGATTATTTCGCCCGGCCTGCATGGTTTTGTCATTTCACCGATCTGTCCTCATATGCTGGCCAATCGTCCCTTGATTGTTTCGGATGATGCGACGATTCGAATCGAGGTTAAATGCAAGGGCGAACACGTGGTCTTTACGGCCGATGGCCAGGTGGCGGTTGACCTGCAGGCAGGGGATTTGATACGGGTGTGCAAAGCCTGCAACGGCACGCTGCTGATCGATAGTCCTTCCCGGGATTATTTCGAAGTTCTGAGGACCAAATTAGGCTGGGGTGAGCGCTGAGCGGTTGAGGTGATTTTGAGGAAAACGATATGTTGACGGATCTCCACATCAGAAATTTTGCGATCATCGATATCCTGCAGGTGGGCTTTTCCGCAGGATTCAATGTGCTGACTGGAGAAACGGGCGCCGGCAAGTCCATTATCATCGATGCCGTCGCTTTGCTCCTCGGTGATCGTGCCCGGGTCGATCTGATCCGGACCGGTCATGAAGAGGCGGTGGTGGAAGCCATGTTTGACCTGCAGGGCCGGCCGGAAGTGCGCCAGGCGCTGCGAGAAGGCGGTTTTGAAGACGAGGCCGAACTGCTGATCAAGAGGGTGGTTAATCGTAACGGACGCAATAAGATTTTTATCAATGGCCATCATGCCAAGCTGGCCCAGTTACAGCCTCTGACCAGTCAACTGATGAATATTTATGGTCAGCATGAGCACCAGGGATTGCAGCGTGCCGACAGCCATCTGGAATTTCTGGATTGTTTTGCCGGTCTTCAGCGCGAACTGGCGGCGTACCGATGTCTCTACGAAGAGATTCAGCTGTTGGAAAAACAACTGCACCAGTTGCAGGAGGCGGAAGCGGGGCGCTTGCAGCGTCTCGATCTGTTGAACCATCAGCTGCGAGAACTGGATGACGCGGCCTTACAAGCCGGTGAAGACGATGCCTTGGCTAGCGAACGTTCCCTGTTGCAGCATGGCGAGCGTTTGTCCCGTTCTGCCCTGACCGGCTATGAGACTCTGTATGGCGCAGAGCAGGCCGTCTGCTCACAGCTCGACGCCGTAGCGGCCACCCTTGAGAGCGGGGCGAGCATCGACGATCAGCTGTTGCTTNNGCAGATCGACGATCAGCTGTTGCCTCTGGCCGAAACAGTGCGGTCTTCCCTGTATGCGCTGGAGGATGTTGCTGAACAATTGCGCAGTTACGCCGGCAGGGTTTGTTTCGATGCCGCCCGTCTCGATCAGGTCGAAAGGCGGCTTGCCTTGCTGGCCGATTTGAAGCGCAAATATGCGGACACGGTCGAAGGGTTGCTAGGCTACCGGGACAGCATTGTTCGCGAGAGCGAAGCTCTGGAACAGGCCGATGCCGCCCGGGAGAAATTAGCTCAGCGCCTCGAGCAGAGGCGGTTGCAACTACAGCAAGAGGGAGAGATTATTTCCGCCAGGCGACAGGCTGCGGCGGACACCCTTCGTCAGGCTGTCGAGCAGGAGCTGGCTGAGTTGGCCATGCCCAAGGCTCAGTTTGAAATGCGGCTCTTCGCTCTGGGGAAAGCAGGCCCCGGCGGGCTGGAGCGGGGGGAATTCTATCTGGCCGCAAATCCCGGTGAAGACTCCAAACCGCTGGCCTGGATCGCCTCGGGGGGCGAGTTGTCCCGCATTATGTTGGCTCTGCGCCGGGCTGCGCCGGGAGCCGATCAACTTTCCACCCTTATTTTCGACGAGGTGGATGCCGGTATCGGCGGCGTGGCCGCCAGCGCTGTCGGACAAAAACTGCAGGCCATTGCCCGGGAGGCCCAGGTGCTTTGCATTACTCATCTGCCTCAGGTGGCGGCCTTCGCGGATCACCACTATCGGGTGGAGAAACAAGAGCGAGAGGGGCGTACCTGCACCGCTTTGGTTCGTCTTGAAGGCGAACAGCGGGCCGAGGAGATGGCACGCATGCTGGGAGGAGCCCAGGTTACCGAACGCACTCTCGACCACGCTCGTGAGATTATTGCCCAATCGGCCCATGGCGGTTCGGGTGATTAGCCAACTATCCCCATTCTCAGGCGAGATTGAACAGATGACCCTTCGTAAAGCGCGGATACCTGATGCAAAAGCGATTCACTCATTACTGGTCGGCTACGCTCAGCAGGAGCTGATGTTGTCCCGCTCCCTGCCGGATATTTATGAGCGGATTCGTTCTTTTTATGTCTTTGAGGAGGCCGGTCAGGTCCTGGGGACGGTCAGTCTGCAGATATGCTGGTCGGATCTGGCGGAAATTCGCTCCCTGGCGGTTGCCGAAGGTCAGAAGAAAAAAGGGGTCGGACGGCTGCTGGTCCAGGCCTGTCTGGAAGAAGCACGGGATCTGGGTCTTAAAAAGGTTTTTGCCCTGACTTACCAGCCGGTTTTTTTCGAAAAAATGGGTTTCAGTTACATTGAAAAGGCCGAGCTCCCACAAAAAATCTGGAGCGACTGCGTCAAATGCCCCAAATTTCCCGATTGCGACGAAATCGCCATGAGTATTGTGCTCTAAGTCCTGCTTTTGCCGTTGCTTTTTGATTAAAAACTTGACAGATAAGCCGCTTTTTTCTATTTATTTGGAGCTGCTGTCTTTGTCCTGCAGCCTTCTCGTTTCGCAGTTTATTGAAAGGGTATTTTTTGGCAACACAGAAGATGTCCATCATTGTTATACCTGACGGTGGCCGCCGAGTACGGCGTTTTCGTCTCGGGGTCCGCAGTCTGCAAGTGGTTGCCTGCAGTGTGGCGCTTGTGGTGCTGGGATTCGGCTGGCTGGTTTTCGATTACTCTCGTACCAATTTTGATCGAAACGAGTTGAATCATCTCCGCGCTGAAAACGGCCATCAGCAGGAGCTGATTCGTGTCCTGTCGCTGGATATTGAGAATCTGCGGCGGGAGATGGTCATTGTTGCACAAAATGACGCTAAAGTCCGTTTAATGGCGGAATTGACTCAGCCTTCCCCGGAAGCGCCGGCCGGCTTGGGCGGGCCGGGTGAGGTCAATGCGGTAGAGGAACTCACCGAGCTGCAACAGCAGATCGATCAAATTCGCCGGGATATCGATTTGCGGAGACAGAGCCTCGAAGAGATCCAGAGTTTCTTTAATGACCAGAATTCCCTGTTGGCGGCCAAGCCCAAAGGGTGGCCGACCAAGGGCTGGGTTACCTCGGGTTTCGGTCGGCGCCGCTCTCCTTTTACCGGCAAAAACGGGCTGCACCAAGGGCTCGATATCGCGGCGCGTACCGGCACTCCGGTGCAGGCTGCAGCTGATGGCGTGGTCAGCAGGGTGGCGACTCTGGCCGACTACGGCAAGATCGTGGTCCTAGATCACGGCTACGGTTATCAGACCTATTATGCGCATAATTCCAAGATATTCGTTAAGGCCGGACAGCGGGTCAAGCGAGGCGAGAAAATTTCCGCCGTCGGCAATACCGGCCGGTCCACCGGTTCTCATCTTCACTACGAAGTGCGTCTTAACGGGGTGCCCGTCAATCCCCGGCGCTATCTTTAAACTCAAAAGCGACACCTCGTCCATCCAATGTTTCCGCATTCCCGCTATTATTTCGTCAGGGCCTTTTGTTGAACGGTTTCTGGCGGGCTCCTCCCGGGCGGCTCTTTCGCCTTGTCGGTCCTTATACCCTATGTTAAAATTCCACGTTTGTATGTGCTCGACAGCTCTTTTGGATGGCTTGACGGCCACATGTGCCCTGTGGGTGCCTGTTTAAGGAGAATCTATAGATGATCAACGGTCTTTTAAAGAAATTTTTCGGCAGCAAAAACGAACGGGAACTTAAACAGATCAGGGTTTTGGTCGAGCAGATCAACGGGCTTGAAGAGAGCTTTCTGGGCTTGGACGATGCTCAACTGGCGACGAAGACCGGGGAATTTCGCCAGCGTCTGGCTCAGGGCGAATCTCTGGACGATCTGTTGGTCGAAGCTTTCGCCGTGGTGCGGGAAGCCGCCAAGCGAGTTCTGGGAATGCGTCATTTTGACGTACAGATGATAGGGGGTATCGTCTTACATCAGGGCAAAATCGCCGAAATGAAAACTGGCGAGGGCAAAACCTTGATGTCCACCCTGGCCTGCTATCTCAATGCGTTGCCGGGCAAGGGAGTTCATGTGGTGACGGTCAACGATTATCTGGCCCGGCGCGATGCCGAGTGGATGGGGCAGGTCCATCACTTTCTGGGGTTGACGGTCGGCTGTATCGTCCATGGCCTGACCGATGAACAGCGCAAAAAAGCCTACCGTTGTGACATCACTTATGGCACCAACAACGAGTTTGGCTTCGATTATCTTCGCGATAATATGAAGTTTTCTCTGGATGACTATGCGCAACGGCCGCTGTATTACGCGATTGTCGACGAAGTCGATTCGATTCTCATCGATGAAGCTCGAACACCACTCATTATTTCGGGCCCCAGTGAGGATTCGAGTGAGCTCTACTACACCGCCAATAAAATTATTCCGCTGCTGGAAAGAGGAGAAGTCATTGAGCATCGGGACGGCAAGATCGGCCAGGCGGTTAATGAATACACCGGCGACTTTACGATCGATGAAAAAGCCAAAAGTGCCATGCTCACCGAGCAGGGGGTAAGCAGGGTCGAAAAACTTCTGCAAATCGATAATCTTTATGAGCCGGGCAACATCGAGCTTCTGCACCATGTCAATCAGGCTCTTAAGGCCCATGTGCTGTTCCGCCGCGATGTCGATTATGTGGTCAAAGACGGCGAAGTGATGATTGTTGACGAATTCACTGGCCGATTGATGCCCGGACGGCGCTGGAGTGACGGTCTGCACCAGGCCGTGGAAGCCAAGGAAGGGGTCAAGATCGAGAGTGAGAATCAGACTCTGGCGACCATCACCTTCCAGAATTATTTCCGCATGTACGANNCCGGAACCGCTGATACCGAAGCGGCTGAGTTTCATCAGATTTACAAGCTCGATGTGGTGGTTATTCCCACCAACCGCCCCATGGTGCGAAAAGACCAGGCCGACGTCATCTACAAGACCGAAAAAGAAAAATTCAAAGCGGTGGTGGAAGATATCGCCGAGCGTTACGCCAAAGGGCAGCCGGTACTGGTCGGTACCATCTCCATTGAAAATTCGGAGATTCTGGCCGGCTTGTTAAAAAAACGAGGGGTTCCGCATCACGTGCTCAACGCCAAGCACCATGAAAAGGAGGCCGAAATCGTAGCCCAGGCCGGTCGCAAGGGGGCAGTCACCATTGCCACCAATATGGCCGGACGCGGCACCGACATCGTTCTCGGTGGTAATCCAGAGATGCTGGCCCAGCGTGAGGCGGCCAGCGCCGAGGACCCTGAGGCCGCTTTTGCGGAGCTGCTGAGCAAATATGAGGCGCTTTGCGTCAAGGAAAAACCCGAAGTGCAGGAGGCGGGGGGGCTCTATATTCTCGGCACCGAGCGGCACGAGTCGCGCCGCATCGACAACCAGCTGCGGGGACGTGCCGGGCGTCAGGGCGATCCCGGAGAAAGCCATTTTTATCTCAGTCTGGAAGATGATCTGCTGCGGATTTTTGGTTCGCACCGGGTCGCTTACGTGATGGATCGACTGAAAATTCCCGAAGGCGAGCCCATCGAGCACGGCATGATCTCCAAGGCTATCGAGAACGCCCAGAAAAAGGTTGAAGGACATAACTTCGAAATCCGTAAGCACCTCATCGAGTATGACGATGTTATGAATACCCAGCGCAAGGTGATTTATACCCAGCGCAAGGAAGTTCTGGCCGGTGATAACCTGAAGGACATCGTGGTTGCCATTGTCGATGAGCTGATCGAAGACACGGTGGCGACCTTCTGTCCGGAAAAAACTTCGCCCGGGGAATGGAACTGGCAGCGCCTCACAGAAGATTATTATAGTCTTTTCAATATGCTTTATCCGGTACCGGAGAAGATTGACGACAAATTAACCCAGGCTCGGTTGATTACCGAACTTAAGACCCAGGCGCATCGTCGTCTGCAGGAGCGGGAGGACGAGTTTTCGACCCCGGTATTCGAACATCTGCTGAAAGTCCTGTTGCTGCAGACTATCGATTCCCAATGGAAGGATCATCTGCTATCCATCGATCATCTTAAGGAAGGTATCGGGCTGCGGGGTTACGCACAGCAAAATCCCAAGGAGGCCTACAAGCGCGAGGCTTACGGCCTGTTCATGGAGATGATGGGGCGCATTCGCCAGGAGGTAGTGGAAAAATTATTCCGCATCCAGCTGGCCCGGGAACAAGATGTCGAGCGGATGGAAGAACAGCAGCGTCGACGCCGGATCGAATTCAACCGTGCGGGGGGCGAGGGACAAATGCGCCAACCCGTAACCCGTGAGGAGCGGAAGGTGGGGCGTAACGATCCCTGTCCTTGCGGCAGCGGCCAGAAATATAAAAAATGTTGCGGTGCCCAAGGTTAAGCGTAAGCTTCTTTTCAAGTTCGTGGCAAGGAGTCGGTAGCGATGATAGAGACTGATCAGTCTAACGAAATAGCGGGATTCAAATTTGCGACAGCGGCATCGGGCATCCGCCGGTCCGGTCGTCTCGATCTGGCGCTGATTTATTCAGAGGTTCCGGCGCGCTGCGCCGGAGTGTTTACCACCAATAAAATCAAGGCGGCACCACTGCAGTTGACCGAACCCCGTATTGCGGGTGGTTTGTGCCAGGCGATTCTGGTCAACAGCGGTAATGCCAATGCCTGCACCGGAGAAGCGGGCCTGCGGGATGCCAGACGCTGTTCCCAACTGGTTGCGGAAGCCTTGGCTGTCCCGGAGGATTATCTGGCGGTTGCATCCACCGGGGTTATCGGTGCGCCGCTGCCGATGGCTTGTTTTGAGACGCACATCCCGCAACTGGCCCGGAATCTGGACCCGGCCGGCATTGAGTCGGTGTCCCAGGCGATTATGACCACCGATGCCTTTGCCAAACAGGCCTCCTGCCAGGGAACTGTGGACGGAGTTCCCTACCGTCTGCTCGCCGTGGCCAAGGGAGCGGGAATGATCCACCCCAACATGGCCACCATGCTCGGTTTTGTGCTGACCGATGCCCTGGTGCAGCCTGCTCTGCTCAAAGAAGCGTTGCGTCGTGCCGTGGATCGCTCTTTCAATATCATCAGCGTCGACGGGGATACGTCTACCAACGACATGGTGCTGCTGTTGGCCAATGGCGTCGCGGGCAATCGGGAAATCTGCTTGGGTACCGCCGAAGCAGAACGCTTTGTTGAAGAATTGAGCGGAGTATTGCTGGATTTGGCGAAAATGATTGTGCGGGACGGCGAAGGGGCCACCAAGCTGGTCCGAATTCATATTACCGGTGCCGCCAGTGCCGCCGATGCCAAAAAGGCCGCCGTCAGTGTGGCGACTTCGTCCCTGGTGAAAACAGCTTTTTTCGGCGAAGATGCCAACTGGGGGAGGATTATTGCCGCCGTCGGTTATTCGGGAGCCGAGATTGATCCGGATCAGGTGGCGATCAGCTTTGACCAGGTGCCCGTGGTGCGTCGGGGTCTGAGTACCGGCAAGGAACTGGAAGCCCAGGCCACCGCCGTCCTCAAACAGCCGGAGTTTACCGTTACCGTCGATCTGGCCCTGGGCAGTGGCAGCGCCGATTATTACACCTCCGACCTGACCTTCGACTATGTCAAAATCAATGCCGACTATCGAACCTGATTTCGCTTCCGGCGAGGGAAGCGCTCTGGCCAGATGTCTGGATCATACGCTGCTTAAGGCGGAGACGACCTCCGAACAAATCTGTCAGCTCTGCGCGGAAGCCCGCTTCTGGGGGTTCGCTTCGGTCTGCGTGCCGCCTCGATTTGTTGCCCTGGCTGCGGAACGGCTGGCAGGTTCGCCGGTGGCTGTCGGCACGGTAATCGGTTTTCCCCTCGGCTATCAGACCACGGCCAGCAAGGTTTATGAAGCGCGGCAAGCGGTGGCCGCCGGGGCTACGGAACTCGATCTGGTGATCGCCCTCGGCTCAGCCCTGGAGGGGGATCTTGCGGCCATTGAAGAGGAACTGACCGCCGTGATGCTGGCCGGGACGCCGGCTATGGTAAAGGTGATTATCGAATGCTGCTACCTGAGCGATGAGCTCAAAGGCGCTCTGGCGGAAAGCGTGGTTCGAGTGGCTGCCGGTTATGTAAAAACTTCCACTGGTTTCGGCTCCGGTGGGGCGACCCTGGAGGACGTGCGTCTGCTGGCGGACAGGGTGCAGGGGAAAATCGGAGTCAAGGCCGCCGGCGGTATCCGTGACCTGGCTGCCTGCCGGGCCTTTCTGGCCGCTGGAGCGACTCGTATCGGAACCAGCAACGGAGTGGCTATCCTGAAGGAGCTGTTGGTGGGAGCGCCTCTGTGACGGGGCCGATCCTGCGGCGGACGGTGCTGATCACCCTGGACGGAGTCGGGATCGGGGCTCTGCCCGACGCTGCAGCCTATGGTGATGCCGACGCTCATACCCTGCGGCATGTGGCCAACTACTGCGGCGGACTGCAGCTGCCCCATCTGGCCTCTCTCGGACTGGGCAATATCGAACCGTTGAGCGGGGTGGCCCCCGTAGCCCATCCGAGGGCCGCCTACGGACGAATGCTGGAAGCCTCGGCCGGGAAAGATTCCACCACCGGACATTGGGAAATCGCCGGTCTGATACAGCAGCAGCCATTTCCCGCCTATCCTCAAGGGTTTCCAACGGAGATTATGGCGGCCGTCAGCCAGGCCATCGGAGTTGAACCTCTGGGCAATATTGCGGCCAGCGGCACCGAGATCCTCCGTTCCCTTGGCGAGGAACATCTGCGTAGCGCTCGACCCATTGTTTATACCAGCGTCGATTCGGTGTTTCAGATTGCCGCTCATGAACAGGTTATCAGCGTCGAGCGGCTCTATGAAATCTGTCGTCAGGTGCGCTCTCTGCTGGACCCTTACCGGATTTCGCGAGTGATTGCCCGCCCTTTTGTCGGTGACTCTGCCGATACCTTTAAGCGAACCTCCCGTCGTCGTGACTTTTCATTGCCCCCTAACGGGGTGACCCTGCTCGACAGATTCCTGGAGGCCGGGATGGAGGTGTTCGGGGTGGGCAAAACCAGTGATTTGTTCGCCGGCTGCGGGATAAGTAAGTCTTTCAAAACTCGCAATAACGCCGAGGGCATGGAACAGACCCTGGTCGCCCTGGAGGAGTTGCAGCGGGGTCTGGTGTTTACCAATCTGGTAGATTTCGACATGCTGTATGGTCATCGACTGGATGCCGCCGGTTTCGGCAGGGCCCTGGAACTCTTTGATCGTTGGCTGCCCCGGTTGCTGGCCGCGTTGCGTCCTGCCGATCTGCTGATCATTACAGCTGACCATGGCTGCGATCCAACCACTGCCGGGACCGATCACAGCCGTGAAAGCGTGCCGTTGTTCTGCTGGCACCCCGAACTTGGGTCGGGGGTATCTTTGGGTATCCGGCAAAGCTTTGCCGATGTGGCAGCAACCCTTGCCGAGCTGTACGGTTTTCCTATGGAAAAGGGCCAAAGCTTTGCCGCAAGTCTTTATCGGCAGGAGGGGTCCGGTTAAACAGCTGTCTGCCTGAACGAACTGCAGCCGGAAAGTCTCAGGCGGCGGGATTGGTCAGGTGCAGGGTTGGTTTTTCGGCACTGCTTCTCGATGAATTTTCGGCGACCAGTTTTTCGCCGGTCTGCCCGGGAAGCCCTTCAAGCAGACAATGTTCCAGAAACGCCTGGAGTTCCTTCAAGCTCCCCTCGCTGATGTCGGTAAATTCAACTCCCACCCCTTGCAGGAAATTATTGTCCGGGTCGGGTCTGACGCAATAAAGCACCTTACCCGTTATCTCCAGTTCCTTTTTCATCCCCATCAGGGGAAAGGTAACACTGAAGTTATCTCCCTTTTGCAGGCGAAACCCGGTTTTGATAAACAAACCCCGGGTGCTGAGACTCAACACCTCCGCCAGGTGGCAGCTATTACCGAGACACAGCATGCCCGGCAACTGAAGCGCCAGACGAATGTTCTTACGGGGATACTTTTCCAGATGTTTCTGGACTCTTTCAAACAAATCGAAAATGTCCACTGGCACGGCCAGGGTTTCGTGGGGAATTTGCAAGCGAGAGGATTCCAGAAACTCCGGCATGACGATCAACGGTGTGCCTCCGGCAACCTTTTGGGCCACCAGTTGTGCCAGGTCGGAGGAATGATCCTGTAGCAGCAGCTCGCCGAAAACGAGCAGATCGGGGGTTGTTTCCTTCACCAGAGCTGTCAGACGTTGTTGATTGGAGGACACCAGGGTTCGATAGCCCCAATGTCGCAGAATGACTTCAAGGGTGGTTAGAAGTTTTTCTCTCGTATCACCAATCAGGAGACGTTTCATGCAGGGTGGCCTTTGAGCGCTCAGTTGGTTTTTCAGGAGGCCATTGCACACTTCATCGTCTGGCTGACAAATTCAGTCAGGAGTGTCCGACAGCCTCCTGCCGCCGCACCTCAAGCTTGTTGGCCTGGTGAGTGCGCTAGCGGTCAGGTCAAAATTATACCTGTTGCTGGAGTTTTACGGTGACCCTTACAGAATACAGTAAAAATTCTGTTGCAGCCAGGTGTTGGCATGGGGGAAACAAAAAGAGCGCCCTTATCGGGCGCTCTTTTTTGCAAGAAGCGGCCTGCTATTTCTTTTTTGTTTTANNCAGATGCCGCCACCACTCCGGCACTTCCAATACCCTTTCGATTTTTTTTTTTTTTTTTGACTGCTATTTCTTTTTTGTTTTAAGACGTTCCGCCCGGGCTTTAGCCAGGTTGTCTCCGAGTCCGCGGTCAACGGCCATCTGACGCCGGGTTTCGGAATAAGCCCGAGCCGCGAGGGGCTGGGTGCGGGGAATGTCAAATTGCTTGCGATATTCGGCAGCGGTCAGGCCATGGGCGGCCTTTAGGTGCCGGGCAAGAGTTTTCATGGCTTTGCCGCAGATCATGCAGACGATCTTGTCTTTACCGAATGCTTTTTTGCGCGTCACAGCCGGAGCCGCAGAAGATTCTTCAACAACTGCTTCAGCGCCAATCTCTTCACCCTTTTCAAGACTGCTCAATGCTTTGTGTAATTCAGCAATCTCCTGGATGAGCTCTTCTTTCGACATGGGGGTGGTCGATGCATGTGCAGTCACAATTTCAGCGGCCATTTCAAGCAGAGTAGCCATAAAAATCCTCCTGTTGATCTGGATTGGTAAATAATGAACCCATAGTTTGATAACTAATACTATAAAATAACTTAAAATCAAGTAAAAAGTCTCATGGCCGTGATTTTGTAGGCAGACCCGTTGCGATGAAAAACTTAAAAAATCTGCGGAGAGGAGAAAAAAGAAAAAAACCAGCTATTGATATTTTTTGTATTTATCGTAATGAGATTGGTGCACATTTTTATCAGAAAATGGCTGTTTTCTAAAATGTTTGTATCGAGCTCAAGTTGTCTAGTGCGTCCTGAACAGAAAACACTCAACGTTACCGCTTGCTTTCCTTCCTCTCTGAACCAAGGGCTCGCTTCTCTTATAAAAGTGTGGCTGCTTTTGATCTGCGTGTCCGGATGAGCAGGAGAGGGCCACCTGAAATAGCTCTTATCGAAGGGCAGCGCAAGGCAAGGTGGTTCTGTCCGATTAAGCTTTACCGGTGGTGTCCATCTCCGGTTGGCAGTGCCTGTTTGACGATCGCGGCAGAGAGAAATAGGGCGCTACTTTCAGGAACAAGACGATGGGCTTTTAGAGGCCTCTGCGGGGTTCTCGCCCCTCCCGTAAAGGCGCCATAAACCCTTGATTTCTCCCGTTGGAAAACTTGACAGGGTAGAGGGCCTATGCTAGCTTTGGAGGCGCTTTTCAGGCCATTTGAGAGCTGATTGATTCCCGGAATTCCCCGATGGCTGGAGGCGCATAGAGCACCATGCCGGAATGGTGTGTGCCCATGGCTTGTTGGGTCTGTTAACGCTGAACCGGCCCGCAAGAGTCAAATCCAGCCTTGCCCTTTGCCGGTAAACTAGGAGGCATGAATGAGTAAAAAAGTGCTGCTCGCCGATGACAGCGTCACCATACAGAAAGTGGTCAAGATCATTCTTGCCACCGGCGACTATGACCTCCAGGTTGCAGACAATGGAGATGCGGCCCTGGCCAAAGCCCTGGCCGACAGGCCCGATATTGTTTTGGCCGATGTCTATATGCCGGGCAAGAATGGCTACGAATTATGTGCAGCCATCAAGCAGGAGCCGAGCCTTGCCGGCGTTCCGGTAGTGCTCCTGAGCGGAACCTTCGAGGCCTTTGACGAAAACAAGGCTCGGGAAGCCGGTGCCGATGGTTCCATCGCCAAACCTTTTGAGTCTCAGGTGCTCCTCGATCAACTTCAAGAAACGCTGGAGAGTGCGGCGTCGACAGCCCTTGACCAGGCTGAGGCTCCGAGCGGAGTTCTGCAAGAAGATCCGGCGGCTGCCGAACCGGACATGTGGGCCGATCTTGAGGCGGGGGATGAAGTCGATCTGGAGGTCGATGACCTCTGGGATGATGAATCGCTGGCTGGTTCAACGGATGAGCCTCTGGAGTTCATTACAGAACAGAATGCGCCGCAAGAACCCGACCTGAATTTTGATGACGGGGAAGAACTCGGCTCTACCGTGGAGGTTCCCGCGTCTTTCGCTCCCGTGGTGGAATCGGAAGAAGAAATTTTGTTTCTGGATGAAAACGATCTGCTCATTGAAGATGCCAGCGATGGCGATGAGATGGCAGAGGATCAGACTTTCGAATTTATTACCAGTGACGATTCCGCGCCACAGGAGCCGATGACCGGGCTGGACACAATGTCTACCGAGGGGCCAGCGGATGCCGAAGAGATGGCCGAAGAACCCGAATCGGAAATCGAAGAGGCCGAAGGTTCCGGAATCGGCGAATGGGACTGGGAAGAAGCCGACGAGGATGAAACGTTGTCCGGTACGGACTCCGATGAGCCGGCGGCCCTTGCGGAAGAGGACGCGGAGACCCTGCAATCGGAGGCGGAAACGACCGCAGTAACTACCCCGGATCCTGACCTTGCACCGAGCTTTTTCGGCTATGATCCTGCGGATTCTCAGGGTGCCGATGATTTGGATGAAGAGCCGATGGCTGCAGACGAGGCCGCTGCAGTCGAAGAGCACCCGGCAGCTATTGACGAGGCAGTTGTTGCCGACCGCGTTCAGGGGCTCTCGGAGGAGCAACTGACCGCCATCGTTGAGCGGGTAGCGGGCAAGGTTGTGGAACAACTGGCCGCCACGGTTCTGGAACGGATCGCATGGGAAGTGGTGCCGGATCTGGCCGAGAGCCTGATCCGGGAAGAAATCAGCCGGATTACCAACGCCTAGGAGGCTGTCGGACTATCCGTGCGCCGGCTGCAAATTCGACTG
>NPIF01001475.1_pt1 | contig 25201 bp, 15 predicted proteins | sample 8637461 | NCBI WGS metagenome assembly NPIF01 (sample SAMN07420641, study PRJNA396082) | bioreactor metagenome | isolation source: sample BR12 brine-fed electro-methanogenic bioreactor BR | place: Japan: Kochi | collected 2016-12-09
GCGATCATCTCCTCCGTCGTAAGCGCCACGGTGCCGTCGTGCCCGAGAATTGTCATCGCGAGTGAATCCCCCACCAGGATGATCTCGATTCCCGCCTTTTCCACCAGGGAAGCCTGGGTGTAGTCGTAGGCCGTAACCATGCTGATCTTGCGGCCCTCTTGCTTCATCTTCTTCAGATCCTGAATCGTTACCTTGGCCATCTCATAATCCTCTCCTTTTATTTTTATAGGCACCCGGACATGGGGAGCACGATCCGGGCACGTTCAAAAGGCAGGCCGATAGAGCCCCTTCAGGGTCTCGCCCAGTCTTTGAGTTGCTTCTATCACTTGATCTTTTATCTTTTTATATTTGTCCGGGTCGGATTCGTACCTGTATTTGGGGAGCGCCACGCTCAGCGCCGCCACTACGTCGCATCCTGTTCCAAAAACCGGGGCCGCTATGCAGACCAGGTCCTTGACGTACTCCTCGTCGTCAAAGGCGTAACCCCGTTGGCGGATTCTTTCCAGGTCGCGCATTAGTGAGGGTAAATCCTTGTGGGTATTGGGAGTGAAGGGCCTGAAAACCTCGCCCGACAAAAGCGCCTCGACTTCTTCCGCGGGCATAAAGGCCAGAAGGGCCTTTCCGAGTCCCGTGCAATACATGGGCATCCTTTTCCCGACGTGAAGGTCCACTTTTATCGTGGCGCCACTTTCTATCTTGTCGAGATAAACCACATCATTGCCGTCCCTGATGGCGAGGTTTACGGCTTCTCCCGTCCTTTGCGAAAGTTCCTGCAGGAAGGGCAAGGCCAGTTTTTTAAGCTCCATGTCCTTGACGACATTGCTACCCATCTCAAAGAGCCTGAAGCCGTTGAAATATTTGCGGGTTTCTTTATCCTGCCGGACATAGCCGCGAAGTCTCAGCGAATTCACAAGGCGGTAGGCGGTGCTTTTTTCCATCTCCAGCCTTCTTGCGATCTCCGTTATCGTAAGGCCTGGTTCTTCATCCAGAAGTTCCAGAATATCGAGAGCTTTTAAAACCGACTTGACGACATATTCCCGCTTCGGCAAGGTCTCACCCGCTCTTTCCGCTTGCCGGGCAAGCTTTATACGCATGTTGCTTTGTTCTTTCGTTGAGGGGGTATTGCGTATTGCGTATTGCGTAACAATGTTGCGCTATTTCATACAAATAAAGATAACCCCCCCGCCCTGAGACTGTCAAGGCGCGCCGAAGCACTCTATCGACTCGGCAAGATTTTCATCGGAAACAGAAGGGGGGATTCAGTCTTGCAAAAAACACCCTACTCTTTCAGGTTCGCTTTTACCTGAAAACTTTTTTCTCATGTGAGAAGTGTCGAAATCTCCTTTGGATTTCAAGATAAATCTTTCGCAAAGAGAAAATCATCTTTTTCTGCAATGCGTTTTCTTCGTGAACCGCCCCGGGATTGCCGGAGACTCCATTTCTTGAGAGGATGGGGTACATGAAGACAAAAAAACAGATATTCACCAGGGGGACGAGAACGGGCGGTTCGGTTGGAAGACGTGGAATTCACCGCTTTGAAATGGGTGGCTGGTTCAATAACATATCACCGTACACCTTGTTTTGGCGGTTTTTTCGAGTTCTGGGCCATGTCCGTTCCGGACTACGACACTCTCCAGGCCTTCTTCACCCGGTTTGTCACCCACAGCTGTGCCCCCGGGTTCGCCCTCATCATGGGAGCGGGTATGGTCTTTTTCGCCAAAAGCCGGCGCGAAGCCGGGTGGACCGAGGCCAAGGTCATCCGCCACTACTGGGTCCGGGCAGCCGTCCTGGTGGCCATCATGCTGACGTTGGAGAATCTCGTCTGGTCTTTGGCATATCCCTCGCAAGCCGACTCCCCCGCCATCACCCTGGAATTCGGCGTGCTCTATTCTCTCGCCGGGTCCATGGCCCTCGGATCCTTGCTGCTGCGGGCTCCTGCTAGAGCCCTGGCCGCCCTCGGAGTCGTTCTGGCCCTTGCAACCCAATGGCTCGTCCGCATCCACCTGGGCTCTCCCGAGCCCATGGAATCCGTCAGCCTGCCTGCAATGTTCTCCTTCATCCCCTCGGGGCTCGAAACGGAATATCTTCGCGTCTTTGTCCTCTACCCGGTACTCCCCTGGTTCGTCTTCGCCCTCTTCGGCATGGTGCTCGCGCGCCGTCTCCAGGCTGAGCGTATCAAAACGGAGCGTGTGCTTCCTTTCGCCGGAGCCGCCCTCGTGGCGGCCTTTGTCCTGCTTCGCCTCTTCGGCGGTTTCGGGAACACCCATCCCGTCGAAGGTGAAGGTGTCATCGCCTTCCTGGCGGTGAACAAATATCCGCCCAGCATCGCCTACATGCTGCTTTTTTCCGGCGTTACGCTTCTGGCTATTTCGGCTTTCGCCAGGGCCGGGCAATTCTGGAGCGACAGTAAAAACCCCCTTCAGGTCTTCGGTAAATGCCCCTTTTTCTTCTACATCCTGCACCTGTATCTTTTCCTGCTGGTAGGCAAACTCTTCTCCCAACCGCCCGGTTACGAGGTGGGCTACCTGTGCTGGGCCCTGGGGCTCGCCGCACTTTACCTGCCCTGCAAGGCCTTCGTCGGCCTCAAAAGAAAAAGCAGCCTCGACTCGATCATCAGGCTGTTTTGAGGAAGTGCAACGGTTTCGTCTATTGACCACACGTGCCAAGAAGAAAGCATGTTTCGATCTGGAGGACAAAGGACAGCTCGTTTTTTGTAACTTCCCGATTCCATTTCTTATGTGTAAGCAACCCCTGTGATGGCTTGATTTCTCAGTCGAAATCAGACATAATGTTATCACTTATGGACAAATAATTACATTTTGTCTGGAGCGCAGAATGAAGAAATCACCTGAAGAGATTTTCCGGGAGTATAACGGCCAACTCAGGATGAGTGAAGCTTTAAAGCTTGGCATTACACGCTATACACTTTATTCTCTCAGAGACAAGGGGATCATCGAGCGTGTCAGCAGGGGGGTATATCGACTGGTCGAACTCCCGCCAATCAGCAATCCCGATCTGGTTACAGTGAGCCTTCGATTTCCAAACGCTGTAATTTGTCTCGTTTCCGCGCTCGCATTCCATAACATAACTACCCAGGTTCCACATGCTGTTGCTGTGGCAGTGCCAAGAAAATCACGTGCACCGTGTCTCGATTTTCCACCAATCCAGGTCCACAAATTTTCGGCTGAGACATATGACTCCGGTATCGAGGAATATCTGATTGATGAAGTTTCCGTCAAGGTCTATAACCCCGAAAAGACCCTTGCCGATTGTTTCAAGTTCCGCAACAAGATCGGAATGGATATAACACTGGAAGCGCTCAAGCTCTATAGAATACGGATGACACCCGATGTTGACAAACTGCTCAAATACGCCCGAATTTGCCGCGTCGAAAAAGTTATGCAGCCATATCTGGAGGCAACGTTTTGAAATCTTCTAGAAACATTTCTGCATCTGTAAGACAGCGTCTCCTTAATCGTGCCAGACATGACCAAAGACCGTTCAATGAGCTACTGCAGTACTATGCGATGGAGAGGTTCCTCTATAGATTTTCACAATCCGCTCACGTGAACAATTTCATTCTGAAAGGCGCTTTGATGCTGAAAGTGTGGCGGGCACCAGGACCTCGTCCGACCATGGATATTGACATGCTTGGAAGAACCAGTAACGAGGAAACAGATATCATTGCAAAGATCCGGGACATCATGGCAGTTGACGTAAAACCAGACGGACTTGTTTTCGACCCCGACTCTATTCTCTCCGAACGGATCACAGAAGATGCACATTATGAAGGGATCAGGGTTCGATTTCTATGCAAACTGGGCACTGCGAAAATTCATATGCAAATTGACATCGGTTTCGGAGATGTAGTGTTCCCGGAACCTGAAAAGGCAGAACTTCCCACCATGTTAGGTTACCCGGCACCACGATTGTTCTGTTATAGTCAAGAAAGCACTATAGCGGAAAAATTCGAAGCCATGGTTAAACTTGGCAGACTAAACAGCCGCATGAAAGACTTCTACGACATCTGGCTGTTATCCAGACAGTTCGATTTTGATGGAACCAAGCTGGCCGATGCCGTTCGTCTCACTTTTGAACAACGTGGCTCTGTGTTGCCAATGGAAATCGAAGCTTTTACCGAGCACTTCATCAAGGCCAAACAAACCCAGTGGACAGCATTCCGCAAGAGGCTCGGGCAACTTAATGTACCCGTCTTTTTCGGGGAAATCGTTGCTCAAGTGAACGGATTTCTGTCGCCAATTATCAACCTTACCCATGACAAACCACAACCTGCAAAATGGATTGCACCCGGGCCATGGCTCTGATTGGATGATGGCGCTTTGTTTGATTGGGCTATTCACAAAAGGGGCCCATACTTCAAAAAATCTCTCGGCATTTGATAAACACAAGAGACACCCTAAAAGGACGGGGAGTCCCCATGAAAGAGCCCTCGTTCGACCACGAGACACAGCAGTATTACAGGAACAACGCCAGGACCCTGGCCCAACGATACGCACGCGCCAGGGGCGGGATCGAGTTCTGGTTTGACGCTGCCTTTCCCAAGGGATCGAAAATCCTCGACGTCGGGGCGGCCGCCGGCCGTGACGTGCTGCTGCTTCTTGAAGACGGCTACGACGCCTGCGGCGTGGACCCCTGTCGGGAGCTCGTCGCCGAAGGCCTCCGCGCAAACCCCGCCCTCAAGGACCGACTCGCCTGCGACGCCCTCCCCGGACTTGAGACCATCGCCGACCACAGCTTCGACGGCATCCTCTGCTCCGCCGTCTTGATGCACCTGCCGGAAGAAACCCTCTTCGACGCCGCCTTCGGGCTCAGGCGCGTCCTCAAGCCGGGCGGGCGGCTTCTGGTTTCGCTTCCCGTGGACGCAAGCGGCGAACCAATCCATGGACGGGACGAAAAGGGCCGCCTCTTCAACGGCCTTTCGCCCGACAAGCTCGAACTCATGCTCACCCGACTCGGTTTTACCGGCATCGGCCGGGGAGAAAATTTTGATTCCCTCGGCCGCGAGGAAAGAAAGTGGATCGTGCAGCTTTTCGTCCTAGAAACCGATGGAGCAGGAGAAAACCTCGGAATCAGAAAAGCTCTTTCAGCTGACCGCTGAAACCCTGTCAGGACTGGAAATCTAACCGCAAAACTCGCACCGTGCTCATTTAAAACCGCTTTATAAACTCCAAAAAAGAGACCTCGTATACATTCGCGGGAAAGTGGATGTCTCTTTAGATGTGAATCCGGACGCCTCCTATTAATACCGCAGTTAAGAAAACATCTTTAGTTGTTGCGGATTTTTGACGGGCATCTGGATCCTGTCTTTGAGATTGAGCTTGACGTCAAAGGACTTCATCGCCTCTGGGGAACATGCTTTCAGTTGACGGTACAAGTCTTTGAGATCGCCCAGTTTCACGAATTTCTTTTCCGGGACGACGTATACGAGGACGCTTTTACCCCTCTCGAGCAGTTCAAGGATGTTAGACAAGGTCCCGCTGCTCTGCCTGTCCCAGATCATAAAACCGAAGTCCGCTTCTTTCGCCATCTCCAGGTCCTTTTTCATGTAGAATCTGTAGTCTTTCTTCGACCTTTCGACTTCCACGGAATTAGTCTTCCAGTTGCCGATATTATTCCTGCAAGCATCGCCGGCACAAAAGACAATGACATTTTTATAACCCTTTTCGGCGAGATATTTCTGGATTGCCTTATCCGTGCCGTTCGCATCACCCACAAGCACGGTGAATGATTGGGCGATAATCCCGTCCAACCGTTCGCAAACCACCTGGGGCAAATTCCAGAAACGCCTGGAACCACCGATGAAAACCTTTTTCATATCGAACTCCTTGTTTTCGTAAGAGTCAGAACCTTTACGGAATCTGCTTTCCCTTGATCATACAACACAGAGGTTACAGCAGACAACGTCGCGCCGGACTGGTACAAATCATCAAACAGCAGGATTGTTTTCCCGCTATAGATACCGGTTGATCGTATCCTGAATGCCCCTTGAAGGATCTTCTTCCTTTCTTCCACGTCACCTACGTTTTTCAATTGTGTGGTTCTTTTTATCTTCTGAACAACGCCTGCATGAACCGGTTTACCAATTCGTAACCCTATCGCTTTTGCGACTTCTATGACAGGCTGAAACTTCCTTCCGGTATTAGATGGAGGAACCGGGACTATAACGTCAATGGTATTAAAATCTGAAACACTTGTAATTATCTCCATCATCTCGGGAATGACTGCAATGTCTGATTGGTATTTTAAACGATAGAGCAAATCGCCCATTACGCTGCGTTCTGTCTGAAACCGCTCTCTCCCTAATTCATCGTAGCCTATGAATTGACTACTGATCGTATGTACATCAAGAGCAAAACCCACCTCCCAAATGCCCTCCAACTTTATAGGGTGTATCTTTGCCAAACCTACCACTCCTTTTGTTTTTTCAGGTCGTTTCCAATCCCAGACTGACTTGTCAACTCACCCGAAAGGCACTTACTAATGGGTGTCGGGAACACAACCGCACCACAGGTCCAATGTCGTCACGAGCTTCATGATTCGCCTTCTTTCGCCGCTGGCAATTTTTCCGTGCGGAGCATGATCAAGTCTTGGTCAAGACCGTGCCGCAGCACATCGAGCCGACCAGAAACCGAAACCAGATGAACCGCAGAAATAGGGCTCAAGCGGAACGGAAACAGACTCGTCGAATCCAGGACCGTTCTCAGAGCCGCCGAACTGTTAGGTTGAGCGTGCAAGAAAGCCTCGGCCAACCAGGCGATAACCTTCACCTGGGTTATGGCGAGTGAAAGCCCACCGGTATAGATGCCTTTTCTCGATGTTTCCTTCAAGACCTCCCAATCGACGAAGCTCCGCAGCACCCGTCGTGCCGCTCTGGATACCGTGTCGCGTTCCCCATATTGTTCCCGCACACGGCGCTGTACCTGACTGGCTGCGGCCGTCCCCTGTAACCTAAGCAGTCGACCAACGTTGGCCGCTACGGCCCCCCAGAACGGATAAACCGCCATGGCCATACCCCAGTGGATCGCAATATGGTCCTCGCGCGGCAGGTGTGAGAGAAGCTTGAGACCTTCCTCCTGAAGAGAATGCAGGTCCCGCGGGGGGCGGACCCAGATCTTCATCAGGATGGTGATCACCTTCTCCCGATTGCCACGATAAATACGTCTGGGCGTCACGCGTCCCGCGTCATGCGTCCTTAAATTATCTTTTTTTGACGCCGGACGCTGGACGCTCGGCTCATCTACGCTTCTGTCGACAGACAACTTGTCTTCGAGCAGCTCTTGGAGGACGTCGTAGATGGACATGTCATCGTTTCCAGCAAGCACCAGGTTGGCCGTTTTCTCCAGCCATTCAAGACGAACCCGCTGGCTGAAACCGATCTGGGTCAGGCGACTGTTCATCGGTCCCTCCTCTCGATCTGGACAAATGGGACGAGCAGTTCCTCGACGCTAATGCCTCCATGACCGACGAGGGTTTCACTCTCCCTCACGAAAGCAGCCCGGGGTGGCGCGATGAGGGCAAGGTAATCCTCTGGGAGACCCACCGATGGCCACTCCAAGGACTCCGGGAACCGTTCCTTGACTTGAGCCCTGAGCCTGGAATCGGAGTAAACACGCACACGCTCGCCGCGAACGTCTGCAACCACCCCTTCATCAGGCCGCCCTACGCCTTTCGCCTCGATGTTACCATGGTCCGAGGCAAGGTAGACCTGGAACCCTTGTGTGTGGAGCAAGCCGAGAAGGTCCCGCATGAAACCCCGCCTGACCCATTGCCGAACCTGGTTGTGCATACCCGCCGAACCCAACTCCATGCCGTGCATGATCCGGTCGACCTTGTCGATGACCAATCCAACGACACGCAGCTTGGGTCGAGAAAGTAGCTCGAAGACCTCGTCCAGGTCCCCGTCGCCCAGCCCCTTGGCGTAAGCTACCTCATGTTGCGTCAACCCCTGATCGACCCAGAACTGCGTCCACAGGTTCGGCTCTTTGTCTGTGGTATGGATGCTCGCCGGGAAATAGATCGGTGGCTTGCCGGCAAAGGCAGACTGCCGGGAAACCGAGGTTATGGTGGGGATCCAGGCGAAAACTGAAGTTTCACGAAACTGCAACGTCGAATCCAACTCTCCGAGCACATCTCGCAAGGCGATCCATTGGTCTAGGGCGAGGCCGTCCACCAAAAGATATGCGATCTTCGTGCGCCTGTCGTCTCCAAGGCTTCGGGCGAGGAACCGAGGGATGTGATGCAGCATCACCGGCGGCACGGGCGGAAGGTGGATCAGGCTCGCGTAGCGGTTCAACACCCAACCGGTGAGTGCAGAATCGATCCCGGATCGCAATGCATCCAGGCGATCCCGGTATTCTTCCGGCAGGGTGGTGTCCGGCTCCAGCTCCAAGGCAATGAGTTCCGCCCACCGGTAGGCAAAATGAAGCCACTCCCCATGACGCGCATCCACCGTGGGGATAGCTTTCTCGATGGAATCCAGCAACCCCTCCATGCGGCGGCGACGGTTCTCCTCAGGGGAGACTTTGATGCCGTAAGCCACCCAGGTATTGGCAAGCGCCTGCGATTTTTCGTGAGGAACCGGCTGGAGCAAACCCTCAAGGAAAAGGTTGTCGATGTAAACGCGGATATCCTGGTGGTCAAAAGGCAAGAGCATCGGTCCTTGGAACTCGAAGCCGTAATCCGCCGCGTCCTCGTGGACGGCATCGTCCTTCGGATTTGCAAGCGAATCCAAGAATACCGGCCAGCGCTCCTGCAGAAACGCAAAGAATGCTTGCGCGTCCGGAATAATGATTTCCAGCGCCCAATCCTCGAACAAGCCGTTTTGACGAAGCACCTGAATAAATCGCTCATCGAGGATGGCCGGAATCCGCCTGCCGCGGTAATGACGGCGGAGCAAAACGCGGAGCAGGTCCTTCGGCTCTTTGATGAGTTCCGGCGCGATCTCGAACACATGACGAAGGATGAAATCCTTCGTAGCGTTGTCGCCGAGTTGGCCCGGCGCGTGCCTTTTCTGCGCATCGAACAAGGCGTCGAGATCAGCTCGGTCGAGCGCTGCGACCACGGGATAGCTGAGGTTCGGGAAGAGATCGCCCAGGTTGAACGAGAGCTTGCGGCCATTCTGCAGCAAGTCGTAAGGCAAGGCATCGAGATCGCTCGAAGGCGATCTCACCACTACCACCAGATCGGTTTCCTCGCCACGGTCCCAGCGGGAGCGGAACTTGGATTCGTAGGCATAGCGAAAGGCGACATGATCTTCGAACGGTATCAGTTCGAAGCCTCGTTGCCGGATGCCTTCGAGTACACCTTCTTCTAAAAGCAGACCATCGGGATCCGCAACCAGGGTAAGCCAGGCGACCTGGGGTGTGAACTCACTCAAGATTTGATCGCGCCAACTACTCATGGGCGCATCCCTCCACTCGGACGAGAAGCAGGGGCATCATTTCCGGCAAGATCTGGGCCCTGCGCTCGAGTTGTTCCTTGAAGCGTTCTTCCTCTTGTTCGAAGAGACGCAGGCGATGATTTCGGACCTGAGGCAGGCCGATGCGCTCTATGGCTCTGCGTCGCGCAGCGAAGGCGTACTCGCCCTTCTCACGCTCCCGAGCAAGCCGTTCTCGATGAGCCTGCACCAGCTCGTCGTAGATCGTCTTCCCTTGTTGTTCCACCACCTCCTGCAGTCGCTCGAAGGCTTGATGCGTGGTCTCGACGTCCAAATGCATCAGGATCGTGGGCTTCGCTACAAGCAGTTGATCCCAGATGTGCCGGGCAGTCGGTGCGAACACCCGGCCATCGTCGGCCAGGAACAAGGGCATGATCCGACGGCGGTTCCAGTCGGCGGTCAAGATCGAGATTCGCCATAGCGACCAGAAACCCATGATCTCTGGGGCAAGGCCAGGAAGCGTGATGACCGGGACCGGTTGTCCCGGGGTAAAGGGAGGTAGGCGCATGGCCAGCCCACGCACCTTGGGATCTTCCAGCGTCAAGTGGCGGCTCAAAGGCTTCTCTTCAGCCTCCTTGCTGGTGAAGACGACATTGGTCAGTCGCTCGCCGTTGGGCCAGGTGAGATCCCAGGCGCCGTTCTTCCTCTCAGCCTTGCCGCCGTGAGCCGAAAGAAAGCTTACCGTCATGCGCTCCACCCAATGCGGGAGCGGGTGGGCCAGCAGCCGCTGGGCCTCGCGAGGGTCCAGGTCCTCGGTCGAGCCGAGCACGGAAGCGCTCTGCCGGGACTCCCGGGCCTGCTCCTGGATGCTTTTCAGGACCTCGTCGACCTTCGTCTCCACCACATCGGGATTGAGGATGGCCTCCACATACAGATCATCGAAGATCTGGCCCGCCTGGGCAGAGTCGAGCACGTCACCGGTCTTGTCGATGCCGAACTCTTCGAAGATGACCGCCAGTTTCTCCTCCAGGACCTCGCGGACACGGTGTTCGACCGAGTCCTCGAACACGAAGTTGATGGCGCGCACCGTGTGGGTCTGGCCGATGCGGTCCACCCGGCCGATGCGTTGTTCCAGGCGCATCGGGTTCCAGGGGATGTCGTAGTTGATGACCACATGGCAGAACTGGAGGTTGAGACCCTCACCACCGGCATCCGTCGAGATGAGGATGCGGGCATCCTTGGCGAATGCGTCCTGGACCCGCTTGCGCTCCTCCATGTCCATGGAGCCGTTGAGGCACACCACCTCGAAGCCGCGCTCGGTCAGGAACTCGTACAGCATCTCCTGGGTCGGCACGAACTCGGTGAACACCAGCACCTTGAGATCCGGGTCGCCTTCCTCGGCCTGGAGACGGTAGATCCAGTCCAGGAGCGCTTCGGCCTTGGCGTCCGGGCCTTGGGCTTCGCAGCGTTTGGCCGCTTCCAGGAGCAGCTTCACCTCGGCCCGTTCATTCTTCAGGGCCTTGAGCCGGGTCTTGAGCAGCGTGTCCATTTGCTCCTGGCCGTCCAGGTCGGCCCAGTCCTCCTCGGAGACCATGGGGAAGAGTGTGAGCTGTTCCTGCGGGGCCTCGAGCGCTTCGAGGCGCCGCTCCAGGGTGGTGCGGATGGCGCGGGTGCTGGAGACCACTAGGCGCTGCATCAGGATCATGAGGAATCCGATGTAGCTGCGCTTCTCGCGCATGGCCTGGTTGTAGCCCTCGCGCACGTATTCGGTGACCGCCTCGTAGAGCAGCCGTTGATCCCGGTGGCGATCCTCCCAGGAGACCGGCGCCAGCTCCGTGCGCCGGGGGTTGAAAAGCGGCTTGCCCTCCGCGTCGATGGCGCGGCGCTTCTCCGTGCGGATGACGTAGGGCTGTACCCGCTCCTTGGTCACGCTGCTTGCGTCTGGGAAGGCCTGGGCGTCGACCAGGGAGATCAGCCGGTGGAAGGCATCGGTCTTGCCCTGGTGCGGCGTGGCGGAGAGCAGGAGCAGGTAGGGCGCTGCCTCGGCCAGCCCCTGGCCGAGCTTGTAGCGGGCCACCTGGTCCGTGCTCCCACCCAGGCGATGGGCCTCGTCCACGATCACCAGGTCCCAGCCGGCGGAGATCAGGTCCTCGAATCGCTCCCGGTTGTACTCGGCCACCTGTTCCCTCGACCAGCCGCGCCGGCCGTCCAGGGGCTTCACCGAGTCCATGGGGCAGACCACCTGTGGATGGCTCTGCCAGAGGTTGTCTTCTTGGGCGATGCGGCGGTAGGCGGAGAAGTCGCTCGGGATGAGCAGGCGGAACTCCTCCCCGAAGTGGGTGCGCATCTCCGCTACCCATTGGGTCACCAAGCCCTTCGGGGCGATCACCAGCGTTCGCTTCACCAGGCCCCGGAGCTTGAGCTCCCGCATGATGAGACCTGCCTCGATGGTCTTGCCGAGGCCTACCTCGTCCGCCAAGAGATAGCGCACGCGATCTGAGGCAATGGCCCTGGAGAGAGCCCGAATCTGATGCGGCAACGGGATGACGGACGATTCGATGGGCGCAAGCAGAACGTCTTGGGTCAGCGCATCGGCGACCCGCGCCGCGGCGGCGAGATAAGCGATCCCGTCCACGGTGCCGACACTTGCTTCATGCACGGGCCGGAGGCGCGTGGCGGGCAACCGCACGACGGTATCCTTGCCCGGCAGCCAGACACGGCAGACGGTCTCGCCCCAGAGCGTCTGGGTCTCGATGACCCGGCAGAGCTCCCCGTGCTCGGGGCTCCATGCCCACTGATCGGGCGTGAACATGCTCTCAGCTACCCACCTCATATTCCACCCGAAAAGGTAAAGCCAAATGATCTCCCAGCGGCACGTTGCAGCTATCACACATGGCGCCCCTCCAACGCGATTCGGCGGTACCGTTGTTCGAAAGCTTCACGTCCACCCTCCATGATGGCGCAGATCGTGTCCCGTACAGCCTTTTCCTGCAGACTTCCGGCACATTCCATCTGTGTCTCGCCACCTCGCGCCCCAAGCGCCACAATCAGCTCTGCGTCGCCGTTGACTACAATGTTGGCGTTGTGGGTAACCACGATGATCTGTCGGTGACGCTTGACCTCTCGGAGCTGCGTGACGATCAGGTCGTAGATCAAGTGATTGTCCAGATCGTCCTCCGGCTGATCGAGAACGAGTGGCTCATCGCCGTAAGACAATAGGAAAGCTAAAAGCGCAGCCGTCTTCTGGCCGGGAGACCCCTCTTGGATTGATCGAAAGCGCTGCCCATCCCCGGTCGAGCTATACTGCACCTCCAGAGAATCTTCGGGAAACCATAGATCGAGGCGGTCAATGGCTTCCGGTGGGAGCTTGTTGATATGGCTCGCAAAACGTTTATCGCTGAGGGTCGTCGGATCATGGCTTCCCTCGGCGATGTCCCTAATCCTCTGTTTGATCTTTTTCAATGCCCGTTCAATGTCCTCCGGCTGACTACCGTTTTTATAAAGTTCACCAAGTAGACCCTCACCACCTGGAGAACCGATGTCTTTTTCGAATCCGCCGCTCTCCCGTTGAAGCAATGAGCGGAACTCTCCCTCGATTGTTTCCCGGGCCCCGTACGGGACGACTTGAATGCGTACGTACGGGTTGTCCTTTAGAATGTTGTTGAGAAATTTCTTGCGCGATTCCGTCAATTCCCGGCGAATCTCCAAAAGTCGTTGCAAACAGGCATCTGCCTCCTGTCGCAACTTGTCGACTTGCATGCGCCGATCACTCAAATCCTTAAGACGTTGCTCGATGCTTTGTCGGCGCTGCACGAGATCACCATAGGCAGCCGGATCACCGGCCTCTTCTTCCGCAAGCTTCGTCCGGAGATCTTGGTATGCCTTCAAGGCCGCGTCGACGACCCTCTTCCACGATGAGGCATCCCTACTGGTCTGCCAATCGGCAACAATCTGGTCCGCCTTGGCCGCGAGTTCTCCAAGAGCGTCGGCAATATCTTTCAGGCGCGCTCGCACGGTTGCGGCACATTCGTGTATCTCAGCGTCCTCTTGTGCACTGAGATCAAAATTCGTCTGGTCGAGTGGATCAGGAACGATCTTGCTGGCCAACTGGCGAAGCCGTTCGCCTGCGTCAGCCCAACTATTTTCCCAGGATTCGACTTCCTGATGCTGTCGTGTACGTCTCTGAAAATCCTGGAGAACGCCAGCATGTCCCGCCTTCTCAAAGATTCTCAGCTTTCGTTTCACATCGTCGAGTTCACCTCGTAGGCGAGGCTCTTCCGCAAGACCTGTCTCAATCTCCCGTGCCTTGGCACGAAGTGACAGAAAGCGGGTTTCTTCCTCCTTCCAGCGGTCACTCCACGACCGGCGGTCGACTTCAGGTGCCTCATCAACCACGCGTAACAGCGCAAGAGGTGTCTTTGCAAGATGGAAGATCTGCTTCTGGCTATACATTCTGATTGGGAAGCGCTGCTGGATCTCGCCTTCAGCATGCTTCCACTTACCGTTATCCTCTTCCTGGATGAGCTCGATATCTTCTGCGGGGTTCCACTGAATACAAAACCGTGATCCATGCTTGCGATAGACCACCCGGAGTTTAGCGCTGTTGGTCAGAAGACCTGGATCCTCTCGGCTGGTATAGACCATTGTGTACTTCTCGAACTCCGGCATTAAGTCCTTTGGTAGCTCATCGGTTCGCCGTAGTGCGAGACGTAAGAATTCGATCAGCGTAGACTTGCCCGTTCCCCGCCCACCAACGACCGCGTTCAGCCAAGGGTTAAGCCCCAAGGTGAAAGGTTTTGCGCGACCCATGTAGCGGGCCTGGGTAATCTCAATTGACTCCAAGACCAACGGTGCATGCCCGTTCGGGTCTCCTGTCTCTTGGTCGGATCGACGAATCGAGAGAGCACCATCAAGAAGAGCGAGCCGCAGCCCCTCCAGAGACGGCGTTCCCATCTTGACCCACGTGAAATGACTGCCTGGGAAACGCTGGCCCGGTTGACCGTTAAAATGATGAGCATCCGAGCCCAGTACCTCTGTCCAATGAAGCTTCTTTTCCGTATAAAGTGCGGGTTTCGTGGAAGAAGCATCGACGGTCTCCATAGCGAAGATCCCGCGGCAGTCCAGTACCTGGGACAGTGTATTGCCTTCTAACTTGAACAGCCCATTGTTTGCATCGACATGTGCGGGAATCGCAATCCCGCCCGCCTTGTTGATGGCTTCCACAACTCCATTGAACGACATCTCCGTTACGGCGTCGCTCGTGCCCTTCTTGTCCTTTGGGAAGTCAACGGCACCAATAAGAGAATCAATGTCGGAGGTAGACCAGCCACGGTCGAAAATCGCGAGAAGATGGACGCCTCCATAGACTGAAATCTCGACGCCAGGAAAAAGATAAAGGGGCCGAAAATCCGAATGATTCTGAAGCTTAGGGTTTTCCAGCGCCTCCTTCAGTTTGTCAATCCAAGCTCCAGTGTTATGGTCTGTGATGGCAACGCAATCAATGCCGGCTCGCATATAGTCAAGTAGCCACTCTTCTGGGGTGCGGCTCTTAAACCTCGCCTGATCGGGGCCTTTGCCGTAGTCATCCGAGGCTGGGGTATGTGTGTGGAAGTCAAACTTCCACCAACGAGCACCCGGCCAATTCCATTCAGTGCTCATACCTCTTCTCCCATCCTTGTAAGCGCCTGGTCGTACCACATGAGGAGCTTGGGATCTTCCTGGAGGACGTTCTCGGGGATCTTGCGCGCCACGGCGATGATGGTGGCGTAGTCCCGCTCCTGCCATGCCTTCTTGAAGCCAGCGCGGATGGCCTCGAGGCGGAACACCTTCAGGCGCCTCGAGCTGGACTCACGGTACTCCTCGAACTCGCGCAGCAAGGCCCGCTCGCGGAGCTTCTCCAGGTCGCCGGCCTTGTTGGGGTCCGGGACGTACCAGCGGTCCTTGGCCTTGGCCCGGAGGCGCTCGTCGTCCTTGGGCAGGTTGCGCAGCTCCTTGAAGTTGCTGGAGAGATAGCTGTGAATCTGGCTCGGTACCTCACCCTTGCCGTCGTAGCGGAGAAAGTTCTGCTCCAGCAGCTCGGAGAGTTCGAGGGGCTTTTCGTGCTTCTGCCAGCCGCCGATCTCCTTGAGGAACTGCGGGTGGAGTTCCTGGAAGGTCTGCGGCTTCCTGGTGAGCTGCTGCTTGAGCCATTGAATGGCGGAGGCCTCGTCGGTGACGAAAAGCTGAAGCTGCAGGACCTCCTTCACCGTCATGCGCTTCTTGTCGTACTCCGCCACCTGCTCGGGCAGGAAGTACATCCCGTCGCGCTCCGGGAAGCGCTGGGCGAGACCGGCGTAGAACTCCGCTGCGGAGAGAGGCACCGTCACGCCACGCTGGACGTGGAAGGCCACCATGCGGTCGAAGAGCAGGTAGTTCTGCCGCTCGGCGATGACCTCGGCCTGGCCATTCTTGGAGACGAACACCGGCAGTTGCTTCAGGTGCGTACGCACAAAATCCCAGACGCCTTCCTCGGTGCCGGCCGTAAGCTTGAAACGTTCCTCCAGCCCGCCGTTGGGCTTGTAAGCGGAGATGACCAGGTCTTGTTTGACAGCACCGCCGCTCGTGACTTGCTTAAAGGATCCCTGCTTCTTGTCCAAAGTGCGCACATCAGCTACAACAAATCCTGCATGTTGTAGTGATTCTTGGATGGCATTCCAAACTCTGTTCTGAGAGTTGTGGAATTCCACGGTCATCCATCGTCCTGGTTTGAGAACCCTAAAGAACTCCCTAAAGCATCTCGTCATTAACTCCTGATATTCGACGAGTCGTTTCTGTTGGACGGGATTCTCAATTGCTTCAGGGCCGGTGTTTGTGAATACTCGCAGCCAAGATTCCCAGAGGAAACTCCCTTCCGAGTACATAATATTCCCCCCGAATGGGGGGTCGACAAAAATGTAATCCACCGACGATGCTTCGAGACATTCCAAGACCCCAGACGACTGAGTCGTAGTAGTCACAATCCCTTTCTTCCGAAAATCGGGGTCGAACGCCGAAAGCAGTGATCGTATTTTGCGTTCGAGAACTTCTATTACATTCTTCTCTTGTACTAACGAGGCGATATACAGAACTCCGGGCATTCCGCCGCCACCGCCGGTGAACGACTGCTTCTTGTTCACGTAATTGAGGATGCTAGTTATTGCCCAGCGAAGATGCGGGACCGTGCAACGTTCCCACGCTTTGTTTAGAACAAGGAAATTACGAGTTGTGTAAAAGTGATGTGTGTGGGTAATCCCAAAGTGGTACCCAGCGCGCCAGATTGCGCCCCAACCTTCACCTCCTTTATGCATCATGGGATGTGAACATAGCAACTCGCGCGAGAGTAACTCGTCGATCTTCTTTAATGTTTCATGATCTTGTTCTGTCGGCGTTTTTTCATGCCTTTTCCCGCCAACGCTATAGTTGATCAGTACCGGAACTTGTTTGTTTCTTTTGTGGCTTCTTCTTAGGATCGGATCAAAATAAGTCTCCGTTGCGCGTTCCAGCGTCCTTTTAGAAAGGGCGGTATTGCAATGCGGACAATGGAACTCTCCTTGGACCTTGCCTGTATCGGTAGAGTAAGCAGAGTCAAAGAAAACAATTTCCTGCGTGCAGCTAGGACAAACAAAAACATCGCTCCATATGACATAGTGTATACGTCCCTTTGACTTCCCGTCGGTATGGAGCGTATCGTACATCCAGCCCCAGTGAGTTTTTAAGTATTCAATAAGGTCGCTTGCTGCCTTTCGAAGCAACGCTGTAGGGATTGGGTCGTTATAGTTTGACGATATAAAAGTAGCTATGGGAGAAAGATCATTGAGTACTGCTCGACGAGTGCCGAGCTTGGAAAATGGCATCCAGACTGCCCTGCCGTTTTCATCCGTTTCCTGCTGGTAGATGACACCCTGGTCGTCCACTCGGTAACCAAGCGACTCCACCGTCTTGCGGTCACCACAAAGCTGCGCCGCAACACCGGTCATCCCGGTCCCGCAGAAGCCGTCAAAGACCACATCCCCCGGCTCGGTATAGTGCAGGATGTACCGCATAATCGCCTTGTGCGGCACCTTGGTGTGGTAGGAGTGCGCGTTGTAGATGGGATCGTTCTTGCCCTCGCTCACGTCCGCTGCGAACGGCTCTTTGCTGTAAGGCACGTTCGGGTCGTATGGCTTGCCGTAGTGCTTAATGAAGTCCGCGATGAAGGGGTTCGGACACGCGGTGTAATACGGTGGATCGGAGAGGTTCAGGATGTCCTCGATCTCACCGTGCGGGAAGCCGACCTCGTCCTTCCAGCGCTGGAGCAGGTCCTTGCTTGAGTCCGCATGGCGCATGTGTTCGGCGAGCTTACGTAGACGCACATAATCACCCATTGGCCACTTCTCGACCGACTTCATCTGCTGAACGGCGTCTTCCACCGTGGTGAAGTGCACACCTCCGAGCTTGGCGTGGAGTTCCTCCAACCCTTCGCGCAATTTCGTCAAGAAGGACTGCCGACGTTCTTCGTCGTTTTCAAAGGTCATCCCGAGGCATTCGACCGGTTCCTGGTCCTTGCTTTTGCGTTCTCGAGTTTCAAAAAGGCTGTCTTGCCGGCTCATGCGCACTTCACTCCCTTTGGCTGGAAAAAGGCGGAATGAGGCCGCCTTATTACCGCCTTATTCATTGCAACACCTACCCCGGGAATCGGATTCCTCTTAGCTACGCCTGATCCTTATGCCTTTTTCTATGCGCAACTTTATGCAAAAGTACGCATAGAAAACATTCTATGCGCAAATCCATGCGCAGTCACATAGAGTACGTATAGCGCGCCCATCTGCGGTCCCCAGTCATGTTGATTTGCGGATTCTCTTCCATCAGTTCCTGCATGAGCCGTCGCGCCTGGTTGCGATCCAGGTGGGTGATGCCCCGAATTTCCGCGTTGCTCAACCCCGGCTCACCCCGTTTGGCTCGATCCATGAGAATGCTCAACACTCGGGTCTTGGCGGCCTCCCAGTCGATCCGGCGATCCCGCTCGGGATGGCCGGGGGCGGAGAGGCGCCGGTGCAGCTCGGGACGCAGGTTCCAGTAGGTGCCTCGGCCCGTACCGCCGCGCTCCAGATAACCCAGATCGAGTTCCATGCGGCTCAGCGTTTCCCTCGCGTCTCCTTCCGTCTGCTGGGTAATGCGTGCTGCCGTGGTCGTGTCGATTTCCGGATGCCTCAGGAGATACTGCAGGACCAAGAGTTCCTCGACTGTCAAGACACGGCCCATGTCGGCCTCTTTCGCCACGAAGAGCCGAAATGGGATGGAGAGATCGCTGGCGCGGAAGATGACGTGAACCGCTTCTCCCTCGTCGATGATCTCGGGAGGCTCCTTGCCCTCGATGAGGAGAGCCTGATACATGCGGCGTACCCCGAGGTTGCTGCGATTGACAAGACGCAGTCGTGTTAGGGCATCCACCAAAGCTGGGTTCCTGGGAACCGGTTCGTGGCGCAGGATGTTATCCGGCGTAATACCGCCCGGGAGCCCGCCGGGGTTGCTTATTTCGAGACGTTTTTGATACTGCTTGATCAGGATGGGGCCATGAATTCGGTAGTCGGCATGAACAAAGGCGTTGAGCAGCGCCTCGCGAAGGGCAATCTCTGGGTAGGTCCGGATCTCGAAATGGAACAGGCCCTGAGGGACGGTGGTGATCGGATTGTCGGCCATGATCCGGTCGAGAATCCGTTCCAGAGCGATCGGGATCGCATCGTACCCATCTGCGCGATCGGAATAATCCGTGTCGGAAAGCATGCGCAGATGCGTCCAAACATAACCGGGGAAATGCTTGCGGACGGCGTCCGTTGTGCCGGCAAGCAGCAGGCCGGCGCGTAGCAGGCGTCCGTCGCGGATGAGCCCTAGGTTTGAAAGCAGCTCCCGATCCGGCCGGCGCAAGAGATCGTCCGGGGCGTTCTCGCGGCGAGCCGCTTCACGCAAGCGCTCCATTGCTGCCGCAGAGAGCAAGGATTCGGGCCTGCCGGAAACCAGTGTGGCCGTGAAATCGGTTTCGCCCGTCTCGACCATGACCCGGCGCCGTAGGGTTCCCGTAAGCGGCTGACAATCCGTCCCGATGCGGATCTTGCCGCGACCCTGCGTGTCTGTATAAGGCGGAAGGCCGGGATAGAGCTGCATGACGATGAGTCGTCCCGTCCCTTCCGGGACCGATAGCTCTTGGAATACGGGTGTCAACTTGGGGTCCGTGGCGTCGTAAACCGTCTTCTTCAAACGGTTGATGTCGATTTCTGGTGGCACACCCCGTATAGCGTTGGATCGTCCGACTGCTCTGTCGTTTACGCCAAAAACGACCGTGCCTCCACCTCCATTGGCCATGCAGACGGCCATTTCCACGACAAGCGCAACAGCATCCCGAGTGCTGCGAATGTTCCATTCTTTGAAGTCAAGATCCTGGGCTTCTAACTCGTCGGCGGGTTGCTGTTCGAGCTCATCAAGAAGCTTGCGGATTTCCGAAAGATCCCGCATGGCTACTCCAAGACAATCCGGACTTTACCTGGTTCATGTCCCTTGGTGCGTTCATCCAGGTATTCCTCAAGGCGTTTCTTCATTTCCGCCGGTGTCGCCGGTGAGCCGCCCTTGAGAAGGGCCGCGCGGAGTTCCTCCGGTCTAACGGCAACCTTGACCAGCCCAGAGAGTACTTCCTGCAGGGCGTGAATGAAGTCCTGACTCAGCTCATCAGGTAGCTTCCGTTCCTTGATGAAGGCATCCACCAGTTTCCGGGGCTCGGGCTTGAGTAGGTCGAGGTTATCCCGTGTGGTCGGGTCCTCGAGATTGGCAAGCAGTGTCTGGGTCCAGTCCTCAAGAAGATTGTCCAGCTCCGTGTCCAAATTCTCGAGTATTGTCACGGCAGCTGCGCCTGCTCCTTCCGTGCCGGGCCGGAAGCCACAATGCGGGCAGACCGGCGATGCGTCGAGGTCCTGCTCGGTGAGCGCGAAGCAGCTCTTTAAGCCGGCCAGGCGATTCTGGAAATCCGTCAGGTGCTGGCGTGGCATCAGATCGATGGTGGAAAGCCGTGAGAGGGTCTGGAACCGATCGTCACGCAGAAGTTCATTCTTCCGCTTGTCTTCGTTTACGCCCAGTCGGGCCCGGGTGTGCATGGCAAGATAGATTCGCACGTAGGACTTCTTGAGGTCGGTGAGATCGCGCAGGATCTGCTGGCGGAAAGCACTGGACGTGCGCTGAGCTGGGTCCGACACTTGCTCGAGCACGGCGTCCCGCGCCGCCTTCATCTGCTCCACCCATTCGTGGTTCGTGGGTAACACCGCCTCGGCGGTGGAGAGATAGGAGGCCACCGGACCGAGGTCGTTCACCAGCTCTTGCAGGGACTCGATCTCCGAGAGTGCCTTCAGGCCGTCTTCGTGACTCTTCACTTCCTGGGCGTCGTAGCGGAAGTTCTTGAGCTTACCGGGCGAGGAGTAGACCTGGAGGGATTCCAGGAAGGTCTTGGTCTGGCCGAGCCGGTCGCGCAGTTGGGCTGCTTCCTCCTTGGCGAGCAGGTTCCTCCCCCAAAAGGGCAAGCCATTCTGCAGACTTTGCTGGGCCAGGACGAGATTCTCCACCACTTCGGAAATGGCTTTTTGAAGCTGCTGGATAGGCTCTTCTTTGCCCTGGGTGACTAGCTGCGCCATTCCGGGCGTGAGCCCGAGCAGATCGAAGAGCGCCTTGAGAGCAGGCAGGTTCCAGTCCTTAGGTCGCTCGATGTGTTTGAAGTGGGCCAACTCGTCAATGGTCGTCGCCGCCAGCTGCGGCAGCCCGGTGGCATCGAACTTCTTGCCGGGAATCGCAAGCACCAGATCGCCGGAATAGACCAGCGCGGCCAGGACCACGACAGTCCATTCGAGCTCCAGACGATAGCCTTTGTCCGGTGCAAAATACTCGACGCCGTAAACCTCCTGAATCAGCTCCGAGCGGTTCGTCACCTGGCCATGTCCCTTCTTGTTGAGGATGTTCAGGATGTGCTTGGCATACTTGGAGCGGTACGGGTCCAGCCGCTCGCCGTCGAGAAGCTCCAGCGCGTCGAGCATGGCGAGCGCCTGGCGCGTAGTGTTCTGGCCGGCGATGGCGCGCAAAGCATCCTGGGCCGCCTGCCCGCGGTTTTGGCCTGTGACGAGTACCGAAAAATAGGGGTACTCGGGCGCCTGGTCCTGAAAATGTGCTGACAGGACGATGCCACCGATGGTGTTTATCAGGTCACGGAAGTTGATCCGCTCATGGGATGCGATCCCGGACAGCTCGCGAATAGACTTGCCTTTGGCCCATTCGACAAGCGACTTGGTGCGTCCTTGGTAGGTCACCTCGAAGGCCTCGGTCATGTGCTTCTGGAGCCAGCCCACCAAATCCCGTAGGAACCCGGTGGCCTTGGACTCATAGGTAGCCTTGTAGTGGCCGCTTGAGGTGGACGCGAGGTCCAGCGCCGCCGCATAATTCGTCAGCGAGGCCCGAAACTCTTCGTCCGTGTTGGTCAAGCGAAAAAATACTTCATCTGCCTTCTTTTCGTCCTTGAAGTTCGGCGGATCGAAGGGCTGGATGAAGTAGAGGTAGAAATCACGGGGCGGTATCGCCGTCGAGCGCTCGTTGGGAGAACCGAAGAAGAGGTATCCTTGTCTTGCCGCCTTGTGTTCCAACCATTCCAGCTCGTGCTGCCAAATCTTGTAACCGGTGACGTAAGTCTGGTCGGTGCACTCCATGACCCTTTTCAGGGCCTCGTAGTAATAGCGGTCGAGCTGGGAGGCATCAAGGCTCTCGGCACGCTTTTCGATGAGCGCGTCGAAGTCGTCCGTCTTCTTGAGATCAAGGTAATACTGCCGGTTATCCGGGTTGGAGGAGATGAACTGGCCGCTGACCGTCTTGTGGATCTCACGCAGGACTGTTTCCACCTGGGAGAGGAGGTCATCGGCGGGATCTCCGCCCAGGTCCTCGATGCCGGGCTGGTAAAGACAGAGCGCGTCGCGCAGCTCTTTGGCCGTGGCGCCCATGGGTACGTAGATGTCTCCGGTCGTCAGCCGGTGAACCGAGAGCGCGTGGATGATACGCAGCGCCATGGGCTTGTAGGCCGGCCGGGTGAAGGCCTGCTCGATCCGGGATTCCAGGACCTGGCTGCAATCGATCACTGCCTTGATGTCCGGGACAGCGCGGAAGGAGGGGTTTTCGCGCAGATTTGTCCAATAGCTATCGTAGGCGATGAGACCGGGCCACTCTGAAGGCACTTCCTGGTCGAGCAGCTTCTCGCAGGCCCTCGACAGGGTCTTGAGCACCTCCCGCTTCTCCAACACCGTGATACGCTCGAAGGTGTCGATGTAGTCGGGATGGACAGGGAAGAGGCGGACGAACTCGTCCATCCGCTCGTTCATGTGGCCATAGAACTTTGCGAAGGGTGTGAGGTACTCGCGGATCTTGGCCTGTTGCTCACCGGTCTTCTTGAGCAGGCGCTCAGCTACAACGAACTTCACGTCCTTGCGGGCGATGAGGATCTGTTCGAAGCGGTCCTTGACCCGGCGAATGCTATCTGCAACGAAGGCAAAACGGGGGCTGTCAAAGATGGCCTCTTGCACACCCGCTATAAAGCGGAAGCGCAGGTCCTTGCAGACCTCGCCCACTTCACGGAGAAAGTTAAGGTCGAGGATCAGCTCCTGATCCTTGCGGGTACGCAGATAGTCCAACAGCTCATCCACGACCAAGAGCAGGCCATGGTCCGGATACTCCTGGTGGAATGCCGCCATCATCTCCTCGAAGGCCCGCTTGTTGCTCACGACCTGGCTGGCATCCGGGAAGGTATAGGTCACGCCCATGGCGGCCAGGTGTTCCTCCAGCTCGCCTGTGAGGATGTCCCGCAGCGACATAGTGGTGGCTCCGATCTCAGTGCGGACCACCTTAAACTTGCCGGCGATCCGTTCCGCGGCTTCAGCGACCTTTGAGTTGCTTAGATTGGTTCGCAGGGCTGCGTGCTCGGCGATGCTGGAGATTACTGACATCAGGTGTGACTTACCGGTACCGTAGTTGCCCACGACAAGCAGTCCCTTGTTATCGGCGGGTTGATCGAACTGTAGCTGGGGGATCACAAGGCCGGTCAGCTTCTGGGCCATCTCATCGGAGATGACAAAGGTGCTGACCAATGTTCTTGCGATTGTGGCCTTATCGGCATCTCGCAGCTGAACAATGTCTACGATAGGCTCAAACTGGATCAAATCTTCATATCTCATTGCACATGCTCCCTCGCAGCTTTGTCTCTTGTTCCCTTCATGTCGTAATCTCCAGACTGACCACCAAAAAATCGCGAATCAGGTAGCGTCGATATTCGAGGTGGTCAGGGACGGCGTAGATCAGATAGCGTTCAAAGTCATGGGTCGCACGTCTTGCGTCTTTTTTGGATAAGTCCTCTCGAGCCATAACCGGGTTGACGACGTGACCCGGCCAGGCGACCACGATAGTTCTATTGCGAGATAGTCCTTGCAAGAGTCGCAATGGATCCTGTTTCAGTCTAATGTCGAACAAGATCTCTATATTGTCTAGCAGAAACACATCAGGCGCACGACGCTGGGTGCTAGATGCACAAACATCTTCTAAAAGCCGCGGTAGTTGCAGAGCCCGTTGGCGTTCGGTCAACTCCAGCATCCGGCGCGACAGCTCGAGATTAACGTTGATGAGCGGTGCCGAAGTTGTAGCCGATATCTCCTGCAGGGCTTTCGTCTTCCCGCTGCTCGGCGGGCCCACCATTAGAATTAGGCGGTGATAAAGCTTGCGAGCTTCGCCGATCTTTCGCAGGACCTGATCCGCCAAGGGTTCCACCATTACCTAGCTCCTCCGTCTTTCTACGTTTCGCCGTGCATCTCTTAAAACCAGAGGCAAATGGTTCCCTTGCGGAGGCGCCTCCAGTGGTGTGAGTTAGAGTTAGAGTTAGAATTAGTATTATTATACTTTAATTTATAGCTATTGACTGTTGGTGTCAAGGGATTTATGGCTCTACGATTTCACGTATAAAAGGATTTTTGAAAGAGTCAAGTCCGAGAACCGTAGTAAATTCGGACCCGGTTTCATCTTCACCGCCACGGCATCGGGGTAAGCCATGTTGGCTGTCTGCTTCGCTGAGGCCTTTACTTCTGTCCCACTCCCGCCTTTTCCAGACAACTTTTTTGCAGCAGTTTAAGGGCTTGATCTAAGCAAGTTACAGGAGTTGAATCTTGCATCGTTGCATCTTCGGGATCGAATATCACTTGTTGGTGTTGTCGTTGCAAGTTTTATCCATTTCTTCTTTCTCCTTCGGGATACGTCTCCAGTAACTCGCGGCCTGTTTTTGTAAGTCGGTATTTCTGTTTGCTACTTTGAGGTTTATCCGGAATTGTCATTTCGATCAGCCCGGCCTCCAGGAGTGGACGCAAGATGGTTTTTCGGAACCGGGTCCTATTTGTCTGTCCCGCGACCTTCATCAACATCTCTATCGATATGGGTTCACTTGCAATTTCAAGCAGGGGAATAAAGATGTTGCTTGGGACGGACTTGGGACGGACTTGGGACGGACTTGGGACGGACTTGGGACCTCGTTCCCCGGTGACTGGTACCTCTTCAGGCAAGACAGCAGGCAAGAACACCATGTAGACAGACCCCGACTGCTCCTGCCAGGTGGGCTGGGGGTTCCCGTTCTCCTTGCACCAGTCGAGAATGTTCAGGGTGCCTGAACCCCACCGCTCGATAATGCCTGCCCGGTAAAAGACGTTGGCAATAATCGGATTCCATGGTTTGGACTCGTGAGGTTTGACAAGTTCCTTA
>NPIF01001335.1_pt5 | contig 25111 bp, 24 predicted proteins | sample 8637461 | NCBI WGS metagenome assembly NPIF01 (sample SAMN07420641, study PRJNA396082) | bioreactor metagenome | isolation source: sample BR12 brine-fed electro-methanogenic bioreactor BR | place: Japan: Kochi | collected 2016-12-09
CTGAAGATCGACCGCAGCTTCGTTTGCCAACTGACCAGCGACCCGGACATGGCGGCCATCGCCAAGACCATCACCACCATGGCCCACACCCTGAATCTGAGGGTCGTAGCCGAAGGGGTGGAAACCGAAGAACAACATCGTATGCTGCTGGACCACGGCTGCGACGAGGGGCAGGGCTATCGCTTCGGACGTCCCGAACCGGCAGAAAAAGTCCTGCAGACCCTGCGATCTCTGGCTGCGGGTGGGTGATCAGGCCCTTCACCCAGACTCGACCACCACGGCATTCTTTTTGTGATTTCCCCTATTTCGTCCAGACCACCTGATCTGTCACGATCACCCCGCTTGCCGTCATCTCCCTCATGGCAGCCTCAACGGGCGAAATCCCGCCGAACTCCTCGGTATTCAGATAGTTGCTGGTCCTGGCGCCGCACAGAGCAAGATCCACCACCACCTCCAGACTCTCCCGGGGAAAGGCGTTGCGGGTGCTTACGGCAGAGACGCGCAGGCAGCTGTTCAGAGTGCATCCGCCCATGACCAGAGTACGGATACCACCGGCGATCAGAGCCTGGAGCCATTCGCGATAGCCATTGGTTTCCGGCATCAAAAGATTATTGCTCGGTTTCAGGAAATAGGGCTGGTCCGCATCCAGAAGGGGCGCCAGCTGGTCGTCCCAGCCGTAGCTTTCAGGGCCAAACGGACAGCGGCTGAACATCGTTTCCACTCGTCCGTAGACCGATTCCAGCAGGCGGGCGCAGTTGTCGAAAGCCAAACGGATCGGCATCGCCTCCATCTCACCGAGGGGACCGAGCCGCCACAGCCACTCCCCGGCGGTAAAGGAGCGTTGCGGGTCGACGAGAAGCAGCGCCGCCTCCCCAGCGCGAACAGAGTAACTGGGCGTGGCCGAGCGCTCGAGGGCTTCTGCGAAATCCCCGGCCCCCTCGCTGCTGACGATTTCCCGCAGCAGCCCGTCGGTGCCGGCCAGGCCGGTTCCATTCCACAATACCGGCTCGGCGATGGACGGTGCCGGCGCCCTGCGAGGCCGATCCGCTACAGGTCGGATCCTCCTGAGTGGCCGACGGCTCAAAACCCGGCCGAAAACCCCGTCAGGTTCATGGCTCGCCTGGTTCAGACAGGACACGAAGGTTTCCCGGTCCAGGGGGGAGTCTATGGTGAGAAAATCCAACAAGGCATAGAGATGAGCCTGCGGCCAGCGCCATTCGAGGGCCACGGCCGCCTGGTACAGGTCCTTTCTGCTGAGTCTGCCGTCCCGGTCCCGGTCCAACAAATCGAACAGCTCGAAAAATTCGGTCATGTGCTCTCCATTGATCTTTGGGGAACGGGCTTTCTGAGATGGTGGCCGGCTTCGGTGATCTTCGGCTGCCCGCCACATTTACTCAACAGCAGCACCCCTTTGGGACTGCGAGCGCTCAACAGATCCATGATGGTCGCGGCGTTGGTCGATCCCATGCCGATGTGTATCATGGTCAGTCCACGGGCATTGGTAACTGCTGGCATCGGCCATTCCGCTCCCCGAATTTCGCAATCGAACTGCCTGGAGAAGCTGTTCAAATACGAACGAAAGTTTGTCAGCAGAACATAATCACCGAGCTCATGCAGTGCCAGCCCAGTCTACCGTGGCAGCCAGTTCCAGCAATCTCAAGCTTTTCGTTCATCCTCAGATCCCTTCTTCAGCACCATCCGAATCCTCATTTCAAACATACGGTAGCTGTAGGCCGACTCCGGAATCAGCGTCGTGAGTGGTGGTGTCTTTTTGATCTTTCAATGCGTGGTCGGGCCAGAATCAAATTCGACGATCTGCGGAAAACGCTGTGGCTCTCCCCTCTCAGCCTGATGGTAGAGAGGACTGCTCCCGCCGATTCTCCCCCCCATGTTGTAGGTAAAAGAGCGAACCGGCTGATGGCGTAACCAATACCCCGTGTAGCTCGGCCCGGTGGCGTCGTAGGCAGAGTGGAAATGAACGAACTGATCCTGGGGCAGCGGGCGTTCCTGTAACCATTCAGGGGGCGCCTCGGCAAAGAAAACCGGCTCGATCCGGGCGTCACTGCGCGGCAGCGCGCGAACCCGCGGCAACGAACTGAGCAGCGCCTCACCTTCAAACAAAAGCGTATCCGCCGGCAGCTGGTCAGTATAAAACTGGCGCTCGTTATAACAGCGGAACTTCAGCCGCGTCAGGTCGTCGCCATTTTCGGGACGGAAATAATAGCCGACAAAGGGACCGAAGGAGAGCCGCTGCCCCTGGTAGAGGAATTCCAGCTGAGTGTAATAGCCGCGCGGCGTTTCCACCGCCATCGCCACCGTCGGCAACACCAGACACATCCACAGCAACAACCGCCAGATCATGCCTGCCTCCCCCATAGCCGGCCGATCATCAGAACCCCGCCGCCGAGCAGCAGGATTAAAAAGCCAAGCGCCACGCCGGGATGTCCGAACCAGTCGGTCAAGGTAACCTGACCATAATTAGTCGGCATGTAGAGCGCCGGGATCAAGGCCTCGTGGAGATGGGCAAAGGTCGCCGCGCCGGCCAGCCCTCCAAGCAGAGCAAAGATGGCGTCCATCCGCCCCTCGCCGACCGCCGCCCAGCAGGTGCCAGGACAGTAACCGGTCAAGCCCCAACCAACGCCAAAGATCACGCCGCCGAGCCCGGTGGCCACCAGGCTGGTCGGTAGCACTCGGGTCGTGCCGACGCCTGCGGCTTCCAGAGCGAACAGGCCAATGGCGGAGAAGATCACCACCAGCAGCATGAACTGCGGAATATAGCGCTCCTTCATCAGGTGCGCGAGCACCATTTTTTGTGGATTGGTCGCCCCGACCCGTTGAATCACAAAGCCGAAGGCGATGCCGGAAAAGAGTCCGATCCAGACATCAGTCATGATGATTGCTCCTGTTCTTGTAGACGATTCGCGCGGTCAACATCGCCACGGCAAAAATCACCACGCCGAAATAAAGACCGCTTATGGCCAGTTGGGTCGATCCGGAAAGAAACAGCCCGAGGGTGCAGCCGCCGGCCAGACGGGCGCCAAACAGAATCAGGAAACCACCGACAAAGGTGGCCAGATACCGTTTGCTTCGGCTTGGCCCGTAGCACTTTTCCCAGTCGCGTGGCAGGTCAGCAATCGGCTGACCGAAGCTGCGACCGCCGATAAAACCACCGATAGCCATCCCCAGAACGAACGCCATCAGCCAGGACCCCGGTCCCGGCATCATCCGATAGTGCGCTTTACCCGCGGCGTAATCCGGCGCAACTTGAAGAAAAAACCCTTTCAGCGTCGTGATAAAACCGCTCGAAGAAGCCGGCGGACCGAAGCTGGCAAAGATAAAGACCATGATTCCGGCCAGGGCGATGGCGCTCGGGAGGATCGGCCAGTAGGGTGCATTTGATTTGTTCATACCTAACCTCCACAGGAAATGTAGCCCTTCTTCTGGCTGTTCGATGGCGACTTCTGCGCCTCACTCTTCTGCTTGGATGTTGCTTGACCACCGCTGCTACTGCCGGGTGATGTCACGGTCTGCTTGACCTGGATTGGCACCTGGCCGCTCAAGGCATTGGCCGTAGTCTCGACCGGGTAATAGCGATCCTGCCGTCCCCAGCCGAACCAGGAGTTGTCGTAAAGCATGACGTCCTCGAAACCGAGCAGGCGCAGGACAAAGTAGCCGAAGGAACCACGCCGCGCCGAGTGACAGTAGACGATCAGCCCGGCGGTCGGGTTCAGACCACGGTACATTTCAGCCAGCTGGGCGTAGCTCTTCAGCGCCTTGTTTTCGGTATCGACCCAGTTGGTTTCATAGTTGATGTTGAAGGCCCCCGGGATATGGCCGGCTTTAAGGGAGCTGCCGTCGAGACCGGTGTTCAGCGCTTTGCCCAGGTATTCAGCCTCAGAACGGACATCAAGGACCTGGTAATAGGGGTCACCGAGGCGCGGATAGATAAAGGCTTCGTCGGCCCAGCGCCGCAAGTCGATCTCTTTGCTGGATGCCTGATAGAGCAGCGGCTCGCGCTGTTGCGGCTGGTTGACGACTTCACCGCCGGCGGCAAGCCAGCCGTCGATGCCCTGCTCAAGGATCGCCATCTTCTCGTGACCAAGCAGGTCGAGGACCCAGAACAGGTAAGAGGCGGTAGCGCCACCATCGCGGGCGATCGAATCATAAAGGACGATCGTGTCGTTACGGAACAGACCGTGCTGGCCCAGGATTCTTTGCGCCTCAGCCGGACCGACGAACAGACCGCCCATGTTGCCGGCCGGATCGTCACGCCGGAATAAGCTCCACGGCAAACGGATCGCCCCCGGAATCAACTTGCCGTCGAAGTGCTCATCAGAACGCACATCGACAATCACCAGCGGTTCCTTTTGTTGCCGCTGCATCAATTCGGTCGCTCTCAACAGATAATGACCGTTTGGATAAGCCTGTCCCTCGCTGGCAGCCGAAGCCAACGCCCACCAGACACCGAGCAGCAGCACCAGGGCGATACCCGTCAATCGAACAAAAGAAAAATTTTGCATGTTTATTCTCCTTAGTGAAAAGGCAATATTAGCGATTTGGTTGCCGCTCTCCCCCTCAGCTCCGCAGAATCAGGAGGGTGCGACGGGGTACTCATGTTTTTTAAGCAAGGACGTTCTCCTCGCCAGAATCAATGGTAAAAAGACAAGGGGTACCCAGCTTTTCGCTTATGCGCCGCAAGGTGGCAAAATCAGGGAGCGGTTCCATGGGAATAATATTGAGATCGCCGGACTCGATTCGGATCTCCCCTTCCAATCCCCCGGGTTGCAAGGCACACTCGGCCTGAGGAATGCGCGCCAGACTGGCGAAAGTCTGCAGAAAGTGCTTCGCAGCCTCCCCCCTCTCCTCGTCCTCCAGAGCCGCAACAAAGCAGATTCGGGCGTCCCAGTTTTTCATCAGCTTGTAACCGATCAGGACCGCCAGGTCCTGGTTACCGAGATCCATGCTTACCTCCCAGTCAGGGCCACGATCAGAAAACCAGACATTGATGCGTCGACGGATATCCAAACCATGGTGATGCAGATCGGCAAAGATCAGAACGCCGATCTGAGTCTGCAGGGCCGTTTCGATGATCTGGGAAATCTCAACTTCACGCTCGGACGTCTCAGGCATTTGTAACAAAAGGACGTTGGGTTGGAAAAAAACCCCGCCGAAGGTTTCAATCCCGGCTTTGAGATTTTCGCCGAAGCTGGCTGCGGAAATCACCGTCCAGGAGGCAAATACATTTTCTTCCCGAAAGCTCTCGATTATGCCGGGAAGTTCGCTGGCCAGTTGCTCTTCCCGAACCCGTCCCGTGAGTCCGACCACCTTGAGAAAACCCTTAGGATAACTAAGATCGCGAATCAGGGCGAATATCCGGCGCAGTTGGTTTATCTCTTCCACCGGCACCAGCAGATTGGCCTTCCAGGTACGCTCCCGGGCGGCCGCAATCTCTCCCGATTTCTTGGCCGCCCACTCGGCCAAAGCCACAAAAAGCCCGCTGCGCACATCTCCGAAAGGGGCCTGCAGATGGCGGCGAATAAGGATCGCATGGATAATAAGGACGAGCGCCAGGGCGATGATGGTGAATGTCGGATTGACGACGATCATGGCAAAGAGACATCCCAAAGAACCCAGAGCCGAAACAAAACGCGGGATGCGGAAAAGAGGGCGGAAGCTGACGAGTTTCATGCTCTGCTCAATAAAAACCACGACATTGATCATCCCATAGGTGATTAGGAAAAAAAGGGTGATCAAAGGAGCCACCGCGTTGAGATTGCGCAGCATCAGCGCCCCCAGCACCAAAAGGCCCGTTAAAAGCAAGGCGTTGCGCGGCTCGCCCCGGGCCGTTTTTTTCGTCAACCAATCGCTCGCCGGAACGATATTGTGCTGGCCCAAGGCCTGCAGGATACGCGGCGCACCCACCAGGGAAGACAGTGCGGAGGAAAAGGTCGCCCCCAGAAGACCGGCGAGAATCGCTGGCCCCCAAGCGGCTTTGTCGATCATTACTGTGTAGTTGCCGAGCAACTCGTCCGGGGTCGCCGAACGGGCGAGCCAATAGGCCAGTCCAAGGTAAATCAGCAGACTCCCTCCGATCGCCGAGAGGGTGCCGATGGGGATGCTTTTGCGGGGGTTTTTCAGTTCTCCGGACATGTTGGCTCCCGCCATGATTCCGGTAGATGCGGGGAAAAACACGGCGAAGACCGCCCAGAATCCGACTCCGGCAAAGCCTTGCTCCACGGAGCCGGGGAAATCCCCCAGCCACTGTACCGGGTGTTGCATCGACCCCTGAAAGGCTGACCAGACGACTGAGACGAGGGAAATCAGGATCACCGCCAGAATGAAGTACTGAAGGCGAAAGGCCAGACCGGCGCTGACAAAAGCGATGACGAAGAGGATAGAAAAAGTGGCCAGGTCGATGAGAAGTGCGGGATGTGTGGGGAAGATCCACTGCCAGCCGGCGCGGAAACCAAAGATGTACATGGACACAGCCAAGGCCTGCGCCAGATAAAGAGGAATGCCGATGCTTCCACCGACCTCCAACCCCAGGGACTGGGAGATGATATTAAATGCGCCTCCCGCGCCGATGCGGACGTTGGTGACGATGGAGGCTAAGGAAAAAGCGGTGAAACCCGTGATGGAAAAAGACAGCAGGATGATCAGCCAGGCCCCCAGTAACCCGGCATTTCCAACCACCCACCCCTCGCGCAGGTACATAATAACGCCGAGGATGGTGAGAAAAGTCGGCGTAAAAACCCCGCCAAAGGTTCCAAACAACTGCGGCTTGGGCGCCTGCTCCTTCTTTTCCTTTTCCGCCACCTGCTCCTGAAGGGATTCCTGCTCTTCCCCGCGGCTAACCTTCCCATCATCTGTCATCGTGAATTCCCCTTTTGTATGAAATTCATGGATTCTTTTCATACAAGTATTGTCGGGGAAGCTGCAATGTCAAATGGTTGCAGGCCGTTCGCTGTTTCAAAGGGATGGAGGTCCCCTTTTCGGCACGACCCGGATCCCCAACCGACGCAGCACGCCGCTTAGCCGCCGCCGTTGTCTTTGCGGGCAGCCCTCGGGTAACAGAGCATTTCCCGAATCCTCATTTCAAACATACGGTAGCTGTAGGCCGGCTTAAGAACCAGCGCCGTGTCTGCACCGCCGCGATATCCTCCCAGGGCAATGATGTCCCGGTCCATATCCAGAAGGCCTCCGTCCGAAGCCATGATCGCACACTCAATAGCTACCTTGGTTCCCGTTGAAAAGACCGTTTTCAACATCTCAGCCATCACATCGTGGGCACTGTAGCCACCCAGCGCATCCTGCAAGGCGCTGCTCACCGCACCGTGAAAAGGGTGGACCCCGGTATAAAAACGCACCCCTTTCTGCCGGGCCCGTTCCATGATCTCGGGATCTTTGGCCTTCACCTTACGTCCATAACGGGAAACATAGATCTCTTTGTCGATGGCGTGCATGGTGACCCCGATCACTTCGAGATCCGGCATCAGCTCGGCGCAATCAAGAGCCGTCTGCCCCGTTGTCGTGGCCACTACCAGCTGGCGAATCCCTGATTGGCGGGCTCGGGCGTAAGCTTTTTGCAGAGTTGCTGTGGTGTTTTCAATGCCTTCCTGGTCATAAAGATTGATGGAAATTTCCTGCATGAAACCTCTCCTTTTCTAAAAACAGTATTCGTCACCTCAACAGACTGAAAACAGCTTGTGAGGGCCTTCGGGGAGATCAGCCCCGGCGCCCCCCTCTGCGGTTGCTAGTCTTCCTCAACCAGAACGGGTTCCGGTGCCACTTCCCTGAAAAAAAAGATGCCCATAAAAACAAAAATCAGGCTGCCAACAAGGACATGCAGAGGATACTTCCAGAAATGGATGTCCGGCACCAGCACCGGCAGCAAAGCAATAGCCGCAACTGGCGGAAAAGAGGCTTGGAGGACGTGAAACATGACAAAGACGGTACTTAGAGCCAGACCGGAGAAAAGCCACAGGGGTCCGTGCAGAATTTCGGTAATCAGATAAAACCACAACACTCCTGTGGATGCCGCAAGAAACAGCAGCAGTATCGCCTTGGCGGGGGCGCGCCGCAAGGGCTGATCGGGCCGGGACAATTCCACAAAGGCCACGATCAGGGGCGGGGCTATCATGAACAGGAAGCTCGAACGCAACGCAACCGCTGTGATAATCAGCACGCCGGCGAGAATTTTGCTCCAATAGATGAGTTCGGGGACAAATTCGTTTCTTTTTTCGGAAAGCTCCACCAGGCCGGCGAAAGATTCTGCAGAGTCTTGCTTTCCCCTGAACTTTTCCAACAAAAACTTGCCAAGCACAATGATTCCCATCAGGATGGCGACGGAGAGAGGATACAGCCAACTGCTAGCCTGGGTGATGATCGCCAGAATGGCGGCGGAAATGGAAGGAAAAACCTCGGAACGCAATACCTTTAACTGCAGGACCACGAGGATAAAAGCGATGGCAATCAGGGAAATCGTCGGCAGAGGGACGTAACGCAGGAGCAGAACCCCGGTCAGAGCAGCCAAGGTGGGCGACACCCAGATGGCCAGCCAACCGGCCTGCCAGGGCGATTTCTCAAAGATCCAGAAGCCTAAGGCAAGAGCCGCGATTTCCGGAAAGAGGATTTCTTTCTCTGCATAAACATCCACCAGAGCGAACAGCACCATGATCAACATCATCGTGATGATTTGCGTCGAAACTTTGAAGGTCATCCCCCTAATCCCTTTCTCCTGAGAATCCGATACGACCCAGCTCCTGGGACCGGAAAGGCAAAAGGTACACCTCTAATTTCTGAAAAACTTATTCAGAACAAGCCTTTGCACTCCTTCTCCGCTGCCGCCCCACGAAATTATCCATTTATCTTCCTTTTTCAATACCTTGCCATTTTATCCCCCCGGATGAAAACCTGTAAAGCGTTTTATGCCCGCCGAAACAACCAAATTTTGCTTCGACCCGGATACTCCGAAAGCCCCCTAGCTCATGGCAGAGAGCCGACCTTGTTCTTCCAAAAATAGAAAGGTCGGGAGCAAGTGCCCGACCTTTCTATTTTTCTTGAACTTAAGGGACGTTATCCACAGCTATTGCGGTATAGCAGCTGCGATCGCGCGTGCACCGGCACCGGCAGCGATCGTGTCCGCAAGCGGAAGCATAGTACTACGATCATAGACCAGAACCTCACTGACGGCATTATTGTCATAATCCTCAGGGATCGCCATGTAGATATAGGCGTTTGTCACGGCCATGCCATCGACATACCCCGCAGCGGGCAGCAAGGTTGCAGGGCTGAAATGAACGCCGATATCTTCCCAGGTGAAGGTTGTTTCCGCCATGGTATTCGGGGTGGCCGGATCCCAGGTCAGGCTGAGCCTTTCGATTGCGAAGGGTGAGCCGTAGGTGTCGCGCAGGTTAACCAGTGCCGTGCCGCTGTTATCACCGACACCATACTGGTAGCCATCATCTTCCACTTCCGCTTCAGGACCGCTGCCCAAGATGTTGAACTTTGCTGTGTTGTCATCATAGAGGACCACTTGCGCTCTATAGAAATTGTTGACATTGGGTTCGTCATCGTTGGTTGAAGTCAACCACTGAAAAACAACTCGGTCGGCATATGTTCTGCTGGAGTAGTGAAGAATATAGCTGGAATCGAGATCCTCGTTGTTGGGTGTGAACCCAAGAATACTCTCTACACCTTCGTCGTAACTGACATAGCCATTGAAGCTAACTACGCCATTTGAATTCATTTCGACAGAATTGTAGTCCGTACCAAGAAAGTTGAAAGTAAAAGGTAGGTTTACGGTGTAGCTGTCATCGTCTGCACTGTCGTAAAGAAAATTCGTTTGGTCAATGTCGGTAGCAAACTCGGCTACCCCGCCGGAATAACTGCTGTAATTCGAAGAGACAAATACTCTCCCGTCTTCGATAACCAGGTCGGTCATTTCGAGACCCACAGTTGTCATATCGATTTGTGAGTCCGAAGTATCCGTTAGCGTGTCGAAAACATAGATGGAAGTTCCGCTGACGGGGGCAATATAAGCTTTACCGTCACTGTTGATTTTGATGTCAGCAATGGAAAATTCGGGGACCGCTGCGGATTCGATTCCTCTGGCGATATCAATTTTACAGAATTCAGTGTCCGTCAACGAACCGACATAGAGAGAGGCACCGTCAACGCTCTCAGCGATTGCTCCGCCGGAGTCGGCTGTGATGGTGATGGTGCTGTCTTCCGCAGCGATTGCGTCGGTGATGTCGACTTTTGTTACAACGGCTGCATTGGCGTGAGTCACATACATATAACCGTTAGAAGCTACGACGGCTTTAGACGGTTGAGTATTTGTCAAGGCAATGGTGCCGAGTTCGGTGCCACCGACAATGTCGACGATCGAGATATTGTTGGAATCGCGGTTGGAAACATAGGCAGTCGACTGATCCGCGGAAAGGGTGATTTCCCAGGGATAGGTTCCAGAAAGCGCGACGGTGGCTTCGACAGTTTGTGTGTTTGAGTCGATAATGGTCAGCGTATTGTCATCCGAGTTGGCAACCAGGATCAACGCCGCATCCGTTGTAATGGGGTCGTTACCGTCGCTGCTGTCTCCACTGCCTGAGCAGCCAGTGAATGACAAGCTGATTATAATCGTAAAGATCAAAGCCGACCATTTCAGACGTTTTAATAACATAATTAGTTGCCTCCTTTGGATGACTATCGTTGCGTTTTGCGAGTGGACGTATTTTCCCCCGCTTTAATGACGGTTGAATAACAACCGATAGTGGGCGATCCTAAAAAATTAATCAGGCCAATGGAACCGGGCGAAATGGTGCGTATTTGTTGGCTGTTCCATTACATTCGCCTATTAAGAACGTTTTAAAATATGAGGGCTGGGTCACGGGCAAACCTGGCCCTCTGAATTGCGTGGCTGCCAGGAAGACCTCCAGTTCGATACAAAACGACTAAGATTAGCAGGCAAATTAACAGGTACAGAGAAAGGGATCATCACCCATATGGGTGAATTTAAAGCTTTGGGAAACGGGTTCGATAAAAATGAGGCCCTGCTTTGATCCGCCCCCGGCCCAGAAGGGGCAGAGATGGACGGGGAGGAATGACCTCCTCGTCCAGCAACATCTTGATTTGTCAGGGTGCTATGGCGAAGCCTGTGATTTCAGTGTTCGTCAGATTGCCGATAAGGGTCGCCGTGCCATCCTGAGTATCTATGGAGTACAAGCCTCCATTCGTTGAATATAACCCGCCGTAAAGCCTTCCAGTGCTTGGGTCCAATGCGATATCCTGGGCATAATTGATGTCGACGCCAAGACCTGAGCCGACTCTTGTGCCGCTACCGCTGGCCACGTCGATTGAATAAAGAAAATCATCTGCTATATCGACCCCATAGAGCTTTCCGGCCCCATCGGAAGCGATCCCTATAATAATCCCATTGTTAATCGGTCCAACTAAAGTCGCCTCATAAGTTGTCAAATTGAGCCGATAAAGAGATGAATTTGACCCATAAGCTGAGACATAACATGTACCTTCGCCTGCGTCGTAAGCTATTCCTGTTGGCGTAAACCCTGTAAGGCCCGTGATACTGCCACCAAGAGAATATTCTCCCGTTGATATATCAAAAATATTGACAGTTTTATTATCCCAGATTGAATAGAGCTGATTATTAACAAAATCGAAACCAGATAGTAGTCCTGAAACTCCCGTGTACGATTTAATCAGGTTCATAGACCCGTCATCAAGGTCAATGGACATAAATGAAGAATCAATCGTATTCCATATAAATGCATTCGATTGAAGCGGACAGACAGGCGTCGCATAAGGATCAAGAACCATTACATCAAAACCTGATTCTACAGGGACCCCGGATTCATAATCGGTATAGTAAAACGGATATTGACCTTCTTGCGCATCGTTTGTCCTGTGGTACCAGAGCCGAACCGCGACCGCACCCTCTATTGAAAGCTCGAGCTGCCCCGTATTACTGTCATAGCTCCATTGCCCGGACTCTTCTTCAAGCTGATGTGTGCTTTCGTCATAAAACTGGCCGGAAAAAGTCCCGTTTGCACACAGATTGAAAACTTCATCAGCATGCAGGTCGGCTTCGATGGTGAAAACTCCATCCTGAGGCTCTGAAGGGACGGCCACCGGATAGAGGGTCTCTTCCTCAACATCGATGACAGTGCCAAAGCTGTCTTTGGTCACGATAAGCGCATGTCTTTCGTTCTCACTGCCGCTTTGGAGAAAATACAATTCACTGGTCTCTTCCGGCGTTTCCAGGACCAGCGCGTTATTGTCGGCAATCCACCAGGTCGCAGCCACCGGTGTGGTGCTGCCTTCATCATAAATATGCAGCGTCGCGGCTCCTTCTCCAACAGCAGCGTCATAGGCGCCGAACGCCACGCGTCCGCCGCAGAAATTGCTGTCGAATGAGCAGCCTCCATCTTCGATGATGAACGTTTGTTCCGCAAAATCCATGCTGCCGATAGGGCGGACTTTCGCCAGGGGCACGTTGACAACTCCGGGCAGCTGTCCGTCGAAAACCGGGTCGGTGGTTATGAAACGTAAATAGGTCGGCCACTCTCCGATGAAGGTCAGGGCCACTTCGGCATCTTCTTCGGCATCGAAAACCAGCAGGCGGTTTCCATCGAGGCTCCAGGTTCCTCCTGACTCTTCGACAAGGCCGTCTGCCATACTGAAGGTTACCCAGGTTCCGTCGGAGTAAAAATGCAGCACCTCATCGTCCAGCACGTATGACACATTCTCAAAAGGTTCCGCATCAAGCGCAATCTCGACCTTGATCGGGCGAACTTCTCCCCCCTCACTGTTCGAGATCATCATATAGGTATCACTGTCGAGCGGCAGCAGGTCCGGGTTCAGGAAGTTTTCGGGAATCACAACTGAATCATCCCGATGATTCAGTGCGTATGCATACGGGGCGAGCTTCAGCACCATATTTGTCAAATCCTCGCCAACCTGCTCAATGGTCGGGAAATATTCCCTGCCCGCAACGAGATCACTGTAAAACTGGCCGGTCCACCAATAAAAAACAGCAGGTATGGTCTCAGCGAGATCGGCCATGGACATCGCCGGGTATCCTGGAGGCAGTTCCCCGTTGAGCTCATCCAGCATGGTCTCGCTGCAGATCAGCTCCAGGGTATCGAAAAGAAGCTGCACGAAACCGTCTGTGTCAAGCGCCCGATCGAGATCGTCTAGACTAAAGTCGGCAACAACAAACCTGTTGATAAACTCCATGACTGCGTAAGCGACAAAATTCGTCTTCAGCAGCGCCAGCTCTTCATCTGTAACATCACCGGCAAGGCGGTCAGCCATTCCCGCCATCGGATTATCGTAGAACTGATCCGGCTGGAGCTGATCAACCCAGGGCAATTCAGCATCAGCCAGAAGGTTGAGCAGGTCATTTTCAGAAAGATCCGCAGTCAGTATGGTGGTGATCGGTGAAACCACCACCGGTCCTTCATCGCCAGGACGGATATTTCTTTTAAGAATCAAGGTAAATGGAAATCCCTGGTGATGTCCGGTGTCCTGCATCACCAGAGTACTGCCGATGGCAAGCGGCTGATCAAAACTGAAGAGTCCGTTTTCATCCGTTGGGCTGGAGAGCTGTTCACCCGCATCCCGAATCCCGTTGCCATTGGTATCTTCATAAAAGATTGCCCCGACAATATACGGGTCAACCGCAACCCCCTGGGTGACGGATGACAGGGTGCCGGAGTCGCCCCCTCCACTACTACCGCAAGCCGCAAGACTGAGCAGGGTAGCTACCATCACCACCAGAAAGAGTAAACGGTTGACACGCATATTCGGTTCTCCTTTCGCTAAGACCTTGAATTAATCCTTAGCGTGCCATAAATATTTTCAGAAAATAAAGTCGACTTTTTGTCAACTTTCGTTTAATACTACAGTTGTTACAGTCGCTATCCCGTTCATCCTCAATTCTTTTGTTCGTCCCATGCTATGTCGTTGAAACATTGCCCTCCATGGATTTCTTTTGCCGCCTTCGTCACCTGGCTACTGGCCATTCCCATGGATGGTCCGCTGGCCGGTGCCGCCGGTATTGACTCTTTGCTCATCTGGTTCCTGCCGACCCACATCATCAGCCTGTTAGCTATCGGTTATTTCTGCCCTGAAAATCATCTTAAACGTGCTTCTCTCGTCGCGATTCCCTTAGTCGTTATAATCACCCTGCTACTGCCGCTGTCCCTCAACACCCTGCCCTGGCTCGCGTGCCTGCTGGGTTTGTCTGGAGCGATTGTCGCAATCCGAGCTTGCAGCCGCCTACAATTCGCGCAAAACCCTGTGATCAGCGCCGCGAGTGGGCTCATCGCAGCCAATCTTCTGCTCTTTTTGCTGACCCTTCGGTCCGCCGGGTCGCTTCTTGCGTTCTGCCTCATCGCTTTGCCCCTGCTCTCTCTGCTCTTGCCGGTCACCACTCCTGCGCGCTTATTCACCTTTGAAGGCGATCGTAACCTGTCTCAGCTCTGGATTTTTCTGCCTTTCATTCTGCTCTTTCATATTGTCGGCGGGCTGATGTACAGCGTTCTTTACCCGGAGTATCTCAAGGCTCCGCTGTTACCGGGCCTGGAGCTTTTGTTTTATATCGGAAGCATTGCGGGAAGTGTCCTACTGGTTGCACGACACCGGGAGNNGCGGTGGGGGGCATTCTGTTGGCCATGCTGGTCTTCGTCCTGCTGCAGCATCCGTACCCGCTGGCCATCAATTTCAGCATGTACGCCATGCAGGCGAGTCAAGGCCTGATTGACCTGTTTCTGATTACCTACCTGTTGAGATTCCAGCCGACCCAGCGGGCATTTGGCTTAGGTCTGGGCGCTCTGTGCCTGGGAATCTTCAGTGGACAACTGCTCGGGCGACACCTGCAGGATTTTATCGGGGATATGACATTATACGGACTCATTTCCCTGAATCTGGCAGCTCTGAGCCTGTACCTCTATCGCAACCGGTTGCCGCGCACAAGATCATCGGATGTGACCCCGAACAATCAGGATAACGGGCCGGAGGAGGAATCGTCTCCCACTTCGCCAGTCTGTTGTCTCCCGGAGACCATTCGGCTGCAGCTTTCAGAGCGTGAAACGATGGTTCTTGAACAGAGTCTCAGCGGCCGGACCTACCGGGACATTGCTGCACAACTGGAGATCTCGGACTCCTCTGTGAAGACATACATGCAACGCGTTTACGGCAAGCTGAACATTCACGGACGCAAGGGTTTATTGGATTTACTCACACCAAAATCCTGAGCCAGTCGCCTGCACGGGACCAATCCCGCAGGGGACATTCTATCTCTTGGGAAAAACAAAAAAGCGGGATGGCGGCCAAAATTTCTACGGTGTGTTATTCTGTAAAAGCGGCGTCTGCCCCTTCGACATTTTAGAGAAAACGGACACAGCTAAAAAATTGACGGTTTTCTGAGCCTAATGTTCGCCCCGGAAGGATCGGTGAAATGAACAAAATCGTGATGATTGACGAGAAGCTCTGCACGGGGTGTGGTGCTTGTGTTCAGCTGTGCCCGGCGAAGATTCTTTTTGTTGACGAAACATCCCATGTCTGTCGGGTGACAGACGAGACCAAATGCGACAAGCGGCGGGGCTGTGAGCGGGTCTGCCCCACAAAAGCCATCGAAATAAGGTGACGTAATGCGCTGAGGGGAGTTCCGGGGATACCTTACTTAATTTTTCCTTTTTCCGAAGCAATCCTTTGGCTCAAGCCCACCGCCATTCACCTTCGTCTACAAAATCTTTCCCTGTAATTTCAAACTTTTGCTGTATGGCATCTTGAAGGTCAGCCAATGGGTAATCTCGCAAACAGGGATAATGCAAAATGGGAATTCCCGCCCGCTTCAATGCACTGTCGACAAACTGGTCCCGTTACCCACGATCTGGCCTATGGCTCGCGCAGGGAGGGGACGTTCTTGAAATCTATAAATTCTTTTCCAGCTCTCCCCTCAATCCCACCTCTTTCTGAAAGATAGCCTCCCCTCTGTTGGCAGCGTGCGAAACAGCAGCGGGAGTATACGCCAGGGTCGGGGCAACATCGACCCCCTTCAAGCCCCATCTCCTGATGGCCACGTAGCAAATGACCGCTTTTGCCCGGGCAAGATTTCGGTTTTTACCCGGCTGATTCAGGGTGGAGGGTTCAACGCCGTAATGGCTCGCGACCAGATTCATGAGGTCTCTGAGAGAGCGTTTCTCTCCGGCAGGGAACTGATCGACATGCCTCAATACCCTTTCGACAAAATCCCCGCCCCCCAGCACGCGATCATCGAAAAACCTGTCGCCATCGAGATCAGGATCGAGATCCAGGCTGGTTCGCTTACCGCCCGCAGAGAGGTTGGCGGAAGATGTGTCGATTCCGTCGAGGATAAAGCGAGCATACCGTTGCCGGGCGGCCCTGGGTCGTTTGCAGAAAAGTGCCAGAATCTGCTTTTCCTCAATCACCGACCGGGAAGCTTTACCCAGCAGCTGGCGGTGCCCGCACCAGTGATACTCTTCAAGGGACTCAACCGATTCCACGATACCGGCCCGTAGCGGATTCAGATGAATGTACCGCACCAATTCCAGAAGGTAGGCCTCCCCGTCGCAGACAATCGATTTATAGCGATTCTGAAACAGATGCCCGACACGGCCGTGGCGCAGGTTGAATACCACGGCGTAGCCGGTCAGCAGACGACGCATGAATTGAGAAAGTTTGCAGGCCGTCGGCCGCAGCAAGAGATGAAAATGGGAATCCAGCAGCGCCCAGGCGAAGCATTCCGTTCCCGTCTCGGCCAGCAACCGTGACAGACGGGAGAGGAATTCCTCGCGATCTTGATCATCGAGAAAAATCGAACGTTTCTCAATACCCCTGACGATGACATGATGCAAAAGGCCGGGGTAATCTATGCGGGATTGTCTGGGCATGTGGAGAGATTACTATAGAAATTTATATTTATCAAGAACGTCCCCTTTAGTCCGCACACGTTGATACAATAAAGCAAGACTGTCCTTGGGACCTCCTCCGGGACATTTGCATCTCGAGGTGCCACAGGTATAGTGTGGAAGCATGACCGAATGATAACGAAGGAAAGAGAGCAGGTGCGAATAACTGCACTTCGTTCTGAGATTCTATTTGAGGCACTACTGTCGCAGGCAATGCACCAATTTTCTGTAACTTTTTCGGAGGCGATTATGAACGGTAACGAACTGCTTCAAAAAATCGACTTGATCATTGACCAAGGCAACAATGTTTGGGAAAACCCGGGCAGCAATGCAGCCAGGGATGTTGGCCAGTTTTGCGACGCCGTCAAAGATCTGGTTCTGGCAATCTACGGCCCCGACCATCCGTATATCGAAAAGCATTCTGCCGCGGCCAAGGACCTGCGACACGATCTTGGCGAAGGAATGTCCCTGCTACAATCCATTCGAAAAGAGGTCGAGCATTCTTCGCGTTTGGGACATTGAGCCAGGAACGGCAAACTTAGGTGGTTGAATAGGGGTTCAAAGGCCAGCTTGCAGCCTGGATTTCCTAGCAAGAACGTCCCCCCTGGGGAATTTGGGGGAATTGAGCCTAGTCCTGCCCAGGATTTTTAAAATCGCGGTAGAGACGATGGGACTCAAAAACCGTCAAGATCTCTATCGAATCCGCTCTAACCCGATAAACAATTCGGCAATTTGCTTCAACCAGTTCAAGCAAACTGCTTTTGGGCACCTCTGGAACCCGGCGACCGGCCAAGGGGTGGTCTTGGAGAATATCTGTCCGAGCAATCAGGCTTTCCAGCAGAAGAACCGCAGCAACCGGATCGTCCTGCGCAATAAAATCTTCGATCCCGGCCAGGCAAGCCAACGCATGCTCTGTCCAGAAAATTGTCATCGAGAGTACTTCTGCTCACGGGCCGCGGCCAGTCTCGCCTTCAACTCCTCGGTGTCCATTACGCGCCCGTTTTCTGAATCATCGAGACCTGCCGTCAACAATTCGATGAACCGCCACTGGTCCCGGATCTGATCATATTCACCAGGGGAGATCAGCACCGCCGCAGGCCGCCCGTTTTGAGTGATCACAACGGGGCCGTCCAATTGTTTCAGGTACCGGGATGCATGGGCCTTGAACTCCCCAAGCGGAACGAGACCTTCGGAAATACGAATATCTTTCATAGGGGACCTCTCTTCCTGATAATTCCATCTAAAGACATACCCATATATGGACCCGAATTCAGGTTTGTTTTCAAGGGCAATTTTAGAAGAGAACCTTTTTAAGAGTCTGGTATTGAAAGCCCCGGTTTAAGGGCTCAGGGTTAGTTAAGGGTTTAAGAACGTACCCGCTCTATGATACTGATTCAGGTCCTAATGCAATAAAGCAGGCCCGTCCCTGGGGCCCTTTCGAATTTATATTTTTCAAGAACGTCCCCTTTAGTGACGGGGCACGCCAACTCGGAAATACCGCCCTTCGCGGATTTGCAACGGGTCGCCGTATCCGTCCCCGGCGGCCAGGGCGCCGGTTGTACCACTAAAAATGAACAAGTTGAACAACGCCAGACTAACCGCCAATAATTCGATTTTCCCTGCCATTCAAGTCATCCTCCATTCAGATTCGTCCCGTCCTCCCGGACAGTGCTGCTCACAACCGAAAATACAATTTTAATGCCATGGCCGGCTTTCTAAATTACAAGGACGCCCCTGCTGGCTTCTACTTGCCGGTGTCAGGAACCGACGGCAGGAAGAAACAGGAAAAGCTCGCCGGCCTCCGGCAATCAACCTCGGTTACGTGATAGCAGGACTGTGACCGACAAAATTTGACTGTTACCTCTGGGGCCAGGCAGGAGAGAAACGGAGAGGAGCCGAGTATTTCAGGCACGCCCCCAAAGATTTCATCCTTGGATCGAGGATTGCAGCAACCAGTAAATCACGGGGCCCAGCGAGTCAACTTTCTCCTAAAAAACAGCTAGTTAACCGCCCCTTATCCTCCCCCCCCGATCCGCAGGAGTCTACCATGAAACCTACAGGAATATCTTTAGCCAATTTGGCTCCTGCCTCCCGGGTGTTGCTCATCCTGATCGCTTTTCTTCTCGCCCTGGCGGGGTACGGAAATGCGCACCTGCCCAGCTCAAACACGAGCAATGTCTATCCCTGGGAACCTGCAACCACGCCTGCCGCGGTCGTCCCCGAACAACCACTACCGGCCAATGAAATTTTCCCGCCGAACACCGACCCATCTAACAGCGAACCCGAGACCGCCCCAACTCCGACAGCGGAGCCAACCACCGTAGCGACGCCGACACCCGTTCTCAAATACCGGGCGGGCGAAGACCCCGAGTTTGCCCGCCAAAACGGCTGGCCGGTAAACGCTCCTAAGCCCCTGCCGGGAGCCATCCTGCCGCACAAGCGCATAGTAGCCTTCTACGGCAATCCTCTTAGCTGGAGGATGGGGATTCTGGGCAAGTCCACCAAGGAAAACATGCTGCAGCAACTGCAGCAGGAAATGGAGCGCTGGAAAGCGGCGGACCCGTCCCGGCAGGTTCAGCCCGCTCTGCACCTGATCGCGGTGACAGCGCAGCCCACCTCGGGTAAAGCAGGGAAATACCGCATGATCATGCCGGATGCCATCGTCAAACAGGTCTATGCCTGGGCAAAAGAGGCCAACGCACTTTTGTTCATCGACATTCAAACCGGACACGACGATCTCCGCGAGCTATTGCCGCGCTTCGAGTGGATACTGAAAAATCCGGACGTCCACCTGGGAATTGATCCGGAGTTCAACCTGATCAAAACCGGTGCGGTGCCAGGGACCGAAATAGGTACTTTGGATGCCAAGGAAGTGAACTACGTCACCAGTTATTTGCGGGAGCTTGTGCAAAAATACAAACTCCCCCCCAAGGTGCTGACCTTGCACCGCTTCACCCGCAACGGCGTCACCAACGTCAGTGAAATCACCCTGAGCCCCGAAATCCAGATCGTCATGCATATGGACGGCTGGGGGAGTCCTTGGCTGAAGCGGGATTCCTACAAGAGATACATCGTAGCCGAACCGGTCCAATACGCCGGATTCAAACTCTTCCTGCACAACGACACCAAAAAAGGCGATCGATTAATGACGCCGGAGGAGGTTCTCAGACTGAACCCCAAGCCGCTCTACATCCAGTATCAGTAGACCTCTGGCAAAACTCCGGCAGGCAAGGCCTATGGCTCGTGGTGCACTTGCAAATTGAATTCCGCTGCCAATTGCATAAAGCAAAATCGGTCCCTCACCCCCCTCAAAATCCACAGAGTTCCGCCGGTTGACTAATGGCAAGGATTGCCATAGTGTATGACTATCACCCGATAAAAAGGAGGTTGTCATGGCGACAATGAATATTTCATTGCCCGATCAGATGAAGGAATGGGTTGAGGAATGCGTGCAGTCCGGGCGCTATGCCAATTGCTCGGACTATGTGCGGGACCTGATCCGAAGAGACCATCTCAAGCTGGAGGAATTAAGAAAGGCTTTGATTGAAGGGGAAAACTCCGGCCCCTCGACAGGCCTGGATATTGAAGCGTTCATCGCGGACAAGAAAAAGTCCCTTTCCGTATGAGCAGAGTCACCTTAACTCCCAAAGCCAAGACCGACTTGGAAGATATCTGGGATTTTACCTTTGCTCGGTGGGGCCTGGTCCAGGCGGAGAAATATGTCCGTGACCTGTGGTCGTCCATGGAAAAACAAGTCAGCGATTTAGCCCAGTCCATTGATATTGCTGAAAAACCAACAACGCCCCTTCCTCCTTGACTTTTGCCTCTGAAACTTTCAAATCCAGAACTGAACTGCCATCATTCGATGCTGTCCTTGAGCCTTTCAAGGGACTTGCGGTGGTAGTGGCAGAGTTCTTCCATGTATTCAACGCCAAAAAACTTACGCAGGATCAGTTCTCTTCACATCTCCGTGCGGACAGCTGTCGGTGTCGTGGCTCCGGATGTTACATAGAGCAGCTCTTTGCCGCCGTTTATGGTGGGGCAAGACCTGAACCCGGTGGCCTGACCGTTGACAAAAGAACCCCTTAAACCCGCTATTTTCACCCCGAAAAAGGGCTTATAAGCCTGTTTTTGGCGGTGTTTTTCGAGGATACCTCTGAAAAATCAAGGGGTTCATTTGGTCCGACCCCGGGCATGGCCCCGGGCATGGCCCATTTTCCTATGCGAGTCTGAGGTGCGCCTCGGGCTCGTTCAACAATCGGATAAGATCGGGGCTTCGCCCGATCTATCCTTACCTGTTATGTTTTTGCATTACGAATCATCCTGTTCGCAAAAACAGGGATCCGATTGTATTCAGTTTCGAATTCATCGACAACAATAAATCCATATTTTTCATATAGTAACTTTGCTGGAGTATTACTTTTGGCTACATATAAGCTTGAAGACCCTTCAATTTTTGAAAGTAGAAACCCTAATAAGCTTTTTCCAATTCCTTTGCCGCGCTTATCGGGATGCACGAACAGTGCTGTAATTTCTGATCCATGCAACGCTCCGTACCCGAAAATTTCGCCTTCTTCACATACGAAAATGTCTGACCTCTTGAACTCAGAAAATCTTTTTTCGTCTTTTTCGAGAGGAAGTAATTCAAAATAATTGTCTTCAAAACGAAACTCATCGAGCTTCGACTTGTTATATATTCCCAAAATGGCCGGATAATCAGCGTTGATAAATGGTCGTATTTTCATAGATTTCGAAACCTAACGGAATGAACCCTCCAAGTGGGCGGGCCATTTTTCCTTCTGAGTGATGGTAGTTTATAAGAATTGAAACGCTCTTAGCGGCAATCAATTAGAGCGGAGACAGAAAGAGGCACTTAAAGACAAATCACATAAGCATCAAAGAGCTCCTAGCGTGTCACTAGATTTGCCCCCTTGATCCTTGAGATGCCTCTCCTTGCTCTTTTTGAGCCAGTGGGATCAGGTGGAATTTCATCTTGCTAAAATGTCCCTTCAGCTTTTCCTCAAGTCTCATGCGGAGGCTTTCAATTTCTTCTACGGTAGTCATATTTTTGAAGTATAGCTCCATCTGGACGAAGCGAGTATTTCCACTGAGTTGAGTATAAAAGTTGCCAATCCCTTCATACTCATCGAAATCTGCGACCAGAGCTTGTAGAATTTTATATTGATCGCTTTCTGGTAGCGGAAGATCTATCAGGGATTTAAAATTACGAGTTAGAACGCCGTAAGCACAGTAAGAAAGATAAAGAGCGATTAAAACGCCTACGACCGTGTCAATCGCTATGGCTACCCACAGGTATCCGTATGACGAAAACCAGAAGCCGAAAAGCAATACACCGACAATCGAAATATTGCGGATAAGGACAAGCTTCTGATTAACATAGTAAGCGTTCGTCATCGGTGAATGGCCAGGGTATTTACGGCAGATACGAGAAGCCCATATCAGAAGAATCCACGCCCTGAGTGCTCCCAAAACGACAGGTATCTGCACAATTCCTAGATTTATGGAAACTGGAGGGTGCAGGTAACGATTGATGGCAGAGTAGATGATTAACAGTGCCATCGGAATTATAATAATTGCATAAAGAAAGCCGGAGAAATTTTCCAGTTTCCCGGTTCCGTAAGGGAAGTTGATTGCGTTGCGGCGCTGAATGACAATGATTGAAGCCATATTGAAGGTGTGTAGAATCAGGCCGGCCCCGCAATCGATTACAACCGTGAAAAGGGTAAGCGATTTACTCAACATCCCTACGGCAACACTGATGGCCGTCAACGGAACAAGCGTGGCAAGCACCCAGAAAATGTATTTTTTCAGGTCAACATATTCCTGACTGTCTGACAGCATCACTTCGGCATCGTTATTCACTGTTGGCAAGCTCACATTCTTCATTCCCAGAAATCATTTCCCTTGTCATCGTACTCCCTTGTTATATCCAAACCAGAGGTTGTCCGCCATAATCTGCTCAAATATCTCGCGGTAGGTGATGAAGTTTTGGCGCCGCGGGTTCCGGGGACACCTTACTCAATTCGTACAGAATTATCGCAGAAAAATCCCCTCCCGATGTTCCCGCAAAAACTCCTCATCCGGCAAAAACTTATCCGGCATATCAATCCTCTTCCCCTCATAATCAAGGAAGTTCCGCGCCAAAGCCTCATTCGTAAGAAACTCTCGCAGATAAGGGGATAGGACGAGCCGGTAATTCTCATCGAAGCTTACCAATCCTTTGTCAAAAGCCGCGTCCTGGGTCTGGGCAAGACACAAGCCATTGCTTGGATTGAGTCGATGTGCCGGGTATTTGCCCCAGGGAAGAATATGACTTGCTACCAGCAGTTCAGGAATGGGAATGCCCGTAATACAGCATCGATTGTTGTAGGAGGCGAGCACACTTTTCCGGAAAAGGCTCTGCCCAAGCCGAACCTTGAGGGAAGCGATATCTTCAGTGGGACCTGACGGTGAAACCAAGGGCATTTTTAAATGTTTTCGTCCACCTGTCTTTTCGTCTGCTTCGATTTTGCGCCCTGCTTCATCGGCCCTCCCAAGAAGTGACTGCAACTTCTCTTCGCTCTCAGTTCCCAACCGCTCCCAGTCCGCTTGAAATTCCCCCCAGATTTGCCTATCCGCCTGGCTGACACTGCACAGACCTTTTACTCCCCTTGCTTGATGAATAGGGTCGAGGGAGGCGAAATTGCATAGTTTCATTGATAGGCTGCTGGTGGACCTGCCAAGTTTATCTGCAACTTCAATGACCAGCGGGTTCCCATGACGAAGCTGACCGAACGGTAATTTGCAATAAAGGTTCATTGCCACCATCAGCTCATCATAGGTCCATGGTTTTCCTCTGGCCATTCAACTTACCTTCCTTGAAAGACAAAAAAAACCGCCAGCGCCTCATATAGCGCGAGCGGTCTCGTAGATCATTCGATCCTCCCGAACGTTCATCCCATCCTCTTAAAAATACAAATCATTAAAATGGTGCATAAAAACAAGATCAAACTAACGCCCTGCCCCCTTTCCGTCAAGAATTCTAATCCTGGCGACTGCTGGTAGATTTTGTCCCGATACCTCCGATCACAGATCCTTGCAGATCAGGTTGGCGGTGATGCGGCCGGATTCGTAGATGGTCGGCAGGCCTGAACCGGGATGGGTGCCGCCGCCGACCAGGTAGCAGTTTTTCACTTCTTCGAAGCGGTTGTGGGGTCTGAGATAGAGCATCTGGCCGAGGTTGTGACCGAGGTTGAAGGTGGCGCCCTCGAACACATGGTACTCATTTTTCCAGTCATCGGGGGTAATCAGCTTTTCGGCGACGATGTGCTGGCGCAGGTCGCCCATGTTGGTGCGCTCGGCGATGCGATCGAGGACCTTGTCGCGGTAGGCGGTTTTTTGTTCGGCGCTCCAGTCGATGCCGGAGAGGGTGTTAGGCACCGGCACCAGGATGTAGAGGGCCGAGTGGTTTTCCGGCGCCAGGGAGGGATCGGTGCAACTGGCATTGCGCACGTAAACCGACATGTCGTCGCTCGGCGGACGACCGGCGGCGATGTCTTCGAGGTTGCGCTGGTAATCCTCGGCAAACAGAATCTGATGGTGGGGCTCGTCGTAGGTTCGATCCAGCCCCAGATAGAGCATGAAGGTGGAGCAGGAATATTTCTTCCGGCGCAGCTTTTCTGCCGTGTACTTGCGCAGGATACCGGGGCGGAACAGGTTTTCCATGGCGTGACCGAAATCGGCGTTGATCACCACCGCGTCGGCCAGGATCTCCTCGCCGTTCGCCAGCCGCACGCCCCGGGTCCGGCGGTCTTTATCCACCAGTATTTCGTCGACCTTGCGTCCCAGATGAATCCGGCCGCCCAGCTCTTCGACGACCTTGGCCATGGCCACGGGGATTTCTCCGAGGCCGCCCATCACATGGTAAATGCCGTATTCGTGTTCGATATAGGGCAGGATGGTAAAGGCCGCCGGGCACTCCCAGGGGGACATGCCGAGATATTTGGCCTGAAAGGTAAAGCTGAGCCGACAGCGTTCGTCGCTGAAATAGTCGCCCAGTTTCTGAAAAATCGATTGGAACAGATCCAGATGGGGCAAGGCGAGGAGCAGATCCTTGTGCAGCATGGACAGGGGGCTGGAATAGTCCTTGCGCAGACAGG
>NPIF01000697.1_pt1 | contig 25055 bp, 23 predicted proteins | sample 8637461 | NCBI WGS metagenome assembly NPIF01 (sample SAMN07420641, study PRJNA396082) | bioreactor metagenome | isolation source: sample BR12 brine-fed electro-methanogenic bioreactor BR | place: Japan: Kochi | collected 2016-12-09
GGAGGCTCTTTGCCCTAATGTTTCCCGCCTTAACCAGCTTAAAATTTAAAAGAATTTTACAAATCTCACCCTTAAACCATGTATAGTTAATGTATATTTTTATGAATAGAACTAATCCTGAGGAGGTTTGGAAATGATCGAAAGAATTATTGCAGCGGTTACTTTTCGCAGTGGAGTTTATAAAGAGGTTGAACATGATGAATCTTTCACCAGTTCTGCCTGGATCATCGTAGCGGTGGCGGCGGTATTGAACAGCTTTGGGAATAATGCCCAACTGATGCGTGTGAGTTTTGTATCCTGGTTCACAGGCTCCATACTGCGGGCTGTTTTCTCGGTTGGCGCATTTGCCTTGAGCTGTTTTGTGATCGATTGGCTGAGCAAAGCGCTCTTCAACGCGGACACCAGTTTTGATGAACTGGTACGTACACTAGGGTTGGCGTATGTGTGGAATGCGATCGGTTTCCTGGCCATCGTATCAGCCATAAGCCCCGCATTACGCTGCGGGACAGGTCTATTTGAATTTGCCGGCGGCATCGCCGGATTGGTTGCTTGGGTCATCGCCGCCAAAGAAGCATTGGATCTGGAATGGGGCGAGACCATCCTGACCATCGTGGTTGGTTGGGTTGCACAATCTGCCATCGTTTGGATCGCTGGCTTGATCTTATCCCGTTTTGGATTGGGTGTTGTCCAATCGTTGTTTTAGCCCGGGTTGGTTCTGATTGACAAAAAACAGCACGCTGAACTCAGCGTGCTGTTTCGCTAATGGGCAGCTGCTACGCACGGTCAAAACCTGAAATAGGATTTTCCGTATAAGTATTGAGCGACTAAGGTATAAGGAGCGAAAAATGTCTACGATCAAGAAAGAAACACGTGAATTGGGAGAGTTTCGACGGATCACCGTAAATGGTGTAGGGCAGATCCAACTGCAGCAGGGGAACAAACAAGAAGTCACCATCGAAGCAGAGGAGCATGTCCTCAGCCGCGTTCGCACAGATGTTATTGATGGGAACCTGCTCATTGATATTGGGCGCGATTGGCTGGAAAAACTGACGGCAGGTTTGGATTACCTCTCCACCCGCGGCATCGTTTTCCATATCACGGTAAAAGACCTGGATGCTATGGAGGTGAACGGTGCATGCAAGGTTGTGGCAACAGGTTTCAAAGGGAAGGAACTCAAACTCCAATTGAATGGTGCCTCGAACGTGACCATGGAGAATATCAACTACGATATCTTGAAATCGGATCTGCCGGGAGCTGGCAGGATGGTCGTAAGTGGAAAGGCTGGGGAACAATTCATCAGCCTGGCAGGCGCTGGCAGTTATATGGCGGACGAACTACAGAGCCAGAAGACTCGTGTTAGCTTGAGTGGCGTGGGCAGCGCACGTTTATGGGTCGAAGATGAGTTGGATGCAGCCATCGCTGGGGTTGGGACCATCGAATATTATGGTGAACCAGATATCAAACAGAGCGTTGCCATGATGGGCACCATCCGATCCCTGGGTAAGAAACCGTAAGGATTATTTTGTAGGAAAAAAGGTTTCCATCGCGAATATCGAATTTTCCGATCTGATTTCACGCTATCAGAACCTATAATTCTTGACGTTGGAATTTCCTGGGTGTAAACTAGGTTGTGTAGGAAATATTAAAGTAATGAGAAAAGGAAAAATGCAAGAAGAAAAATCGTACGATCTAGATCCTGACCCTAGACGCAACTTTACACTTCTTCCGTATGGATTTTGCTGGCAAGGAGGTGTGATGCACTAAGCATTCACATCGCCATTGTTCTGTCTGTATTTCAAGGCTCTCAGCAATTCACTCGGAATTAGATGAGAGCTTTTGTTTTTGATCGGGATCACTGAGGTTGAGGGAATCATGGTCACTATGCTGCAGACGAATATGGAGTTCATCATTACAATTCGGTCGAAATTGGGGGATTTAACCGATCCAATTTCTATTCTAAATCTTCATATGTGTTCTCTTTTTCCACAAAGCTGGAAAAAAGACCATGCTTTCCCACAATTGAGCCCCATGATTGGGATTCCACTACTTGCGAATGAGTACATGGGAGGTGCGTCATGAAAACCTATGTGATCGATGTGGATGTCCTGCTGACCCAGGTGCGTAATGCCCTGGAACGCGGTGACTTGAAGAGTGCGGTTGGTCTTTTGGAAGCGCTGAAGCCTGCTGATCAGGCGAACGTGTTTGATGACCTGCAGCCTGAAGAACAGGATAAGATCCTTCCGAAGCTGAACCCCGAAGACTCGGCAGACATTCTTGAGGAATTGCACGACGAAGATGCGGCACAAGTGGCAGAACGCCTCCAAGCAGAGAGCCTGGCGGAGATCCTGGACCATATGGAGCCCGACGAGGCGGCTGACTTGTTAGGTGATATTGAGCCATCAATAGCTACACAAGCCATTCAAAGCATGCAAGACGCTGATGAAGTCATCCCACTGCTTGAACACAAGGATGATTCCGCCGGTGGTTTGATGACCGCTGCTGATATCATCCTGAAAAAAGAGATGACGGTCAATGATGCCATCAAGCACCTGCGGGAGGAGACACCCGATTCGGAGCGCATTTATTATCTCTTTGTGGTGGATGATTTTGGTAAATTGGTGGGCGTGGTCAATTTGCGTGAGCTGGTGGTTGCACCGAAGAATATGCTCATTGGCAACATCATGGATGAAGAGGTCATCTCCGTATCCGCTGATACGGACCAGGAAGAAGCTGCGCGTATCGTCAAGCGTTATGACCTGCTCGCTTTGCCGGTTGTGGATGAGGGAAAACGATTATTGGGTGTGATCACCTACGACGATTCACTGGATATCCTGGAAGATGAGGCAACCGAAGATATCTACCGCTTGGGTGGTATTTCCAAGGAGAAAGCAGGGGATATCAGCATCAAGGATGCGGTGAAGAGCCGTCTTCCCTGGTTGGTGGTGAATCTATTCATGGCGATGGCTTCGGGAACCGTACTCAGCCTGTTTGAAAGCACGATTGCCCAGATGGCTGCCCTGGCATCTTTCTTCCCGATCGTGGCGGGTGTGAGCGGCAGCTCTGGAACACAAACCCTGACGGTGACCGTGCGCAGTTTGGCGACGGGCGAGATCAGCGCACGCGAAATGCGCAGGACCATCTGGAAATCTCTGGGGATGGGTCTGATCAATGGTTTGGTGCTGGGTGCTCTTGTAGTACTGATCGGCTATATCTGGAAAGGTGATATTAACCTGGGTTTGGTGGCTGGTGGGGCGACTCTGGTGAATATTGTCATGTCTTCCTTCACCGGGATATTGATCCCTCTTTTATTGAATAAGGTCAAGATGGACCCCGCGCTTGCTTCCCCGATCCTGGTCTCAACGATCGCCGATTCGATGGGCTATCTGGTCTATCTTGGCTTGGCGAGCGCGGTGCTGGCGCTCTTGTTCTAAAAGGAAATATCATGCCTGGGGTAGCTGTACCTCAACTATATAAAAAGTATTACATTGATAAACAGGACGAACGGATTGGATTGTTTTGTACACTGGCAGAATGCTATCCAATTAAGAAGGTTCTTTATCCCGGATCATTTGTGGATATAAGCCCATCGATGATCTTTCCAGAAGTGGTGTATGTGGACTCTGATAAGCAGTATAAAAAATTCATGCAAGATGCGAGCGTGAATAAATATATTGAGAGTCGGAAACAGTATCAAGAATCTGCCATTATTCGTTTGCGTTATGGTGATTACTCCAAACCATTGGGAGAGAAGGAAGGATATTTTGATCTTCTAATTTCCCTCTACGCGGGTTTTGTATCGCAGGATTGCAAAAATTATCTACAAAAGGGTGGTTTCTTGTTGGTGAATAATTCCCATGCGGATGCGGAGATGGCATTTGTGGATGAGGATTATTCCTTGATCGCGGTAGTGAACAGACGGGGAGATGTTTTTTCTTTACGGGTAAATGATCTTCAGACCTATTTCATCCCTCGCAAAAAGGAAGCATTAATGACAAAGGAGATGATCATAAAGCGTCGTCGTGGGTTGGGCTTTACAAAGTATGCTTATGCCTACCTTTTTCAGTATTCTGATTGAGCTGAAATAGCGTGATATAGGATCAATCGGGGGTGAAGCGAATCCCGTTCGCGAAGAATAGTTCAAAGTCTGGATAGGTGTTGAGTTCCAGGTGCTCGATCCTCTTTGCTAACCCTTCTGCCTTCTGCCGCTTTTCTTTGCTGAGCAGCATCATGCGCGCGCCAGCACCCGCAGCGTTCCCCACAGCTTTGATGCGTGAGAGGTCCACTTCCGGCAGCATGCCGATCTGGATGGCGTGGTAAGGGTTCAAGAAGGAACCGAAAGCTCCAGCAATGATGATCTCATCAATTTCATCTGGGCTGACAGCAAGATAATCCATGAGAATGGCGATGCCGCTGCGGATCGCCCCCTTTGCCAGCAGGATCTGATCGATATCTTTTTGGGATAGGCTGATCTCCCGCTGACCGTCTGCTGCCGAGAGAATGGTATAAGAACGCACTTTATCTTCACCAACCTGCACCAGGGGATGGTCGATATCCAGGCGACCACGGTAGTTAAGGATACCGGCATTCTTGAGTTCGGAGATGATATCAAGGATCCCGGAGCCGCAAATACCGACCGCTTCGCCTTCACCGATCACATCACAATGCATTAGCCCATTCCGGTCGATATGGGCGTGTTCGATGGCGCCTGGTGCCGCACGCATCCCAAAACGGATATGAGCGCCTTCAAATGCGGGGCCTGAAGCGGTGGAGCAGCTGACGATGTGCTCTCCTTTTTGCAGTGCGATTTCGGTGTTGGTACCGATATCAATTCCCAGTAATACTTGATCACTCTCGGCAAATCCGGCAGATAGCAGGAAAGCCAGATGGTCTGATCCGACAAAGCCAGCGATGGGACCGGGAATGTAGACGCGGCTGCCCGGCATTCCCTGCAATCCAAGCTTTTCCACCGGGATGTTCAGCGCTTTGGTGAGAACGGGCGTGAAGGGTGAGGATGCTAGGTGGCGCGAGGGCACTCCCAGGAAAATATGATGCATGGCTGTGTTGCCGACATAGCATTGATTGACGATCTGGTTTGGGTCGATCGTGGTGTTCTCGCATATCTCCTGCACTGCCTGATGGATGGCATCAATGGTCACCGTGTGCAGTTTATTCTCATTGTTGTTATCTTGCATGGCGAATCCCAATCTCGCCATGATGTCCTCGCCATAACCGATCTGTGGGTTGGGGATGCCTTTTACTGCAACCACATCACCATTCTCAAGATCAAGGAGGTAGAGCGCGATCTTGGTCGAACCGATGTCCACTGCTAATCCCAGCAACCTCTCTGGTGGCTCTTTTGTAATTCCAAGGATCAGATCATTCTCACAGATCGCATTTATCTGCCAATCCGTTTCCCGCATCCAGGTGGGAGTAAGTTTGAATATGTCCAGCAGCCTACTATCACTTTCGAATTGAAGGTTTGGGTAGGAGGAAAGCACGTTCTCGAGATCGGATATCGGACTCTCAAGGCTGGGTTTCTGAAGCTGGATGTTCACATTATGAATAAGCGCATCGACCTGTTCTTTTTGTGTTGCGCTTTCGGTTTGTAGTATTTGCGTAGTCTGTAATGATTTTTGCGGGATGAGGATCTTGGCATCTGCCGTAAGGATGGTCTCGCAGGCAAGCCGTTCATTTTGTGCAAGCAGATTGCCTTTGTGAAATACTTGCTCGTTGTGTGTGAGTGGGCTGGCTTCTCCCTCTAGGATCTGGATGATGCATTTCCCACATGTTCCCTTTCCCCCGCATACATTCACCATGGGTATTCCAGCTTGCCTGGCGGCATCCAGTACGGTAGTCGCTTCTGTGCAGATCAACCGTATGCCGAAGGGCTGGAATTCGATGGCGAACGATGTTTCTTTCATGAAGTTGCCATGGATTCTACTACAGTACTAGACCTCGATCTCACCTACCGATTTTGCGATATGGTGCGGGCGGTAGGGGAATTGTTCGATATCTTTGAGGTTGGTGATACCTGTCAACACCAGAACGGTCTCCATGCCGCTTTGTAATCCCGCGATGACATCGGTGTCCATGCGGTCGCCGATCATGACTGTGTTCTCAGAGTGGACGCCCAGATGGTTGAGCGCTGAGCGCATCATGAACGGATTTGGTTTGCCGCAGAAGAAGGGGCTCTTTCCGCTCGCTTTTTCAATGAGGGCCGCCATGGCTCCGCAGGCTGGGACAAGTCCCTCTTCGCTGGGCCCCGATGGGTCTGGATTGGTGGCGAGGAAATGAGCGCCTTCCATGATGAGTCGTACAGCTTTGGTGACCTGGCGGAAGTTGTAGTCAAAGGTCTCGCCTAATACGACGAAATCAGCTTTCTCTGGGGTAAGGATGAATCCCGCTTCGTGGATCGCCAGATTTAGTCCGCTTTCTCCGATCACGAATGCGTTCCCGCTTTCCTTTTGCGTTTTCATGAAATTGGCGGTTGCCATAGCGGAGGTGTAGATCTCAGATTGATCCACATCAATGCCGGATGTTTGCAGTTTATGAGCCAGGTCGACTGGTGTATAGATACTGTTATTGGTGGTAATGATAAATTTGATATTCTTATCGCGCAGGTTCTGGATGAATTTGTCTGCTCCCGGGATCATTTTCTTCCCTTGTACAAGAACACCATCCATATCGATCAGGTAATTTTTATTTTCCATGTTTTTCCCTATTAGTAATGTATCTTTTTCTATAGATAATATCTATTTTTGATTGTATCATCGAAAAAGGGACGCACATTTTTGCTTCAATGGGTGCGTCCCTTTCTTTCGTCATCAGGTTAGGAATCGGATTGTTTAGCCAATCATTTTCCTGACTTCGTCTAGTTGACCGGAACTGCCCAGTTTATCATTCTTATCCGCGATGAATTTCGCATATTCTTCCATGAAGACGATCCCTGGTTTGCGCAGGTCGAAATTCTCGGGGTGCTCCAGGAAGTGTTCGCGATGAACACGTGTCCAAACCAGTCTACCATCCGTGTCGATGTTGATCTTGGTCACACCCAGTTTTGCTGCCTGTTTGAATTGGCTGGCATCCACACCACGTGCACCTTCCAGTTTGCCGCCGGCTTTGTTGATGCGGGCGACTTCTTCTTGTGGAACAGAGCTGGATCCGTGCATCACCAATGGATAATTCGGCAGTTCTTTTTGGATCTCAGAGAGGACATCGAAATGCAGCGATTGGCTGCCGGAGAATTTGAATGCGCCATGGCTGGTGCCGATGGCGACCGCGAGTGAATCACAGCCGGATCGTTCAACAAATTCTTTGGCTTGATCGGGGTTGGTCAGGCGAGCTTCATCTTCACTGACCTGGATATGTTCTTCCACGCCGCCCAATTGTCCTAATTCAGCTTCAACAACAATGCCTTTTGCGTGCGCTGCGTCCACAACGCGCTTGGTGATGGCGATGTTTTCTTCAAAACTCTCGTGCGATGCATCGATCATTACCGAACTGTAGAAACCACTGTTGATGCAGTCGTAGCAGGTCTCTTCATCACCATGGTCGAGGTGTACTGCGAAGATCGCTTCGGGAAATACTTCGTCAGCAGCTTTGATGAGCGCTTGCAGCATGCGTTTGTCGGTATAGCTGCGTGCACCTTTGCTGATCTGGATAATGAATGGAGCTTCACTCATTAAGTTTCCGCGGAACAAACCCATGGTTTGTTCGAGGTTGTTGATATTGTAGGCGCCGATAGCATATTTACCATAAGCGGCTTCAAACAACTTTTTAGTAGTTACAATCATCATGAACTCCCTATTAAGTAAGTTATATTTAGTTAAACCAACCTATTATAACGCGATTTCATATTTGTGAATAATAGGTTGGTTAATGGGCTGTTAAATAGGGTAAAGGCTCTATTTTTTCCACTTTTTACGGTCTTCTCGGTCCAGTGTGCGAGCTTCCTGGAAGACTGTGATGGTAAAAATGGCAAAAAGAAGGACAACGACGACCCCTACGATGAGATTGTATAGCCCGATTTCTCCAAAGGGGAGGGTGATGGTGGGATTTCCGACGAAAAAGATGAAAGTGTTGGCAAGAATGGCAATAACGCGGATCTCGGTTGGTCCGAGTTTTCCATAGGAGATCTTGAAAACACCGCGAACATTGGTCGTGATGTAAACCTGAATGGTCATGCACAGATAGCCGATCAGCCCGATGGTTGCCAGATTGAAATCTACAAAGGGTGAGAGACCCAACCCTAAGAAGATCATGATCTCGCTGATCGTATCGATGATGTGGTCAATGTAATAACCGTACTTCGGCCGTTCGTTTTTTCGGTAGCGTGCCAGGTTCCCATCAAGGCTGTCTCCAAACCAGTTGAGCACGAAACCAAAACTTGCCAACCATAAGAAATGCGGGCTGAATTTGGTTGCCCAATAACTAACGCCTATCATCAATGCGGCGAGCAGTCCGAGAAAAGTAAGATGATCAGACGTTACCCAGGCGGGCATATGTTCGACCAGCCACGCGATTGCTGGCCTCTCCAGGGGTCCTAAGAGAATATCGTTGATGCGTTCATGTTCAGAAATATCATGACCGTTCTTGTTGTCTTCCATATCAAATCCTTTCAAATTCACTGGGGCATTTCTTCCAGAGCCCAAGGCCAAACCGGGTAGAACATGGACCACTGGTTGGGATTGGCGCGAATGAATACCTCTGCATGTTTTAACACCATTTCTGCATTTCGTTCCATTTCTTCATGTGGATCGGAATATTCAGTGAGGTAGATGGGGTCAGAAGCGTCAGCGCAATAAGTCCCGTCCCCCTTGCCCACGCAGGCTACCACCACGATGGGAACATGTGTTTGAAGTGCTAGTTTTACGTAGGTGACGGGTACCAGGGAAGGGTATCCAAAAAATTTCGGTTGATAATTGCTCTTTGCTAATGGTCGATCCATACCGGTCAGGATCATTTTACCTTCCTGCAGTCTCTTTTTCCCGAGGCGTAAGGTCTCGATGGACATGGGCGCGATCTCGATCCCATATTCCATGCGCAATTGATTTTGCACCTGGTAGCCTTTGTTCGGATTGGGGAATGACAGCACTAGCATCTTATAACCGCTGTAGGTGATGGCTCTTCCGGCCAGGTCAAAATTACTCAGGTGAGGGGCTACAAACAGAGTTCCTTCTCCGCTGTTCATGCGCTCATCCAGGATGGTTTGCATCTTCGGCGTGAAAGCCACTTTACTTTGTATGATGTCGGGATCTTCGATATTGTGATAGAGGTCGAACAAGCAATCGGCAGTATGGTCGAATACCTCAAAGACCCGTTCATCCAATTCTTCCCTGCTCAATTTTTTTCCACTCACCACCCATTGATTGGCACGTACACAGCGCACCATGTCCGAATTCTTTCTTGCTGCGATCATTCTAGCGATCGAATCTGCCAGGTGAAATCCAGCTTTTTCAGGTAAATTCCGAGCGAGACGTTTTGCCAGATTTACCCCAAATTCTCCATTGAGTACATCTTGAAGTGACATAATATTTAAATCTAACATAGATTTATTAAATTAGAGTAAGAAAGTACTATCGTCAATTTTGCTGAACGTTCAAGTGGCAAAGGTAATCTCTTCTGACTTGCGAGCGCGGAATACGTAGGCTGGTAGAGGATTGAATGTTATGGACGATAAAAAAGGAGAGCAGGCATAGATCGATATTGAGTATAATGTACGGGTTTGTATAACTCAAAGAATCTTGGAAAGTAAATGAAAGCAGCAATGACAAAAGAAGCATGTATTTTTGATTTTGATGGTGTTTTGGTCGATTCAGAAAGGGTCCTGGTCAAGATGTGGGGCAGGGCAGCAGCTGAATATGGCTACACTCTGCGCAAAGAACATTTCATCCCCTCGTTGGGGCGAACTTTAGAAGAGATCGAACGCCTGCAAATGCGGCAGTTCGGCCCAAAATATCCATTTAAAAAAGTACTTGAAAAAGTGCAGCAATTTTTCCACACATATATCCAAACAGAAGGATTACCACAGGTGGACGGAGCACTTGATGTCCGCAATTACTTTGCAGATAGAGAGTATAAGCTCGCTGTTGCCAGTTCTACCTATAGCCAGGAATTGTCATTTCGTATGCAGAAAGCAGGGCTGGATGGGCTCTTTGAAGTGGTTCTGGGCGGGGATCAGATCCTGAACTCAAAACCTGCGCCGGATATCTTTCTAAAAGCTGCCCAAGACTTGGGAGTTAACCCTGCGCAATGTGTTGTGCTTGAGGATTCAGAAAATGGAGTGCTGTCTGCCAAACGGGCAGGGATGTGTGTGTTCGCGGTCCAGAATCTCGGACCGGTCACGGATATCATGCGTGAGAATGCCGACAAAGTGTTTTCCTCCCACCATGCACTCTTGCAATTCCTGCGCGAGGACTGGGATGGATTAGACGAGCGCTGCTAGCTGTTCTTGAAGCTGTTGCGTTTTGGCTGCCTCAAAAGCGTTGGTTAGGGGTTCTTCCCTCGTTTTTACACAATGCAAGAAATGATCGATCTCGGGGATGAATCCCCTTTCCCAGAGGTCTGGTTTCCAACTACCAGCACGATCTTGCCCATATATTTCTTTGTGATCGCCATTTTTCATGGTCAGGTCTTCGAATGCATTCACGTGGATTGAGACACCCCCTCCGTGGAGGGTGGCGCATTCCTGCCAGCGGCCAGCGGCGTAGCTGCACTGTAATGTGACCAGCCCACCTTCCGCCATGCGCATGATGCTGGTTGCGCCCAATAGTTTCCCATCTAATGTGTTGATATGCGTGCTGAGGGGTTCCACCTCTCCGCACAGAAAGCGGATCAGGTCGATCTGGTGGATGATGTCTTCCAGGTAGGCTTCCTGGATGGTCGTGTAGGCATAGGTGGCGCGATGTTTTTGAATGATAGCGGATCGTATCGTCTTGCCATCCATCAATTTCTTTGCTAATTGGTATAAACGAGCGTAGCGACGGTTGAACCCGGTCATCAAGATACGCCCGTGTTCTTTGGCTATTTGACCAAGCTCCAGGGCTTCCGCGCTGGTCACCGTCAGAGGCTTTTCCACAAAGACATCCAACCCATTCTCAAGGAAGTATTGAGCGATCTCAAAATGGGATTCTCGATTGGTCAGGATGAAAGCGGCAGACGCACCCAACTTGGTTAAGTCAGATAGATCGCTGGTTCCGTTAGCGATATTCCAGCGCTCAAGTGAGTTTTGAACATGCGCCGGGGTGCGGCTGTACACGCCACAGATCTTTACATTTTCCAAGGTGGTCAGGATGGGAAAATAGGCTTTCTGGGTGATACCGCCCGTCCCGGCAATGACGATCTTGTGTTCCTTGTTCTCGTGCATATCTTATCCTTGGATGGGTATTTTTATTCCGCTTTGTGCTGCTGATGTATAAGCACTGTGCAGAAGTTCCTGGGCTTTTAGCGCCTCGTTGAAATTAGCGGGTGAAGATTTCCCCTCATGCAAGCGATGCAGGCAATCCATGATAGCGGCGATATGACCATCCATGAACACCCCCAGGCTTTGCTTGCTGGGTGGGAACAGGGATGGGTTGTATGCATGTGCAGAGATGTCCACAGGAAGCGCAGAAAGGATCTCCCAGCTATTCCTTTTTGCGTCAAATAATTGCACCTGGTTACCCTGTTCAAGGTCCACTTTCAACGATCCTCTTGAGCCGTAGATCTCAATGAAGGACCGGTTTGGATCTCCGCCGGAAACGCGGCTGACTTCTAGCGTTCCGATGCCGCCGTTTTCCATTCCCAGGGTGCATAACGCCCAATCATCCACATCAACTGGCAGGCGTTCTGTAGAGCCACGGCTGGTTGGACGTGTTGGGATGAATGTGCGTGTCTGGCATTGGATCCAGGCTGCGTCACCCAGAAGATATTGGATCATATCCAGAAAGTGGATTCCCAAGTCTGTCAGTGCTCCACCTCCTGAAATGGCTTTCTGCAATCGCCATGAGGTGGGTCTTTCGGGATCTAGATAGCTGCTGTGGAAGAATTGTGCCCGGAAGTGGTTTATGCTGCCTAGTCGGTCACTGGAGAGGATATCTTTTGCGATCTGCACACCGCGGTAGTAACGGTAGGTGAAGGCAGTGTGGGTCGGGATACCTGCTGAGGATGCTGACTTTGCCAATTTTCTTGCATTATCAATATCCTTTGTGAGCGGCTTCTCGCAATAGATCGGGATCTTTCTTTCTATCGCCATTTGGGCTTGTTCGTAATGCATCGAATTTGGAGAGCATATATCTATAAGATCGAAATCCTGCTGCCAGAATGTTTCTTCATTCTCGGTGCACATGGGGATGGAAAAAGAGGAGAGCAGATCACGATCTTTATCGGGGTGCGGGCGCAGGATCGCTGTCACTTGTGCCGAGACCGGAGAATTTCTAAAGCAATAAGGGATACTGTGATAGGCCTTGGCGTGAACTTTTCCGATGAAACCGAAACCGACCAGACCAACTTTGAACACTTTCATTCTGCCAACTCCAGACATACAAGATAGTAAATTGATTATAACGGAAGAGTTCAGGAGAGGCTTTCAAATGGAAGTTGTGGTTGAAGAATGGGCCTTTTCCCATCCATCAAGATGAAAGGCAGTCCACGTTTAATGCGAATCCCAACTTTCGAGAAATCAGCGACATCCCGAAAGGGATGATCCTTGCGATTGGTGAGGATCTTGTGTGCATTCTGCCGGCCGATTCCGGGTATCTTGAGCAGCTGCTCCAGATCAGCCCTGTTCACTTCGATCGGGTTCTCTTGCAGGTGTACTTCTGCCCATATCAATTTCGGGTCCTTATCGAGTGGCAGATTGGCATCAGTACTGAAGCGCAGGTCCTGAAGTTCATATCCATAATCACGGATCAGGTATGAGGCTTGATATAAACGAGTCTTTCTCTTTATCGGGATGGCAGGATGGTCTTCCATCGGCGTTCCGATGGAAGGACTGAGTGGTGAGAAATAGGTGCGCTGTAATCCAATTTGTTTGTAAAGATAGGTGGTGGTTTGCAGGATCTCAAGATCGGTCTCGTCGCTGCCTCCAACGACGAATTGGGTACAAACTGAGGGCCAGCGCTGCTGCCAGTTGTCATAGGTGGGTGAATTCTGCCGTATCTGTTGTGTCCACCGAAGCGGGTCGAGCAATTTGGAATAGATGGTCTTGTCGGGTGAGAGAGCCTTGATGCGGTTCTCGTTTGGCGCTTCCAGGTTCAACGAAACGCGATCAGCATAATGCATGATGTGCTTTGCCTGATCAAATTCCAGTCCGGGCATGAATTTTACGTGCAAATATCCTTTGAATTTAAGTTTTAACCTTAGGATCTCCATGGCTTTGATCAATCTATCCTGGGTCTTGATGGAATCTTCATCAACGGCAGAACTGATGAATGCGCCATCGATCAAACCCGCCTTATAGAGGTTGTCTATGATCCTGGCATATTCTTCTGGCTCAAAACTGGCGCGATGCAGGTTGCTGTCTTTTCTCATGGGGCAGTAGTAGCAATTATTCTTGCAGCGCGAACTGATCAAAGACTTGAACAAACGCATTCTTTTGCCGTTTGGGAGCGTCGCATGCGAAACGTAGATGCCATTATATTTCTTCTTTTCATGTAAGACGCAATCCTGCGGCTCAGGCATTTCAAGATCATTGTGGGTGGATAGAAGGGTAAGTTTTTGCTGTTGATCCATACCTTAAGTATAGAACAAACATTCTAAATAATCCAGTATTGAATTATCTTAGCAGAGGTGAAATGGTTAATTGGCTTCCTCCCCATTTTGATCGATGATCTGTTGTGGAACGGTAGGTATCACTGTAAACGGGGCGTTGAGGCTAACGAATTCTCTCTTGATCCAGGCGAAATTATCCTCAAAATAAATAAGAAGCCATTCGCCATCAATGCTTTTCCCGATCACAAGCGTGCTTTCGCCAGAAGATAGATATCCCATATAAGTAGACTCGGCATTAGGCTTTTGACGGATATTTAGCGATTGGTCCTCTTTTATCCAGGCATTAATGGTATCGGGAAGCTCTAAAGGGGTTCTATGATTCGTAGTAGACATCAAATCCTGAATGTTTCCTTCATTGGATAGAGCAGAGGATGCAAAATAATCCTCAAGAATGATTTCATAAGTGTCGTTAAGTTTTTCGATCGCTTGATATTCTTCACCCTCCTGCGTTGCTTGTGCGAAGGAGATCTTTAACATTCTTGCATTGACCAAACCTGTAAGTTCACTGCCAAGCGATGTCAAACAAGAATTCGGGTCAATGCTTTCTATGGATTCCTTAAGGTCATATAGGTCCATTAAAACTTGACGGTGGTCTTGTAAATAGGATCCTTCTCCGGATGCAATGTTATTTATTTGGAGATAAACTTCGTGGTACCGGGCGAATATTTTTTCAATTTCGGTTTCATTGCACGCCTCACCATTCAAACCAGTCCAGACAGCATCGGCTGGAATCGCGACCAGGATCAGCCGGTGTGTATTGGAGTCGTGCGGGTAGCAGGTGACCAACGTGACGCGTTCATCGTTTGAGGGCAGGATCCAGCGCGCATTTTCGATCTTTACATCCAGCGGTTGATCGCGTTCCTCCAGGATCATGGCATTGGCAACAATATATTGATATTGGTCACCATTGCTGTAGAGATTGATAGTATCGCCCACTTCTATCTGGTCAAGGTTTGCGAACACTTCCCCGTAAGCGTTATGGTGTCCGCTGATGACTGTGTTCCCGATGGATCCCAGGGGAGCGGAATGCTCGTGAAAACCCCCTGCGTATTTCTCGGGTACAAGATATTGGATGTATTCTTCCTCATCGATAGTGGTCTTGTATCTTTTTGCCACCACAACAGGTGCATCAAGATTTATCTTTGGGATGATGATGCGATCCGGAATATTTGCTATCGGGGTCGTATTGGATTCATCCTCGATCTCATCGACCTCTTCTTCAGGGGCGATGATGGGTACAAATCCTTCCTGGTTGATGAGGCTGGTGGAGTTTATTGTGAAATCGTCATTGGCAGTGCGCATCATGACAAGGCTGTATACGGAATATGCGATGAGAAGTATCCCGATTATGAATAAACCACGTTTTTTATTCATACTTACAACTTTATCCAACTTCTGGATATGCACAGAAGTGTTTATGCTTCTCTAATATTATATTGATGTTTCTGCGATTTTTGTTGGCCCGCTCGCTGATATAATTTTCATAACAAGTAGTAGGTCAGGAGAAAAAATGCGTTTAGGATATGTTGAGATCATTGCGCTGTTGGTCCTTGTGTTGCTTCTTTTTGGGCCAGGACGTATTGCTAAAGTGGCTGGTGAATTGGGTCAGGGCATTAAAGCCTTCAAAGATGGGCTGTCTGGCTCTAAAAAAGAATCTGAGCAGGTGGATGAAGAGCCAACAGACGCAAACGAAGAAAAATAAACTCTAATTATTATGCAGATCTTTGGAGGAATCGGTGCAGGCGAGATAATCTTTGTGTTGATATTGATGGTTATCGTGCTTGGACCGAAGAAAATGGTGGAGGGGGCACGCGAATTGGGAAAAACCGTGCGCAAGGTGACGCGTTCCCAATTCTGGAAGGACGTGCAGAAGACGTCACAGGAGATCCGCGACATTCCCCGTAAGATCATGAACGAAGTCGAAATGGAAGAGGATCTGCGTGAGATCGAGCGTTCGATCGACCCCAATATATTGCAGCGCACGCATGCTCCTGCTCCCAGCCCCACTCAGAACAATGATGCCGGAGAACCAGCGGCTGATCAGGAAGACACCGAATGACGGAAAACGAAAGGCTCATGCCGTTTTGGGATCACATTGAGGAACTGCGTAAACGTCTCTTTCTGGCTCTACTGGCGCTTGTTTTTGCGACGTTGGGCAGTTTTTTCTTTGCAGAAAAGGTGATCGGCATCCTGGCTGGACCGATCGGCGGGTTGGAGGTTCTTCAGTCCATTGAGGTGACCGAGAGTATTGGGGTTTTCACACGCGTATCATTGATCTGCGGAGCGGTCATTGCAATGCCGGTCATTCTCTATGAATTGCTCGCTTTTATTGTGCCGGGGCTAAAGTCCACAGAAAAGCGGTTGGTTTTCGTCGGATTGGGATTCGGTTTTCTGTTTTTCTTGACGGGGGTAGCGTTCGCCTATTTTGTGATGCTTCCCCGCACGCTGGAGTTCCTGATCACCTTCATGGGGGTCGAGACTAATCCACGTTTCTCGAGCTATATCAAGTTCATGACCAATCTTGTATTTTGGATTGGAGTGGCGTTCGAAATGCCGCTCATCATTTTTATCCTTGCCAAACTAAAGGTCGTCACAGCGGGCAAGCTGCTCAAAGGTTGGCGTTACGCGATCATTCTCATCGCAGCGTTGTCGGCGGTCATCACACCTACGGTGGACCCGGTCAATATGGCTCTCCTGATGCTCCCGTTGGTGTTATTGTTCTTTATCAGTGTGCTGTTCGCTGCCCTGGCAGGCGGGGGAAAAGGGAAGCGCGAAGAAGAGCGGGCTTCCTGACATAGCACAGTCTGTGCGTTCTCTACTTTTATTTATAAGGATGTATCATGGAAAAGATCAATCTGGGAAAAAGTGCATTTGAAGTGTCCTCCATTGGCTTGGGCTGTTGGCAGTTCTCCGGCAGCAACGGTTTGGTGGGTAGTTTCTGGGGTGATATGCCGCAGAGCCGGGTGGATGAGATCGTACAGAATTCCCTGGATAGTGGGGTCAATTGGTTCGACACTGCCGAGATCTATGGAGATGGCGTTTCTGAAAAAGCGCTGTCCGCTTCTTTGCAGCGCTTGAATGTCAAACCAGGTTCTGTCTTCATTGCCACCAAATGGAATCCGGTACTGCGCTTTTCCACTTCTATTGGGCAAACTTTCCCTGTGCGTGAGAAAAATCTCTCTCCCTATGCGATCAATTTGCACCAGGTTCACAACCCAGCCTCTATCTCTTCTATTCCTAACCAGATGAAAGCATTCTTTAGTTTACTGAAGGATGGCAAGATCGACCTGGTTGGGGTGAGCAATTATTCCCAAAAACAGATGCAAAGCGCGCACCAGGCGCTGCAAGAGGGCGGGGCTTACTTGGCGAGCAATCAGATGCGCTATCATTTGCTGGATCGCAGCATTGAGTTCAATGGCGTCATGGACTATGCCCGGCGTGAAGGGATTACTATCATCGCCTATTCACCGCTGGCGCAGGGCTTACTGACCGGGCGCTATCATGAAGACAGCGGGCTGATTCAAAAACGCCCCGGTTTCCGGCGCTACCTGCCTTCCTTCCGGGAACGTTCTTTGCGCAAGACTTTACCGCTCATTGAAGCACTGCGAGCTATCGGCGACGCTCACAAGGTGACCCCTGCACAGATTGCTCTACGTTGGGTGGTGCAATATCACCAGGGCACGGTCGTGGCAATACCCGGCGCAAGTTCCGCGCTGCAAGCGCGCCAGAACGCAGAAGTAATGGATTTTCGCTTGACTGAAGCTGAAATGCAGCACCTGGATCAGATCTCTCGGGAGATCAAACCGATCAACTAATTACTTCACCCTGGCGGCTTTGAATATCTGCGAACATGGTGGGCATGATGCCCCCATTGCGGTAATAGCGCACTTCCATGGGTGTGTCCAAACGGGCTTGTGCTTTGAATTTCTGCTTCTTCCCATTCCGGTCCAGGAATTCGACGGTCACGAAAGATCCAGTTGATTTCAAGTTATGAATACCCCTGATCGAAAATATTTCTTTGCCTGTAATTCCAAGTGATGCCGCATTTTCTCCCTCTCTGAACTGCAACGGGAGGATGCCCATCATGATCAGGTTTGAACGGTGGATGCGTTCGTAGCTTTCCGCCAGCACTGCACGTATGCCCAGTAATAAAGGACCTTTTGCAGCCCAATCGCGGCTGGAACCGGTGCCATATTGCTTTCCGGCGACCACGATGAGCGGAGTCTCTTTCTCCCCATATTTCTGAGAAGCCTTGAAGATGCTCATCACTTCATCATCGGGGAGGTGAGATGTAAAACCGCCATCATCTTCACTTGCCAGAGCATTATGGAATCGCGGGTTACAGAACGTTCCGCGCACCATGGCTTCGTGATTGCCGCGCCGGGCGCCGTAGGTGTTCAGGTCTTTCGCATCGCAACCCAGTGACTGTAAATATTGGCTGGTAACGCTGTCAGCAGCGATCTTCCCGGCAGGTGAGATATGATCCGTTGTGATGGAATCACCAGCAAGAACCAATACACGAGCGTCGTGGATATCTTCTTGGGTGGGTGGGAAATGCTCCACAAAGGGTGGTTCCCGTAAATAGCTTGAGCTTGGGCTCCATTCGAAGTTTGATCCAGCCGGATATTCGAGTTGGTCCCAACGCTCTCCACCTATCAGACCATGCTGGTAAACCTGGGTGTACAAAGCTGCATTTACATGCTGCAGCATGTCCTGTATCTCTTCCGGATCGGGGAGGATATCGTTAAGATAGATCGGGTTTCCATCCGAGTCTTTCCCCAGCGCTTGCTGGTTGAAATCGAAATCGACCGTCCCGGCTAATGTATAAGCGATCACCATTAAAGGTGATGCAAGATAGCATGCCTTTACGTTTTTATGAACGCGGCCCTCAAAATTGCGATTTCCGGATATGACAGCGGCTCCGACTAACCCTTCCTCTACCAATTGTTCGATCTTCTCGGGCAGTGGCCCGGAGTTGCCAATGCATGTTGCGCAGCCATGTCCCGCGATATGGAATCCGAGCTGCTCCAGATAAGGCAGCAGGCCGCTATTTTGTAGATACATATCCACAACCTTGGAACCGGGGGTTAGGCTGGTTTTGATATAGGATGGCACTTGCAGACCTTTCTCGACCGCATGCTTCGCCAAAAGCCCTGCTCCCAGTAGTACTCCAGGATTGGATGTATTGGTGCAGGAAGTGATGGCAGCCAGGATGACCGCACCATGTTCGAGAGGGATATCTGTCGAGTCATCTTGGTAGGAAAAATCTTTCTGTATTGCGTCTTTCTCCAGTCCAAAACCATGATGACCGCGTGGAGCTTGCAGGGATTTGGCAAAAGTGGATTTCATCTCACTGACCTTGATGACATCAAAGGGACGTTTGGGGCCGCTGATGACAGGTTCTATGGCTGCTAGATCTATCTCCACTATCTCATCGAATATTGGATCGCTGCTGGTGACAGAACGAAAAAGTCCCTGCTCTTTGCAGTAGGCTTCAACCAGGTCTATCTTTTTTGCATCTCTACCTGTCAGATGCAGGTAGTCCAGTGTTCGCTGGTCAACCGGGAAGAATGTGACCGTTGCTCCGTTTTCAGGGGTCATGTTAGCGATCATGGCACGGTCTTCCAACGAAAGTGTGGCGGCGCCTTCTCCGAAAACTTCCACAAATTTCCCTACAACACCATGCTCGCGCAGTTTGCTGGTGATGGTGAGCGTCAGGTCTGTGGGGGTAGTATCCGCGGGAAGTTCACCTTTCAGGCGTAATCCCACAACCAGTGGACGGGTGAATTCGATCGGGTAGCCAAGCATGGCGCCCATCGCTTCGATCCCGCCTACTCCCCAACCCAATACACCCAATCCATTCACCATTGGGGTGTGCGAATCTGTACCAAGTAAACTGTCGGGAGCGAGCGTGGGATTGCCATGCATGTTGTGAATGGAAACCACATCGGCCAGGTATTCCAGGTTGATCTGGTGGATGATCCCATTTCCAGGTGGAATGATATGTAGATTGTCGAATGCGTGCTCCGCCCAGTGCAAGAATTGATAGCGTTCGCGGTTGCGACGGTATTCGATCTTCTCATTGAGCTCTTTTGCGATCTCGCAGCCAGCATGGTCAACCTGTAGAGAATGGTCAACGACCAGGTCCGTGCGGATGATGGGATTGATGATGCTTGCATCATATCCCTTGCGGACGAGCGCAGCGCGCAAGGCAGTCAGGTCATTCAAAACAGGGATGCCGGTGAAATCCTGTAAAAGAATGCGCCCGGGCTGGAAGAGTACATTGGAAGTAGCCTCATCCTCTCGTCTCAGTAATGCCTGGATATGTTCCTCCGTAAAACCTTCTTGATCGAGGTTACGCAGCATACCTTCCAGGAGGATGCGTAGACTATAGGGTAAGCTTTCGATATTTCCTATATTCAAGTCTTGCAGGGCGGGAAGACTGTAATATTGATACTCTCTTCCATTGCAGGCGAGGGTCTTTTTACATGATCGATTGAGATTTTCCATTGGCATGTGGCTCTTTCTACTGTAGGTTTTTCATAACGTGATCGCTGAATTGTGATGTGCTGACCAGCGTACTGTCTGGATTTTGTGCATGCAGGTCGAAGGTTAGGAAGCCTTCCTTGATGGTGGTTTCAACTGCCCTGCGAACGGAGTCGCCGGCTTTTTCCCAGCCCAGAAAATCGAACATCATGGCTCCTGAAAGGATGAGCGAGCTGGGATTGGCTTTATCTTGTCCGGCGATATCCTCAGCCGAGCCATGATTGGCTTCAAACAGCCCCAGCCCAGTTTCTTGGTTGAGGTTTGCTCCCGGAGAGATGCCGATCCCCCCCGCTAGAGCTGCAAAAGCGTCGGAAATATAATCTCCGTTCAGGTTAGCGGTCACCACGATCTCAAACCTGCCTGGGTTTGTGATGGCGGTGGCGAAGGCATTATCTGCGATCAGGTCATCCACGATGATCTTTCCTGCCTGTGCAGCGCGATCTTTCAAGAGGTCGGCTTTTTCGCGTCCTTCCGCTTTGCGAGTCTTCTTCCAGACTCGATTACTGAAACAAACCTCTCCAAATTCGTTTTCCGCCACCTCATATGCCCAGTTCAAAAAAGCACCTTCAGTGTATTTCATGATGTTGCCTTTGTGAACGATGGTGATCTTCTTTTTCTCGTTTGCTTTTGCCCAATCGAACGCAGCGCGCATGATGCGTTGTGTGGCATTCTTCGATATGGGTTTGAGGTCAATACCGACATCAGTCTGGAAGCGAAGTTTTGCATACTCCTCAGGAAAGGATTCTTTTAGTAGGTTTAAAAGCGCTTGGTTACCTGCGCTTTGTGCAGGAAATTCAATGCCAGCATACAGATCTTCCGTGTTCTCACGAAAGATGATTGCATCCACTTGCTGCGGGTTCTTTAGTGGAGAGGGCAAACCTTCGAACCATTTGACAGGTCGTACACAGCTATAGAGATCAAGTTCCTTGCGCAATGTAACGTTGAGAGACGTGTAGCCGCCACCTACAGGTGTGGTCAACGGACCCTTTATGGCGACCTTGGATTGCTGGATGGAGTTAATGGTTGATTGAGGCAGGTAGCTGCCAGTGCTTTGAAAGGCTTTCTTCCCCGCCAGGATCTCTTTCCATGTGATGGACAGTTTCCCCTGGTATGCGACCTGAACAGCTTTATCCAGGATAGGTTGTGCAGCTGCCCAAATATCCTCGCCGATCCCATCTCCAATGATGAAAGGTATTTCTATGTGCTCTCTGATAGTATCCATGATCGTGTTCCGTTCGCCTTTCTAGGAATAATCTTGTTATTTTAACATCATGCTATCTCTTGAAAATTACGTAAATAATGTGTAGAATATACCATAATATTCGGGACACTGTCCCATAGAATAGAACAAAAAGGATAAAGTGAGGAAAAATGGCAGCCGACAAAATTCAAATCATGGAGCGCATGATCAATATTTTGGATTGTTTCACTCTTGAACGACCAGCTCTGGGGGTGCGTGAAGTGGCGCGTATGGTGGATCTCTCCAGCAGTACAGCCGGAAGGCTCATGTCTTCCATGCGTGATCTGCGTCTGCTGAACCAGAACCCGGTCACCAAGTTATATTCCATTGGCTCAAGGGTGCTCACCTGGGCGGGGATCTATACTGCCACTTCCGACCTTCGGGCAGTCGCTTTGCCGATCATGGTGAACTTGCTCGAAAGAACGCGTGAGACGATCAGTTTATATGTCCTGGAAGGGAGAGAACGGGTGTGCATTGAACGCCTGGAAAGTCCGGAACCGGTGCGCATCACAGCCCGCGTTGGTCGGCGAATACCCCTATATGCCGGGTCAGCCGGGAAATGCATGCTGGCTTTTATGTCCGAGAAGAAATGCGAAGAAATCCTTAACAAGATCGTTATGACCCCGCTTACGTCTGCTACCATCCGTGACAAGGACACGCTGCGCAAAGATCTGGAAAAAATTCGCAAAGAGGGATGTGCGGTCAGTTTGGGAGAGTGGATCATGGAAGCTTCGGGTGTGGCAGCTCCAATTTACAATGAATTTGGCACTTTGATCGCGGCACTGACCATCTCAGGCCCAGGTCAACGTTTTACCGATGAAAAGATCGAGCAATATAAAGAATTGGTAAAAGAGAAAGCTCTCGAGATATCACTAAAATCAGGATATACACCTCGCTAGATTTTCTGAATGGAGTAGGGTTCAATGAAGCTGGCTTTAAGATTAGAAGGGAAGATCAGGGAGGTTTTTGAACAGGTGCGTTATATGCTGGCGGTCTCTGGCGAGACTGTCATCAGCAAGGTGACGCTGCGGCAGTTCTTAAGCGGGAACAGAGGGGTGGATCTGTTGCTGAGTGATGTGTCTTACGTGGATCCCTTCAATGGGCTTCACTACCGTGGATTGACCATCAAGCAAGTTCTGCAGCAGCTACCCAAACCAGAAGGAAGTTCTTTCCCTTATGCCGGGGGCTTGTATGCATTTCTCCTGACGGGTGAGATCCCATCCCTGGAGGAAGCCCTCGAGGTAGAGGATATTTGGAAATCAAGGGCTGCACTGCCGCATTACGTGATCGATATGCTCAAGGCGATGCCGAGCGATACACATCCCATGACCATGCTTTCGCAAGCGATCTTGGCGCTGCAATCGCGCTCAAAATTTGTGATCGAATATGGGAATGGTCTCAAACGTGAAGATCATTGGAAGGCGACCCTGGAAGATTCGCTGGATCTCACCGCAAAAGCGCCCTCTCTGGCAGCGGCTATATACAACATCAAATATGGAAATCGGGCTATCCGCAGTATTGATGGCAGCTTGGATTGGAGCGCGAATTTTGCTCATCTCATTTATAAGGATTGGGATGAACAGTACCAGGAATTGTGCCGTTTGTTCTTCGCATTGCATGCCGATCAGGGGACGGGCAACGTGTCGGCGCACACCGCCTGCCTGGTGAACTCTGCGTTATCCGACGTATATTATTCTTGTTCGGCAGCCATGAATGGTCTGGCAGGTCCTCTGCATGGGCGGGCAAATCAAGATACCCTGGAATGGTTATTGGGGATCTTGAGTGAGAATGAAGGTAAATTACCCTCCAAAAAGCAGGTGGAGGCATATGTGTGGGATACATTGGAACGCGGCAAAGTGATACCCGGCTATGGGCACGCTGTGTTGCGCTGCACCGACCCGCGCTATGCAGCGCAACTTGAATTTGGCAAACAATATATGCCGGACGATGATCTATTTCAGTTGGTGAAGATGCTGTATGAGATCGTCCCGGCAGCATTGAAAAAGCAGGGTAAGGCGAAGGGAGTCTTCGCGAATATTGATGCCATCAGCGGCACGCTGCAATATCACTGCGGCATCAAAGAATTTGATTTCTATACCGTCTTGTTCGGTGTGGGCAGGATGCTGGGTATCACCATCAATCTCATTTGGAATCGGGCTTTGTGGCTGCCGCTTGAGCGCCCGCAATCCATCACGGTCGAGATGCTGCAAGATCGCATTAGTGCACAAGAAGTTAGTGGCGACCGGTATTTGTGAACTTCTTCAGCCATGTTTGTGCTGAATTGATCACCGCATGCAGGTATAATCACAACGGCAGGTGATGATGAAGGTAATTTGCGAACAATGCGGTAGATCTCAAGAATTTTCCTTCAGCGATTGGCGCTGTACCTGTGGGGGCGCCTGGTACTCGGATGAGGTCTGTGCGGTTGATAAAACACGCATTGACCAAAACGATCAGACCATTTGGCGCTACAGCCGCTTTTTCCCAGAAGAATTACAGAAAAAAGAAGCATCCTTGAGCGCCGGGGGCACTCCCCTCCTCCCCATGCAATTTGCAGGGCAGAGGATTTGCGTCAAAATGGACTCCATGAACCCCACTGGTTCCTTTAAAGATAGGGGTGTGGAATTCATGATGAATTCCTTGAAAGCTCAGAGTGTGCAGGATGTGGTAGAAGATTCATCCGGCAACGCTGGCGCTTCCGTCGCTGCTTATGCGGCACGCTTGGGGATGCGTGCTGCGATCTATGCGCCCGAGAGCGCTTCCCCCGCCAAGATTTCCCAAATATCCTTGTTTGGAGCAGATGTTCATCTCATTCCCGGTGCGCGTATGAACGCTACCCAGGCGCTTTTCAATGCCCTGGATTCAAAGGTGGTCTACGCATCGCATGCATATAATCCCATTTATCTCATGGGTCAGCAAACGGTAGCCTGGGAGGTGTGGGAACAATTGAACTTTGAGGTACCCGATTGGGTTGTTGTACCTGTAGGGCAAGGAGGGCATCTACTGGGCTACTATGAAGGTTTTCGTGCCCTGAAACAAGTGGGGCAGATCAATAAGCTGCCCGGTATCATTGCTGTGCAGCCCCAACGCCTGGCACCAATCTGTGATGCAATTGACAAGGATTGGCAGGAGTGGCAGGCGGTATCTGCCCCTGCCACACCCAGCGCGGCAGAGGGATTGGCGATCACGCATCCAGTGCGCTGGAAGCACATTTTGCGAGCCATCCGCGAGAGTGGAGGTTTCTGTGTGCGGGTGAGCGAAGAGCAGATCATTACTGCGCAAAGGGATATGGCAAAACAAGGTTTCTTCATCGAACCGACCAGCGCGGTCGTTCCGGCGGCTCTGGAAGAGGTGTATAGAAAAATTGGAAATGGTCAAAGGATCGTCATTTCTCTTACAGGAAATGGATTGAAATCATTACACTAAAGGATGGATCAGAGATTCTTATGAAGCAAATATCATTTACTCGCGGAGTTCCCCCAAATGAAAGCATTCCGGTAGAGAAGATCGCTGAATGTGC
>NPIF01000758.1_pt1 | contig 24873 bp, 22 predicted proteins | sample 8637461 | NCBI WGS metagenome assembly NPIF01 (sample SAMN07420641, study PRJNA396082) | bioreactor metagenome | isolation source: sample BR12 brine-fed electro-methanogenic bioreactor BR | place: Japan: Kochi | collected 2016-12-09
CCCTCGATTTTTTCCGGATCCTGCTGCCTAGTCCAGGCAAACCGCCGGGACAACCGTTTGACATTGGTATCGACCACCATACCGGGAATCCCAAAGGCATTGCCCAGCACCACATTCGCGGTTTTGCGGCCGACCCCGGGTAGTTGAATCAGATCACCAAGGGTTTTCGGCACCTCTCCACGATACTTCAACAACAACATCTGTGCACAACCAAGCAGGTTTTTGGCCTTGTTGCGATAAAAACCGGTAGACCGGATATCGGCTTCCAGAATCTGCAGATCGGCCTCGGCCAAGGCCTGAACCCCGGGATACTTCGCAAACAGAAGTTCCGTGACCTTATTAACCTGCACATCGGTACACTGGGCGGATAAAATGGTCGCAATCAATAACTGGAAAGGATTGTCATACCGCAGAGCACAATGGGCATCTGGATAGAGTTGTGCCAACTGCTGGAGGATTTTAACAGCATTACTTCGCATGGGCAGGCCTTGGACCTGACGGGGAAAGAAGAAGGGGCAGGCTAATATATCCACATTGTCAACAGGCTTATCAACACCCCTGTCGACCGGTTCTAACCCGGAACCGTTTCCATAGGTCGACTTTTTAGTCGCTGCAGACGCAGATAATGTCGTGGATCGTCCATCTGCACCACAAAGGTAACGGGTAAGTGAGTAGAGGCTTCACGAGCCAGGGAACTGTGCAGAACCGAACAATCGAGGATCCGTAAACCGCCTCTCATATAGCCTCGATCCAGGTCCAGAAGGGGGAAGCGAGCCGGAAAGGTCGCGCTCCAGAAGGGTCTGGGGGTCCGACGCAAGATACCCGGCCAGTTAAACAGTAATGCTGCAGCCAGGGTATCGGCAAAGTCCCCAACCACCAGCTGCGGACACTGACAGCTGTGACGCCCCAGCAGATCATCTCCGAACAGGGCTGACACCTGCTGCCGGTAACTAAAAAAACCGGCGGCCAACCGCAGATTATATAGATACAGGCGCTGTCCGCAAAGATCAATATCGGTCTTCTGGCAAAAGCCACCTTGAGCCAAACGATACTTTTGTACCCCCCGAAGAGGAATCATCGACAAAAAGGCGTTATCGCCTATACAATTCTGACCAAAATCTTTCATCCCAAGCCGGGAAGCCAGATAAGTCAGTTGAGCGGGGTCCTCCTCGCAATTCACATCCTGCAGGGCCACCAGATCGGGAGCAGCCTGGCGTATCACCTCGGCGATACGCTCGGGATCTCTTCGACCATCTGCTCCGCGGCAGCGGTGGACATGGTATGTCATAATCCGTATCGCTCGCACCGCATTAACCCCGACTCTAAAAATTGATTAACAGGTTATTTCCACCTTCAGTTGTCTTTGCATTAAATCACGGACCGCTTTACGGGGGTCCTTATCCTGGTTGAGGATCAAATACATTTGCTCAATGATGGGAACCTCGACATCAAGCTTTTGGGCTAACTGGTAGGCGGATTGGGTGGTTTGTACCCCCTCGGCGACCATTTTCATTCCTTTAAGGATATCTTCCAGCTTACGACCTCGGCCGATTTCCAAACCGACGGTGCGGTTCCGGGACAGGTCACCGGTGCAGGTTAAAAGCAGGTCCCCCATTCCGGAGAGACCGGAAAATGTCGTGCGACGGGCCCCCTTGGCCACACCGATACGGGTCATTTCTTCGAGTCCCCGGGTAATCACCGCAGCCCGGGTATTATACCCATAACCCAGGCCGTCACAGACCCCTGCCGCCAGCGCAATTACATTCTTCAGGGCCCCACCCAATTCGACACCGATGACATCGTCCTGGCGATAAAGACGGAAAAACTCACAGCTGAATAAATTTTGCACGAAAATCGCCACCTCTTCCGAAGCGGCAGCGACAGTCAAAGCCGTCGGTATCTCAGAAGCCACCTCCCGAGCAAAGGTCGGCCCGGAAAGATAAGCCACTTTTTGACATTTCTCTGCCGGCAGCACTTCTTCGATGATCTCGGACATGATCATCAGAGTACTGGTTTCGATCCCTTTAGCGGCCGACACCAGGAGGGTATCACTGGCAATATGAGGTTCGGCTTTCTGCAGGACTGAACGTAATACCTGGGAGGGGGCCACCAACAGTAAAATTTCCCGCCCCGACACTGCTTCGGCCAGATCGCTGGTAAAAATGAGTTTGGAATCGAGAGTGAAACTGGGTAAATAGAGATCGTTCATATGTGACTGCTGCATCCGCTCTACCAGATCCTGCTCATAGGCCCACAGGGTCACAGCATGGCCCTGTTTAGCCAATAGATCCGCCAGAGTCGTTCCCCAACTGCCCGCTCCAATAACACCAATATTCATTCTGTTTTCTCCCTCAGATCGCCTTGCGTTTGGTATTGATTCGTTCTTGTACCTGCTGGATCCGCTTTTTTAACACAGCCGGTTTGCGGTAACGTCCCTGCAATTTTTCCAATAAATTCAGAGCCGTCTGCAGTTCGCCCCTTTCCTCACTGACGAGGGCCATTCCATAGAGGGCTTCCAGATAAAACGGACTGTCCGCGCATTCATCCACTACCCGCTGGTAAACAAAAGCCGCCTCTTTCAAGGCGCCTTCCAAGGCGTAGAGGGAGGCCACCCGAAATAACACCTCGGCGAGACGCGGGGTCTCTGGATGATTTTTTAGAAGATTTTCAAATTCGATCCGTGCCTGTTCAAAATTATTCTGCCGAAAATAGATATCGGCAATCTCATACTGAAATTCGTCGCCGCCCGCGGCAGAACTATCCAATAGCTTCTGGTATGCTGTCAGGGCCCGATCATATTCGGCCAGACGATATTTATAAATTTCCGCAGCTCGCTGCAGGGCTTTTGCCTCCAGCGGATGACCTGGGTAATCCCTCTGCACCAACAGATAGGTCAGCAGGGCTTCGCGATCCCGTTTCAGGTTTACCTGTAGTATCTCGGCGGCTTGTAACAGAGCCTGGGGCGCCAAATGGAATTCTGGATGTTCCTCGTATAAATGCAGGTATTTTCGGTATGCCCGTCTATACTTCCCACTCCGGAACAACGCCGCGCCACGTTCATACTGAAGCTGTGGCACAGGGCTGACATTCCAATGGTAAAAAGCCGTTGCAAACAGAATCAGCAACAGAGCGGCCCCCGACCAAAGCAACCGATGGAAGCGCTGACTATTCCTCTTCCAGCGTTTCTTCTCCTCCATCAAAATCGTCTTCTGCAGCTTCAATATCTCCATTGGCCTCTTCCTTTTCGGCCAGCTTGGCGACCGCCACGATGCGTTCTTCGTTTTCAAGAACCATCAACCGAACCCCCTGGGTATTCCGGCCGATAATGGACAAATCACTCACCCCGGTGCGCAGAACTTTGCCGCGATCCGTTATGAACATCAGATCGATATCTTCGTTAATCAGTTTAATATCGACCACGTGACCGTTGCGTTCGGAAGTCTTGATCGTGATGATCCCCTTACCGCCCCGTCCCTGCAGGCGATACTCACCAAGATCGGTCCGCTTACCGTAACCTTTCTCGGTCACCGTGACCAAAGTAGCCGAAGTGGCCTCGGTAACAACTTCCATGCCGATTAACCGATCTTCTCCCTCAAACTGCATCCCGCGCACTCCCCGGGAGGTCCGACCCATGGGACGTACATCCTCTTCGGAGAAGCGGATCGCTTTGCCATTGCGGCTGGCCAGAAGAATATCCATGGATCCATCGGTTAACCGAGTCGATACCAGGCGATCTCCCTCGTCGATGGTTAGAGCGATGATGCCTCCGGCCCGGGGATTCGAGTAGGCCATCAAGTCGGTTTTTTTGATGATTCCATGTTGTGTGGCGGTAACAATATATTTTCCCTCGCTGAATTCCTTGACCGGCAAAATAGAGGTAATATTTTCACCGCTGGCTATCTGTAACAGATTGACAATAGCCTTGCCACGGGCTGCCCGTCCCCCCTGAGGGATCTCATGAACCTTAAGCCAATAAACCTTGCCCAGGTCGGTAAAAAACAGAACATAGGAATGGGTCGAGGCGATAAACAACTGCTCGACGAAATCTTCTTCCTTCGGCCGCATCCCTGTTTTGCCCTTGCCGCCACGGCGCTGAGCCCGGTACAGAGATACGGGGTTACGCTTAATATAGCCGCTATGGGAAACGGTAACCACCATATCCTCATCGACAATCAGGTCTTCCAGTGAAAATTCACCCGTTTTAGCGATAATTTCGGTGCGCCGAGGATTACCGAATTGCTCCCGGATAGCGACCAGTTCCTGCTTAATAATTTTGAGTATTTCCATATCACTGGCCAGAATCTCCTTGAGACGGGCGATCTGTGCCATGATCTCCTGGTACTCGCTGATAATCTTGTCCCGTTCGAGTCCGGTCAAACGATGCAGGCGCATATCGAGAATAGCCTGGGTCTGCAAAGCAGTGAAGGCAAAACGTTCGATAAGACGCTGTTTGGCCTCCGCCGGGTTACTGGAACTCTTGATAATGGCGATGACCTCATCCAGATTTTCCAGGGCAATCTTCAGCCCTTCCTGGATATGGGCCCGGGCCTCGGCTTTTTTCAACTCGAAGATGCAACGCCGAGTGACAATTTCCTTGCGGTGGTCAACAAACCGATCCAACACCTCCCGGAGCGATAGAACCCTGGGTTGGCCGGATACGATGGCCAGCATGATTATGCCGAAAGACGACTGCATGGGAGTCATCTTGTAGAGTTGGTTGAGGGTTACCTGCGGGATCACATCCTTTTTCAATTCGATAACCACTCGAATCCCATCCCGGTCCGATTCGTCCCGCAGATCGGAAATACCCTCCATCTTTTTCTCTTTAATCAGATCGGCGATTTTTTCTATCAGACGCGCCTTGTTGACCTGGAAAGGGATTTCGGTAATGACAATACGTTCCCTCCCGGTACGACGATCTTTTTCTACCAGGGCTCTGGCCCGCATCTGAATGATTCCCCGTCCGGTACGGTATGCCTGATGGATTCCTTCTCTTCCAAGGATAAATCCTGCGGTGGGAAAATCGGGCCCCGGAACCAAATCAATAAGTTCTTCAAAGGTCAGGGTCGGATTGTCGATCACCGCAATCAGCGCGCTGATCACTTCGCTCAGATTGTGGGGGGGGATTTTGGTCGCCATACCAACGGCGATTCCTTCTGAGCCGTTGACCAACAGGTTGGGAAATTTGCAGGGAAGAACCAATGGCTCCTCCAGAGAGCCGTCATAATTCTCGCCGAAATCGACGGTTTCTTTGTCCAGATCGGCGAGCAATTCATGGGCCAACCGATCCATACGCACTTCGGTGTAACGCATGGCCGCAGCGGAGTCCCCATCTACGGAACCGAAATTGCCCTGGCCATCGACCAGAGGGTAACGCATGGAAAAGTCCTGGGCCATTCGGACAATGGTGTCATAAACCGCCGTGTCGCCATGAGGGTGATATTTACCGATGACGTCACCGACCACGCGAGCCGATTTTTTATAGGGCTTGTTATAGTCGTTGTTCAATTCGCTCATTGCGAACAACACCCGACGATGTACTGGTTTAAGACCGTCGCGGATGTCGGGCAGGGCCCGCCCGATGATAACGCTCATCGCATAGTCCATATAGGACTTGCGCATCTCGTCTTCGATATTGACGCTCACCTTGTTCTGTTCCGAAAGCATCCAAATCCTCCGAGGGTCTTTAACAAACCCCGTAAAAAGTAACTATAATGACTATACCTGCGCCCGGTATTTAAACGTCCAGATTGGCGACGTTGAGGGCGTTGTTTTCGATAAATTCACGGCGGGGTTCCACATGATCTCCCATCAGCACGGTGAATATCTCGTTGGCTTCTACCGCATCATCCACTTTAACCTGGAGGAGAATCCGCTTTTCCGGGTCCATGGTTGTTTCCCATAACTGGTCGGGATTCATCTCGCCTAATCCCTTGTAACGCTGAACATAAATCCCCTTTCGCGCTCGGGAAAGGAAAAAGTTGAGTAAATCCTGACGATCCTCGACCGTAGCTTCTTCTTCACCATCTTTGGAAATAAAAGCTTTTTCGTTTTTGCAAAGTTCAGACACCTGACGATAGGCCTGAAGAAGCAAATGATATTCGTGAGAAGAAAGGACCTCCAATACCGGCTTGTCGATCCGTGATCGTACATTCCCTAAGGTGAACAGAATTCTTTGAGGGTCCTGTAGTAATTCATAAGTGGCCCGGGGTTCCACTGTTTTTAAAGTATCAACTAACGGTTGTAGATCCATTAGATCTGAAAATCCGTTGGCAATCCTTCCTTCGACAAAAATTTTGAGAACGTTATTGTTAACCCCTTTGTTGACGATCTTGTCGAAAAGTCGATTATATTCAATAACGTTCCGTAATGTAGGTATAATCTGCTTTCCCCTTAACACCTTGTCACTTTTTTCCATCTGTACGGTCATGTTTTCAACACCCAGATTTAACAGGTGTTCAAGAAGCGCATCCTCATCTTTAAGATAAATTTCCTGCTTTCCTTTTTTTGCTTTATAAAGAGGAGGTTGGGCAATATATAGATAGCCACGATCTATAATTTCCGGCATCTGTCTGAAGAAAAAGGTCAACAACAGTGTTCGTATATGAGAACCGTCCACATCGGCGTCAGTCATGATAATAATACGGTGGTAACGAGCCTTTTCAATACTGAAATCATCCTTCCCAATACTCGTTCCCATGGCTGTGATCAGGGTGCGAATTTCGTTGGAAGTCAGCATTTTATCGAAGCGGGCTTTCTCGACATTAAGTATTTTACCCTTCAGGGGCAAAATGGCCTGAAAACGTCGGTCACGCCCCTGTTTGGCACTCCCCCCCGCGCTGTCGCCCTCGACCAGATAGATTTCGCAGAGGGCCGGATCTTTTTCCTGGCAGTCTGCCAGTTTCCCCGGTAGGGAAAGACCGTCCAAAGCTCCCTTACGCCGGGTCAGATCCCGGGCCTTGCGAGCTGCTTCCCGCGCTCGAGCCGCCTCAATCCCCTTTTCCATGATTTTCCGGGCCACCTGGGGATTCTCTTCGAGGTAAACTGCAAGTTTTTCGTTCACCATCGATTCGACGTAGCCCTTAATCTCCGAATTACCCAATTTGGTTTTTGTCTGACCTTCAAACTGCGGATCAGGAACTTTAACGGAAATTACCGCAGCCATACCTTCTCGTAAATCGTCACCGGAGACCGAGGTTTTGACATTTTTCAGCAGATTATTGGCGGTAGCGTAACTGTTCATGGTTCGAGTCAGAGCTGCCTTGAAACCAAATAAATGGGTTCCCCCTTCATGAGTATTAATATTATTGGCGAAAGAAAAAATCTTTTCGTCATAACCGTCGTTATACTGAATGGAAATCTCAATATCTACCCCTTCCCGCTCCCCTTTGATATAGATCGGGTCAGGGTGCAAGGGAGTTTTGGCACGGTTAAGATACTCTACAAAAGAGACAATTCCCCCTTCGTAGAGGAATGTGTGCTCTTTTTCACTTCGTTCATCTGTGATCCGGATCGTTACCCCACCGTTCAGAAACGCTAATTCCCGAAGTCGGCGGGACAGAATTTCGAATGAGAATTCAGTACTTTCGAAAATCTCACCATCGGGCCAGAAGGTAATTTTTGTGCCCCGCTTGGCGGTTTCTCCTTCCTCCAGCAATGGAGCCTGGGGGACCCCTCTTCGATAGGTCTGGCTGTATTTGCGTCCTTTTCGGCGGATTTCCAGTTCCAGCTTCTCGGAAAGAGCGTTAACAACTGAAATGCCCACCCCATGCAAACCACCGGACACCTTATAGGAATCACTATCAAACTTGCCACCGGCATGCAGAACAGTCATGACCACTTCTGCCGCTGATTTTTTTTGACCCGAATGCATTTCTACCGGTATGCCACGCCCGTTATCTTCGACCGTCAACGATCCATCGACGTGGAGGGTAACCAGAATTTCATTACAGTGCCCGGCAAGACTCTCATCAATAGAGTTATCGACCACTTCATAGACAAGATGGTGCAAACCTTGGGGACCTGTTGAGCCGATGTACATGGCTGGACGTTTACGAACAGCAGATAGACCCTCAAGCACCTTTATACTTTCGGCGCCGTATTCTTTATTTTCATTTTGCGTCATAAATTCCTCGTACTTTATTGACAAACGACATCCTCAAGGTTGCCTTCGCTGACACGGAAAGACCTGACGTCGTCAAACCCCTTGTTGCTTAATACCTCTAGTTCGGTAGCCGTCACAAATACCTGCCCCAACCGACTTCGCAAAAATTGGAAAAAAAACTCCTGACGCTGGCGATCAAGTTCCCCGGTCATGTCATCCAATAACAGGATCGGTTGATGGCCATAGGTCTGTTCAAGATCGACAATCTGAGCCGTTTTAAAAGCCAACATAAACGAACGCTGTTGGCCTTGGGATCCGTATTGTCTGAGGGAGTGTCCTCCAACGATAAAAAAAGGATCGTCTCGATGGGGGCCCGCCAGGGTGCGTCCCAGGCGATGCTCTTGAGCAGAAACCTGTGCCAGTTCTTTCTGAAAATGTTTTTTTAGATCCTCCTCTGTTTCTGTCTGTGCAGGGTAGAGCAGATCCGCTTCTTCCTGGCCGTTGGTTATTTTACGATAAATATTCCGCAGTTTTGGTACCAGGCGCTGCAAATAACCAATTCGGTCCAGGCGTAGACGGGTTCCTGTCTGAATCAGATTTTCATTCCAGGGAGACAGTTGCGAGGCGGTACATCCTTCTTTAAGGAGTCGGTTACGTTGCTGTAAAGATCGTTGATAACTGCGCGCCCTGTCTAAAAAACCAGGATCGGTCAGAAATATAGCGCGATCAAGCAGCGCTCTACGCCCGGCAGGATACCCCCTTGCCAGTCCAACCTCCTCAGGGGAAAACAATACTGTGGAGAATACCCCGAGAAAATCGGTTGTTTTGGTGATTACCTTACCATTAACGCGTGCAATTTTCTGTTGGCCCTGGAAGGTAAGTTCTATGGTTGTCAGAACCCCGCCGCGAATGATTTCCCCCACCAGACGTGCGGCGGGCATCTGGCGACGAATCATATCACTACCGGGAGTGCCACGAAAACTTTTTAAATGCCCAAGAAGATAAATTCCTTCAAGAATATTGGTTTTCCCTTGAGCATTGGCACCCCATAACAGATTAAATCTTCGATCTGGATTAATTTCGATTTTTTCAATATTGCGAAAGTTATAAAGGAGTAGACGGCGGAGATACATGTAGCATGTAAGTCAGAGATAAATTCCCTGCTCCTTTCAAAACTAGAGTCTCATTGGCATGATAACAGCCAGATATTCTTCACTGTCGTAAGGATTTATTAATCCAGGAGAAAGTTTATCGCGTAAGGCTAGGGTAATTTTCTCTGAGTTTAATGAATTTAAGATATCTATCAAATAGCGAGCGTTAAAGCCAACACTGATATCTTCACCTTGATAATCGACTTCTATATCCTCCTTGGCATCTCCAAATTCTGGATTAGATGATGACATTTCAAGAATATCATTTTTTATGTCTATTTTTACACCTTTTGATTTTTCACTTGATAGTATCGACATTCTTCTTAATGCATGTAGAAAAAGATCTCTATTAATAGTAATTTTTAAATCATTATTTTTTGGGATAACCCTGTTGTAATCAGGAAATTCTCCATCAACAAGTCTCATTACCACTACTGTTTGATTTTTTTCAATTACAGCATTATTGTCAAAAAATCCTATAAGGACTTCTCCGTTACTTTCTTCTGCCATCTTTTTTAATTCAAAAATACCTTTTTTAGGAAAAATAACACCTTTATTTAGCTGTTCAATATGGCTAACATCAATCATCTTTTCTATAAGTGATAATCTATGACCATCTGTCGCTACTAAACGTAAATATTTATCTTTATCTTTATCTTTATCTATTGATGTAAAATAAATACCACTTAAATTATATTTACTTTCATCTGTAGAAATAGAAAAGAATGTTTTTTCAATCATTTCTTTTATAAGTGAACTTTTGATGCTGATGAAATTTTCTTTGTGAAAATGAGGGAAAAAAGGGAATTCCTCAGCAGATAACCCCACTATATTAAAATATGCTTTCTCGCAATGAATTTCAATCCAGCAATTATCCTTGGCATTGAATTCAATTTCTTTTTCTGGAAGTTCTTTAATGATTTCATAAAGTTTTTTGGCTGAAACGGAAATTTTTCCCGGGGATCGAACGGTGGCTGGGTAGCTAGCCTTCATACCTACTTCGAGGTCGGTGGCTGTCAGCTGAATTTCTCCATCTGTCGCTTCGATCAGAACGTTAGCCAGAATAGGGATGGTATTTTTTTTCTCAACGATACCCTGCACTCGGGCCAGGCCTTTGAGGAAAATCTCTTTTTCGATTGCGAAGCGCATAAAGTCTCCTGTTAACAGCCTACTATTGCTTTTAGTCTTTTCTTTTAAAAACAGTAGATAGTAGTAGATGCCTGTGAATTAGTGGATATCTATAATAAACTTTGAAAAATCAAGTTGTTAGCCTGTGAAAGAAACACTTTTTTAGCTGTGTCTGTTTTAGCCGATTTTGTGGATAAAGTCCTTCACTACCAGATTAAGGGAGTTGTCAACGATTCTGCCCACAGCTTTTACAGGGAGTCAGCCGCTCAATTCTTTTTTAAGCGAGTTGATAACGGATCGCAATTGGAAATCTTCTTCCATATTTTTTTCTATTTTTTTTATGGCATGTATTATCGTTGAATGATCTTTACCACCAAATCTTTCCCCAATTTCGGGGTAGGAATAGGTGGTTAATTGACGCGATAAGTACATGGCAATTTGTCTTGGTAAAACAAGTGCTTTCATCCTTTTTGAAGATTTTATTTCAACGACCTTGATGCCATAGTGATGAGCGACCCGTTTTTGTATTTCTTCGACGCTTAATTCCTTTTTTTTCTCAATAAGAATATCCTTCAGGACTTCCTGGGCCATTTCAAGGGTCACCGGGGTCGCTGTCAGGCTGGCGTAAGCTCCAATTCGCACCAGGTACCCCTCAAGCTCTCGCACGTTACTACTGATTGAATTTGCCAGAAAATAAGCGACGTCTTCCGGCAGGCCAATACCATTCGCTTCAGCCTTCATCTTTAAAATTGCGTGTTTGGTTTCCATGTCCGGTGCCTGAATGTCTGCGATAAGACCCCATTCAAAACGGGATCTTAAGCGTTCTTCAAGACCGGGAATCTCCTTCGGAAACTTGTCGGACGTAACCACAATTTGTTTATGCGAATCATATAGAGCATTAAAGGTATGAAAAAATTCTTCCTGGGTTCTTTCTTTGCCGGCTATAAATTGGACATCATCGATTAGCAATACATCCATAGAACGAAATTTATTGCGAAACTCATCCATCTTAGCGTATCGCAATGAGTTTATTAGTTCATTCATGAATTTTTCCGAGGTATAGTAGCAAACTTTCATCTCGGGATTTATCCTTAATATTGCATTGCCGATTGCTGTAACGAGATGAGTTTTACCCAGGCCCACGCCACCATAGATAAATAGAGGGTTGTAGGTGGTTGCCGGATTGTTAGCCACGGCCATGGCGGCAGCACAGGCGAATTGGTTTGAAGAGCCGAGCACAAAATCTTCAAAGGTATATTTAGGATTAAGATTATATCCATTATTAGCGGTTCGTACTGCTGCTTGGATGGGGGTAGGGGCCGGGGCCACTTGTTTTGTTGAGGGTGATTTTTTTACCGGTTTGGTTGTTTGAGGTGTCGAGACTTTTAAAACGACCCGATAGGTTGTTTGCGCGATATCCGAAACAATCTCTTGAATTATGGATGTATAATGGTCCCTTAACCAATCGAGAACAAAACGATTAGGGACTTCCAGAATAAATTTATCCTGTTCGACACCACCAAACTGGATGGGTTTGATCCAGGTAGCGAAATGTTGTGGTGTAAGCGTTTGCTCTAATTGACTGAGAGTTCTGTCCCAGAGTTCGTTCATAAGTTGATTCTGGCTACATAAAAGAGTGAAAAAAAGACTGATAAAATAATTAATCCACAACCTTGTCAACAGGTGTGGATAACTAATTTTATACGCTGTGACCGTTGGTTCCCGCTATTGTCCTGTGGAAGAAAAGCCTTCTCAAGCTAGCAAAGCCACCCTGTATTTGCAAGGTTTTTCTAGCCCCGGATATCTCCTTCCCAAGCTGTTAATAAGTTATTTAAAAGTATATTATCGGGATTAATATTGGTTGTAAATAATAATTTTATTTTAAATTTAGGAGGTTTGCAGATATATGTACGGGCTTCATCTCTTTATTTCTTGACAAAAAAAAACGATCATGGTTAATAATGCGATTCGTTAAATTTCCTTGTTACCGTTTTTTCAAGGATAAAATAAGCAAAAATAAGCAAAAAAGGAGAGTATCCATGTCTAAAAGAACATACCAACCCAGTAGAATCCGCAGAAAAAGAACCCACGGATTTCGTGCCCGGATGCAGAATAAGAATGGCCGTGCGGTGATTCGTCGTCGTCGGGCTCGGGGTCGTGCCAAACTGGTAGTTACTGTACCCGTTAAATAAGCAGTGATGGGGTCCGGTCTACAGGCTTTTCCTAAAAAGTGTCATCTGCGAAAATCCAGTGATTTTCAACGTGTTCGACACGGAGGGAAAAGTCGCCATACTGGCCATTTCATTATTGTTGTGCTCGAAAGATCGAACAGCCTCACTCGCTTGGGACTCACCGTCAGTCGCAAGGTGGGTGGGGCTGTTCAGCGAAATCGGGTAAAACGTTTGATCCGGGAATTTTTCCGGATACATTTAAATAGTTTGCCCAAAGGCATCGACATTTCCATTATTGCAAAAAAAAATGCTACAGGGATGACCTATGCTCGAGTTTGCGATGAATTGAGATTTTTGGTAGATAATTAACCAAGGCGAACCTATTCATGTTGCAAAAAACCCTCCTTTTTCTAATTATGGTTTACCAGCGGTTCATTTCACCTCTTAAGGCACCTTCCTGTCGGTTTTACCCTAGTTGCTCCTCCTATGCCTTTGACGCTGTAAACAAATACGGAGTGGTGCGGGGCGGATTAAAATCCGCTGCCCGTATCGCTCGTTGTCATCCTTTTCATCCAGGGGGTTACGATCCGGCTTAAATGGTCTTTTTTTTAAATTCTATCCTCCTTAAATATACGGATGGATCCAATTAAGTCTTCACCAGGGCCGGCCAGGAAAAAAAGGCTGGTGTGTTTTTTTGAGAACATATTTATAAGCGCAAATGGCTCTGTTTATTGAGGGATAGGGTTTTATTTCATAGAATAGAAAATTTTAGCACCGAAGACCCGTTGATTTATTCCATAAATCGAAAGAGGGATTTTAAATAAAACCCAGCGCTTTACTTCAATTATCAGCAGACAAGCGGAGAAACTTCCTATGGAAAATAAAAATATATTAATCGCCTTTGTCCTTATGCTTGTGGTTTGGATGGGGGTCAACTTTCTTTTCCCAGCGACTCCGATTGAGCCTCAAGGTGAAGATACCACTCAAGCCAATCTTGCCCAGGTGGATGAATCTTTAGCGACCCCAAAGCCTGCTGCTGAAGAAAAAAGCCTCAATAGAGGCACACTATCGGTTCCTCGGCAAGAACGTCAAGTCATTGTTAACACAGGCAATTTCGAGGCGGTTTTTACTTCCGTAGGGGGGGCTATCAAGTCTCTGAAATTACCCGGTTATAAGCAGACGGCTGAGGACGATTCTTTGCCGGTTGCCCTTGTTGCTGCTACGCAACCCTCAGAAGCGACTTTACGGAGTCAAGGCCTTGGAGAGTTTGATCTGAGGGAAGATGCATTTTATGCATTATCTGAAGACCAAGCCACTATCGTCCTGGGTGCCGGAGAAGAAAAAGACATCATTTTTACCAGTGTCACCCCTCGTGGACTTAAAATCGAAAAAATTTATCGCTTAAAGGGCGATGCTTTTGACTTTCAGTTAGAGCTGAGGGTGACTAATCTTGGAGCGGAATCGCTTCGAGGCGCAACCAGTTTAAGCCTTGTTCATCCCTGGGATGCATCCCTAAAAAAAGAGAGTGATTCCTTTGTAGGGTCTGCCGTTTATGATGGTGAGAAAATTCACAGCCACGAACTCGAGGATATCGCAAAGCAATCGCCTGTCTACGGAAGTGAATCCATTTGGATTGCCTTTCAACGCAAGTATTTCCTTTCGGCAGTGGTGGCTCAAGAACAGGCCGGCGATAAGTTTCGTATCGGTATAACCGGAGAGTTGGTCGAGAATTCCATCGATACACCGTTTACGCTTCTTGCCCCCGGGGAATCCATAAGTATGGGGTATGTGGGGTATTTTGGTCCTCGAGACCTTGATATTCTGGAGCAGGTTGGATACGAGTTGGATGAAGCCGTAGACTTCGGTTTTTTCGGGATTATCGCCCGGCCACTTCTTTCGGTTTTGAAATTCTTTTATAGTTATGTTGGTAACTGGGGCATAGCGATTATTTTACTGACCTGTATTATCAAACTGCTTTTTTGGCCGCTGACCCAGAAGAGCTATAAATCTATGAAATCCATGCAGTCTTTGCAGCCTGAAATGCAGAAATTGCGAGAAAAATACAAGAATAATAAGGAGCAGCTTAATAAGGAAATCATGGCGCTTTACCGCACCAACAGGGTCAATCCCATGGGCGGTTGTTTGCCAATGATTGTTCAGATACCCGTCTTTTTTGCTCTTTATAAAGTCCTTTTAGGGACGATTGCTTTGCGTCACGCCCCTTTTGTTTTCTGGATTCAGGATCTTTCTGTTAAAGACCCTTATTATATCACCCCTATTATTATGGGGATAACCATGTTTATCCAGCAGAGGATGACCCCGAGTACCATGGACCCGGTTCAAGCGAAGGTGTTCATGTTTATGCCGATTATCTTTACTTTTATGTTTCTGAATTTTCCTTCGGGTCTGGTGTTGTATTGGATGGTTAATAACCTGCTTACGATTCTTCAACAGTGGCAGGTCAACCGTTCACCCAAGCTGGCGGCATAAATTTTTGAGGCGTCAGATGTTCATCGTTGAGACTATGTCTATTCGAAAATTTAAATAGATACTAGGCCTGCATCGTGGAAAGGACGTTTCCGGATGGGAACTTTTTAAATTAATCCGGAAAGGAGGGAGCGGCAGCTCCCTCCTTTCCTGTTTAAGGTGTCATAACAGTGATTATCGATAATAATAAGACCATTGTTGCCATGGCCACGGCTCCAGGAGAAGGGGGTATCGGTATCGTGCGTCTATCCGGAGTTGACGCGGAAAACCTGCTCATGGCAAATTTTTTTCCCGTCGCTCCCCTCGATCACTTAGAATCTCATCGGCTTTATTACGGTCATATACGTCACCCTTCGCAGCTTTTAATTGATGAGGTGATGGTGGTGATTATGAGAGCGCCGAAATCTTACACTCGGGAAGATGTGGTCGAGGTTCACTGCCATGGCGGTAGCGTCGTCCTACGGCAAATTATCGATTTGTTTGTGGATGGTGGGGCCCGTCTGGCCCATCCCGGAGAGTTTACTTTTCGTGCGTTTATCAATGGTCGGGTAGACCTCTCAAAAGCCGAAGCCGTTATTGATGTGATCCGCTCCCGCTCGGAAGTGGCCTGCAGGGTGGCCCTTAATCAATTAGAGGGTGGGTTATCCAGAAAGATATATGCCTTTCGTGATGCTGTGTCGGATTTGCTGGCAGAGGTAGAGGCGGCTATTGATTTTCCAGAAGAGGATCTTCCTTTTACCGATAACCAGCGCCTTCTGGCTGTTGCGGAGTCTACAATCGACGGGATTTCGACCCTTATCAACTCTTTCGAAGCAGGGCGACTGATCAAGGATGGTTTGTCTATTCTTATATTTGGGAAACCAAATGTCGGAAAGAGTTCCCTTATGAATACGCTTCTTGGAGAGGCCCGTACCATCGTCTCCGATATTCCCGGAACCACCCGGGATACGGTTGAGGAAAATCTAATTTTAAAGGGGATGCCCTTAAGGTTAATTGATACCGCTGGAGTGCGGGAAACCGTTGATCCCATCGAAGTACAGGGGGTTCGGCGTGCCCAGGCCAAGGTTTCGGGGGTGGATCTTATTTTGTTAGTGGTTGATGGGAGTCAGTCCCTCGATTCGGATGATTTTAAAGCCCTGGATCTTTGCGATCCCAGTAAAACACTACTTGTACTCAATAAAAAAGATCGCGGTGCCTGTTTCTTACCCGAAGCTTTTTCCTGTTTACCCTCTGCCTCTATTTGTGCCCTTGACGGGGATGGTTTGGATAGCTTACTCGACCATATATTTAGATTTCTCTCATTTAATCCTGGTAGTGAAGGCAGGGAGACGGTTATGCTTTCGGACCGGCGACATAGAGAGGCCCTGGTGTTGGCACGAGGTGGATTGGAACGATTTAAACAAAGTTTGTCGCGGGATCTCTCGTTGGAATTCAGCGCCCTTGAGCTCAGAGAGACATTGCAAGCGCTCGGGGAGATTACCGGAGAGACGGCGCCGGAAGATATTTTGCAGAAAATTTTCTCGCGATTTTGTATTGGTAAATAGCTGTGTTCCACGTGGAACACATTATTAAAAGGGAAAGCCCTTACGGTAATCTATGTATTCTTACGGTAAACATTACGAAGTGATTGTGGTCGGAGCAGGGCACGCCGGTTGTGAAGCCGCTCTGGCGGCAGCTCGGATGGGCTGTCGAACTTTATTGTTGAACCTCAACCTTGATGCTGTTGCCCAGATGTCCTGTAACCCGGCGATAGGTGGCTTGGCAAAAGGGCATCTGGTCAAAGAAATAGATGCCCTTGGCGGCGCGATGGCTAAATGTATCGATGCTACGGGGATTCAATTCAGGGTCTTGAATACTAAAAAAGGTCCAGCCGTCCGGGCCTCTCGTGCCCAGGCCGATCGCCGCCTGTATCAGGCCTGGATGAAGCGCTATGTAGAAAATCAGCCTCTGGTGGATTTGAAGCAGGGTGCCGTGGCCCGACTATTGTTAAAAGAGGGTCGGCTTGCCGGGGTGGTCACCCGGGAGGGCTTAAAGTTTTTGGGGCAATCCGTTGTTTTAACCACCGGAACCTTTATGCGGGGTTTAATCCATGTGGGGATGCAAAACTATCCAGGGGGTAGAGCGGGGGAGCCGCCATCGGAGGGGCTGTCGGATCATCTAAAAGATCTCGGCTTTCAGGTTGGTCGACTGAAAACCGGAACGCCTCCTCGGATAGATGGTCATACGGTTGATTTTTCATCGCTGGAGCCGCAGCCGGGGGATGCTCCTGCAAGGCCTTTCTCCTTTGAAACTGAACGTATAACCGGGCCGCAGGTAAATTGTTATATCACAGGAACGAACCCCAAAACGCACGATATTATTCGTGCGGGTCTGGATCGGTCTCCTCTTTACAGTGGGGTTATAGAAGGTGTTGGCCCTCGTTATTGTCCGTCGATTGAAGATAAAGTTATGCGGTTCCCGGAGAAGATCTATCATCAGGTCTTTCTTGAGCCGGAAGGATTGGATACCTCAGAGATGTACCCGAATGGGGTACCTACTTCTTTGCCGGCCGATGTGCAGCTGGCCTTCCTGCGCACCATACCGGGCCTTGAGAAGGTAGAAATTACCCGACCAGGCTATGCCATCGAGTATGACTACATCGATCCTATTCAGTTAAAACCATCCCTGGAAACCAAATTATTCGAGGGTCTGTTTCATGCCGGTCAAATCAACGGTACCTCGGGGTATGAGGAGGCCGCGGCTCAAGGCCTGATCGCAGGTATTAACGCGGCCTTGAAGGTCAAAAACCAAGCACCAATGGTCGTTGGTCGCGACCAGGGTTATGTAGGGGTGCTTATAGATGATCTGGTAAATCTGGGAGCCAAGGAACCCTACCGTATGTTTACATCCCGTGCCGAATATCGACTCTTATTACGGGAGGATAACGCCGATCAACGACTCACGGAGTGGGGCTATCGGCTTGGAGCGGTACCTGAGAAGCGCTGGCAGAAATATCTAAACAAGATGGATCATTATACCCGGGGACAGGATTTGTTGAGGAAAACCCGCGTGTCACCGGGGGATGCCGCGCTTCTGGCGTCTCTGGAGTTGACGGGGTTACACAACGGCATGAGTCTTGATCAGCTGCTGCGGCGGCCGGAAGTTACCATCCAGAAGCTGGCTAAATGCATTCCGGTAATCAACGAGATTCCCTTGGATGTCCAAGAGCAACTGGAAACAAGTATAAAATACGAAGGATATATCAAACGCCAAAAAGAACAGGTCGAACGTTTCCAAAAAACAGAAGAGATCCTTATTCCCGCCGATTTTAATTACATCGATATTGTCGCCCTCTCAGCGGAGGTTCGCGAAAAACTGCAGCGAATTCAGCCTTTGAGTTTAGGACAGGCGGCCAGAATACCCGGGGTGACTCCAGCTGCGGTATCGATTCTGGCGGTGTTATTGCGAAGAGGGTCCCATGTCTGACCTGCAGCTTTTAGATCAAATGCTTCGACAGATCGAGGTGTCTCTTTCCGAGGCGACCCTGAAAAATCTAGTCTGGTTGCGGGACGAACTGCTGCGCTGGAACAGAAAAATCAATCTGACGGCCATTACCAACCCGATCGATATGCTGGAAAAACATCTGGTGGATTCTCTAACGCTTCTGCCGTTTATGGAAACCCAAGGCCCCTTGTTGGATATGGGCTCCGGCGGCGGATTTCCCTCTATTCCCCTTAAACTGGCCATGCCACACCTTTCGATATGGTCCGTAGATTCGGTGGCCAAGAAAATTTCCTTCCAGAAACATATTGTCCGAAGCTTAAACCTGCAGAACTTTCGAGCGCAGCACGCGCGCTTGGAGGATTTGCCCGGTGATAAAGCCCGGCCCGATTTTTCCTTGATCGTGAGCCGGGCCTTTGCTCCGTTGGATGTCATCTTGTCCTTGGCTGAGCCTCTTTTACTGACAGGGGGTCAAGTGATCGCCATGAAAGGTGCCGAAGGACTCAAGGAGCTAAGCGAGTTCGATAAAAATTCAGGAAGGAATACCTTTGAGTGTAGCAGAACAACTCAACTTGAATTGCCTCGATCAAAAGCGCAACGAACCCTGCTGTTTTTCCGGAAAAAGAAAAACGAATCCCTTTAGCTTGGGATCTTCTGGAACCCACAGGGGGTGTTGGCCGTGTGTCGAAAAAAAACGAATGACAGGGGCTGCCCTGTTGTGCCCGATAATCACGCCTGGATATATGCTTTATGGATTAAAAATGGTGTGTTTTCAGCAAAACGACAAAAATGGACCGAATAAATCACTTTTTTTTTCTTAACTCGGTAAAGGGGAGTATGTTAACCTTCCTTCGGTACCAGAGGGACTCTGCTCAGCCACCTTCCACCCGCTTCACAGAAAGGATGATCCTATGGCGCAGATTATTGCCGTAGCCAACCAGAAGGGCGGGGTCGGTAAAACCACCACAGCAATCAATCTTGCAGCCTCTCTGGCCGCCGCAGAACAACGCACACTGCTGGTCGATCTGGATCCCCAGGCTAATGCCAGTAGTGGAGTCGGGATAGATCGCAGCCTACTCCAATATACGACATATCATGCGCTTCTCGGCGAAGCCCGGGCCAGCGAAGTTCTGCGCTCCACTTCTTTGGATTGCCTGCATATTCTACCTGCCACGGTCGATCTTATCGGCGCTGAAATAGAGTTGATATCAGAACCGGATCGGGAAACGCGTTTACGTGCGGTTTTGACAGAAATCGTCGGAAATTATGACTACATAATCATAGATTGTCCCCCGTCTCTGGGGCTGTTGACCATCAACGCCTTAACCGCAGCGACGTCGGTTCTGATACCGTTACAGTGTGAATACTATGCCATGGAAGGGTTAACCCAGCTGAGTAAAACGATTCGGCTAATTCAGCGACAACTCAACCCAGCACTTACCCTGAAGGGGATTTTGTTGACCATGTTCGACCGGCGTAATAATTTGTCTCACCAGGTCAGCGAGGAGATTCGGCGGCATTATAACGAACGGGTATTTTCCACGGTTATTCCAAGAAATGTCCGTCTTTCAGAAGCACCCAGCCACGGAATGCCGGTACTGCTGTACGATATCGCATCGACTGGGGCAACGGCCTATCTGTCTCTGGCAAAAGAAATTATTTCGACAGGAAAATAACATGAGCAAAAGACCGGCTCTCGGCAAGGGGATTGGCGCTCTACTGACTTCTGCAAATGAAGACAGTAAGCACAAGTATTTTCTGTGTCCTATTGAAGAATTGCGACCCCACGACCAACAACCCCGTAAATCTTTCGACGATGCCAAGATGGCTGAATTGGTGGCCTCCGTTCGGGAAAAGGGCATTATTCAGCCGTTAATTGTTCGCCGATTGCAAGACCATTATCAGATTATCGCCGGGGAGCGGCGTTGGAGGGCGGCCCAGAAAGCCTCCTTACATGAAGTCCCCGTGGTTATCCAGGATGTTACCGAGGACCTGGCCTATGAAATGGCCATTATCGAAAATATCCAGCGGGAAGATCTTAATCCCATCGAGGAGGCCGAAGCGTATAGCCAGTTGATCGAACGGTTCAGTCTGACTCAGGAGGAAGCGAGTAAACGGGTGGGTAAGGATCGGTCTTCCGTGGCTAATTCACTGCGCTTACTGCGACTGCCGAGAATGATTCAAGACGATGTGATAGGCGGTATCCTGTCCATGGGACACGCACGAGCCTTGTTGTCCCTGGAAGAGGAGCAGGATATTCTCGAAGCCAGAGAACAATTGATCCGCAAAAAATTATCGGTACGAGAAACCGAAGCGCTAGTCCGTAAGATAAAAAAGTTCGGCCAGCAACCGAAAAAAGCTGAAAAAACTCGATTAACCCCGGAGTTGCAACATCTCGCAGACGAATTACAGAGAGCCCTCGGAACTCATGTTTCGATTCACCCAAAAAAGAACGGCGGAAAGATAGAAGTCCATTACTTTTCCGCAGATGACCTGGATCGCCTTCTGGAATTGCTGGGGGTTGCCTGAGGAATATGGCCCGATGATAAGGAAAAGGAAAAAACCTATGCGTAAAGATGTTGCAGCAGACCAAATCAAGGCGTTTTTGAGTGTTGGAAGCCAATTTGAGGGGACCTTGATTTTCGAGGATATCGTCCGCATGGACGGCACCTTCAGTGGTAAAATTAATTCCAAAGACACCCTGATTGTCGGGGACTCCGCTCAGATCGAGGCCGATATTTCCGTCGGTACTTTGATTCTCAGCGGGCGCTTCAAGGGGCAGGTGCATGCCTCGACCAGAGTCGAATTACGGGCACCGGCTCAGGTGGAGGGATCTATAACTACACCCTCATTGATGGTGGAGGAGGGGGTTTTTATGAACAGTACCGTAACTATGAGTCGGGACGTTATAGAAAATGACCACACTCTGGAGGATTGATCAGGACCGAGTTTAAGCCATGATCCGGATCAGGGAAGGCCTGGGACACGGAGGGAGCTACTGCGCAACAGAATGCTTTTGGCAAAAGGAGCATTGCTTCCTTCGGTTGCCATATGCTAGCCTCGGGATTTGTCAAACCAAAGTATAGAATCTCGCTCAGTCTCGTAGCAGAAAATCTAGAGCCTGCACCGCATTATTAATAAAAATCTTTTCCGATAATAAATCAGCACACCGAAAAATTACCGGTTAAAGGTACTATCATGATCACGCTTGACTGGACCGTATTTTTACAAGTCGCTAACTTTTTAATTTTAATGGGCGCATTGCAATTTGTTTTGTTTCGGCCTTTGCGAAACATCATGCAGCAGCGCCGAGATGAGGTGGAGGCGAACCTGCGGCAGGCGGACAACTTGGATCAAAGGCTTGAACAAGAAATGGCCGCCTACCAGGAAAAGCTACAGAAAACCAGGCTAAGGATAGACCGGGAACGTAAGCTGTTGCGACAGGATCTGGCCGCCGAAACAACGCAATTGCTGGCGGAAGCCAACGCTCAGGCCAACAATGAACTACACAGAATGAGAGAGCACCTCACCGCTGAAAAGGATCAGGCTCTGGCTGAACTGCACACCAAAACAGACTTCCTGGCGGATCGTATTACCGAGAAGATTTTGGGGAGGGTGATTTGAAATCCCTGGAGAAGCGTTGCGGCATCCTGGTTTTTTGGCTGACGGCAGGACTATCGGTGGTGTTGCTGAGCTCCATCGCTGCCGCCGCTGATGGCCATGCGGTCGGGAGCGGGGTCCTGTTGAAGGATTTTCTGTACCGCTGTTTAAACTTTGCCGTTATGGGCGGAATTCTGTTCTACTTTTTGGCTAAACCGTTGCGCAAAGCATTGGCTGAGCGGCGAGCTAACTTTGTGGAGACGCTGCAACAGGCGTGCAAGACCCGGAAATCGGCCGAGGAAAAGGTCCGGGATTTTGAAGTCAAATTAGCGGACAGCGAGCGTGAAATGGCAGAAATGCTACTGCGGGCCCAGGAGGCCGATCGTCGCGAACGGGAAGCCCTGCTGGAAGAGACGCGTGAACTGGCAGAGATAATAGCCAAAGAGGCCCGTCAGATTGCCAGCCGGGAGATGGCCCGGGCCAGGCGCGAGTTGCGTCAGGAAGCCGCTCAAATGGCGGTAGCCATCGCAGAAAAAAGGTTGAGAGAAAACTTCACCCCGGAGGACGGAATACAGCTGGTGCGTCAGAACTTGCAGAGTATGGAGAGTCAACAGTGAGCATCGCTATATTAGCCAAGCGCTATGCCAGGGCTCTGCTGCAGATAGGCTTGGAGCGGAAGCTGCTGGATCGTTTTCGCCGAGAACTCGGCCTGCTGGTTCAAGTCTTTAACGTGGATAAACGCTTATTGCTGTTTATGCAAAGCCCTTCTCTGGAAGATACTAAAAAAGACGCTTTGCTTGACGATTTGGTGGAGCTTCTTCAATTATCGACCGAGATAAGTCATTTCCTTGGCTTATTGCGAAGCAAAGGGCGTATTTGCTATCTGCCGCAAATCGAACGGGCTTTTGAAGTTCTAGCGGATGCCGCCTCGGGCATACAGCGCGTGACCGTCACCACGGCGGAGGGGCTGCAGGAGGATCAACGCAAAGCCTTGATCAAGATACTGGAGACCCGTCAGGGGCTGACAGTGATATTGCAAGAGCACACAGATCCCTCCGTGATAGGCGGATTGCGGGTAGTCGTAAATGGACAAGTTCTCGACGGAACGGTGCGTAAGCAATTAGAGCGCATGGCAGAGACTATAACAGAAGGCAGGTAGTTCTCATGGAGATACGAGCGGAAGAAATCTGTAATATTATCAAGAAGCAGATTGAAAATTTTGAGAGTCTCATAGAAGTTAGCGAACAGGGCACCATCATTTCCGTCGGTGACGGTATCGCCCGTATCTATGGTCTTGATCGGGCCATGGCCGGCGAATTGCTGGAATTCCCCGGCGGGGTTATGGGCATGGTCCTGAACCTGGAGGAAGACAACGTCGGAGCCGCAATTCTCGGCGACTATCACCATATCAAGGAAGGGGACACGGTCAAACGTACCGGCCGCATTGTGGAAGTCCCGGTGGGTGACGAGCTCGTTGGGCGGGTGGTAAACGGGATTGGCCTGGCTATTGATGGTGGGGCGCCCCTCGATACGGGAAAAACGGCTCAGGTTGAGGTCAAAGCGCCAGGTATCGTTACCCGTAAGTCGGTTCATGAGCCACTGCAGACCGGGATCAAGGCGGTCGATGCCATGGTGCCTATCGGGCGCGGTCAGCGGGAACTGATTATCGGTGACCGCCAGACGGGTAAGACTGCCCTGGCCATCGATACCATTATTAATCAGAAGGGTCAGGACATGGTCTGCATCTATGTCGCCATCGGACAGAAGTGTTCTACGGTGGCGCAGGTAGTGGACCGATTGAGACAGCACGGAGCCATGGACTACACGATTGTGGTTTCAGCCAGCGCCAGTGATCCGGCCCCCTTGCAGTTTATCGCTCCCTATACCGGCGTGACCATGGGTGAGTATTTTCGCGATAAGGGCCAGCATGCCCTGATCGTATATGATGATCTATCCAAACACGCCGTGGCCTACCGACAGCTTTCCCTGTTGTTGCGTCGACCACCGGGGCGCGAAGCCTTCCCCGGCGATGTCTTTTATCTGCACAGTCGGTTACTGGAGCGAGCCGCAAAACTTAACGACTCTCTCGGCGGCGGCAGTCTCACCGCACTACCGATCATTGAAACCCAGGCCGGGGACGTTTCGGCCTATATCCCGACCAATGTTATTTCCATCACCGACGGTCAAATATTTTTGGAAACGGACCTATTCTTTTCGGGAATTCGTCCGGCCATCAACGTCGGGCTGTCCGTATCCCGTGTCGGCGGTAGCGCACAAATCAAGGCAATGAAGCAGGTCGCCGGAACCTTGAGGCTGGCACTGGCTCAATATCGGGAAATGGCCGCTTTTGCTCAATTTGGTTCAGACCTTGATGCGGCAACTCAGAAGCAGCTTAACCGGGGAGCGCGACTGGTCGAGATTCTTAAGCAGCCTCAATACTGTCCGCTGCCCGTCGAAAAACAGGCTTTAATTATTTTTGCGGCAAATAATGGATATATTGATGACTACCCCCTGAAGGCTTTGCGACGCTACGAGGATGAGATGTATGCCTTTTTTGACAATCGACATCCCGAAATTCTCAGTCAGTTACAGAACAAAAAGGTTATCGATAACGAACTGCAGGGGTTGATCAAGAGTGCCCTGGATGAGCTGAAGCATGAGTTTGTGGCCTGAGGAGGGCAGAAGGCGATAGACAATGGCAAACTTGAAGGATATTAAAAAACGCATCAGTTCGGTAAAAAATACCCAGCAG
>NPIF01000610.1_pt1 | contig 24852 bp, 25 predicted proteins | sample 8637461 | NCBI WGS metagenome assembly NPIF01 (sample SAMN07420641, study PRJNA396082) | bioreactor metagenome | isolation source: sample BR12 brine-fed electro-methanogenic bioreactor BR | place: Japan: Kochi | collected 2016-12-09
TGGGCTTCTCCTCGCTATAGCCGTAGGCCGGATCGGTCGAGATCTTCTTCAGTTTCATCGCTTCGAACTGTGCCCCGACCCTCTCCGCGAAGGTCGGCGCTTTGGCAGGTGGATCGGGCTTGGGTTCTTCGCTCATGGAAGAGCCGCATAGCGCGAGAAGCAAGGCAACAGCGAAGCTCACTACCTGGATCCGTCGGGACACGATTCCTCCCACCGGCGGCGTCCGCCGAAACTTCGTTGCGGCAGGCCTGGGTGGAGAGTTCTGACAAGGAAGACGCTCCCCCAGACTTGCACCCCGCCTGATCGTATCTCTGTAGCGCCACAGCGATCAACGACTCGAGTTTTGCCGATCACGACACTAAGTAGGTCGTCGATGGCCCCTCGTGGGCGTTCGCGCAGCGCGTGGAGAGCCGCCGACACGCGCCGCCGGGGACAGCCGATCTCCGACCTCGACCTGGCATCGCTCGCGATGAGATCGGCAGTCCCCTCCACTTGCGCGCTCCGGCCATCGTGGCCAGCCCCACTGCCATCGAGCGACGGACCAGCGTCCGGCCTTGCTCGTATCAATCCAGAATCGCTCCATGTTAGCCTCCCTCTACAACACACCGCGGCCCCGGGCCGCAGGGGAGGTTCCATGGCCGTGAAGAAGAAGGTCGCCGCGAAGCCGGCGTGGGAGAAGGACGCGAAGACGCTGCTCGGGACCCAAGTGCGCAATCTCGTCTTCGAGGGTGGGGGCGTGTGGGGGATCGCCTATGCGGGTGCGCTCGCCGAGCTCGAGCGCGTGGGGCTCCTTCGGAACCTCGAGCGCGCCGCAGGTGCGTCGGCCGGCGCGATCACTGCGTGCCTGCTCGCGACGGGGCACACCGCCGACGATTTGCGCACCATCCTGGCCAAGACTCAGTTCGACAAGTTCCAAGACGACAGCTTCGGGCTCGGGCGCGACACGCATCGTCTGCTGACGGAGTTCGGGTGGTTCAAGGGTGATTGGTTCCGCGAGTGGATCCGCGAGCTGATCAAGAAGAAGACGCGGGCTTTGAGCAGGGAGCTCGGCATCGCGCCGCTCAAGGCGCGGCCGACTTTCCGCGACCTGATCATGTGGCAGAGGAAAGCCGCGCGGCGCGGGCACCCCCTGCCCCAGCTCTATCTGATCGGCACGAACCTCTCTGCCCAGCGGCGCGAGGTCTATAGCGCGGAGGCGCGGCACTCGCCGAAGATGCTCGTCGAAGACGCGGTGCGCGCGTCGATGAGCATCCCTCTCTTCTTCGCGTGCACGCGCGGCTCGCTGCGCAAGAAGGGCGGCAAGGGCGACGTGCTCGTCGACGGCGGACTGACGTGGAACTACCCCGTCAACGTCTTCGACGACAAGCGCTACGTCACGCGGCGCAAACACGGCATGCCCATCAGCTACGCGGCGTCGGACACGCATGTCTTCAACGCGGAGACACTCGGCTTCCGGCTCGACACCACCGCGGAGCTCGAAGCCAACCTGCGCGACTGGCAGAACAAACCCGTCGAGATCGACAACATCATCCACTACGGCTGGGCGCTGGTCGCGCTGATGCGCGCCGTCGCCAACAAGGTCCACCTCCACCAGAACGACTGGTCGCGCACGGTCTTCGTCGACGTCGGTGAAGACATCGGCTTCACGAAGTTCGAGCTGACACCGGAGGAGATCAAGTTCCTGGAGAAGCGGGGCCTCGACGGCATGCGCGCGTTCCTGCGTTGGCGCGTCTCGAAGGGCGGCATCAAGGAGTTGCAGAGGATCTACGCGGAGATGGCTGGCTGACGCACCATTGCCCGGGCCGGGGCCGAGCGCCATCTTCCACCCCATGAACACGATGCGTGCGATGACCCGGCCCGCCGTCCTGCTTTCGCTACTACTTCTATTGGCTGCTCTCGGATGCCAGCGCACCGGCCTTCCCGCCGGGGGGCCGTTCGAGGACGGCAGCGGTGTGATCACCGGGTATCTCTCGCCCGAGTGGTACTGGCTCGAGCTCGACGAGTTGGCCACGCCGCACTTCGGCCAGGAAGCGTTCATCGACCAGGTCACCGCGAGTCTGATGCACGTGCCCGCGGGCGCCGAGAAAGCCGACGCGGTGCTCTATGTGCACATCCAGCCGCGTCTGGGCGGTGGCGGGCGCTCGCTTTCGAGAGAGCAGCGCGCCGATCTGCTCCACGATCAGATCGACAACCGGATCGTGCCCCGACACGCGTCGGCCTACACCAAGCTCATTCCCGAAGAGCCCCACCTGTTCGAGGAGCAGCCCCTGATCTACCGCGACGGCGAGTTCGTCCGCCTGCGCGAGATGGGCACGCGCCGGTGGTGGTCCACGATGCGCTTCAACCGCTTCGACGCCGCGATGCGCGTCGAGGCTCTCGTCGACGGCCGCGGCTTCTTCTACTGCTGGGGCGAGGACTTCCGGTCGGAGGGCCGCTACCGCATCATCCAGATCTGGTTCCAGGATCCGCGGCGCGAGTTCACCATCTACGCCGTCATGCCCGAGGACCAGTACGAGACGGCAGCGCCGATGATCTTCGAGACGCTGGACTCCTTCGACTTCGCCAAGCCGCAGTTCTGACAGACGGGCTAGGAGCCCCCGGCCAAACGCAAGCAGCACTGCCACCAGCGGATCGGCAGCGCCTCGTCGAGCGTCACGCGCTCGGCCGCATCCTCGATCCACGCCGCGCGGTGCTCCTCGTCCGCGTGGGGGTAGAGCCGGGCGCCGATCGCGGGGACCTCGAGCAGGTCGCGTAGCTCGCTCTGCGGAACGGGCACGTCGAGCGTGCGTTCCTCCGTCACGTCGAAGCCGTGCTCCTTGGCGGCCCAGATCAGCCCCGCGCGTGCGCGCTGGGGGCCGGCGGGCCGGGGCGCGGCGCCGAAGTGGCGTTCCCCGGCCCGGGCGAGCGCGAGCTGAAGCGGCGCGGGCGGCAGGTCGTCCACGTCCTCGAGCTGCGCCGCGGGCACGTTGAAGACGAGCCCGCCCCCGGGACTCAGCACGCGCGCGAGCTCGGCCAGCGCACGCGTGGGCGCGGGGAAGTGCCAGAACGCTGCGCTGCACGTCGCTCCGGTGCAGTGCGCCGCCGGAAGGGGCAGCGCCTCGGGCTGTGCGGTGAGGAAGGCGGCGCGCGGGTCGGCGACCACGTGCCTCGCGGTGGCAACCATCGCCTCGGCGGCGTCCACACCCACGACGGAGCCCGCGCCGCACGCCAGAAGGGCCTCCGCAACGAGGCCCGTCCCCGTCGCGAGGTCGAGCACGCGGGTGCGTTGGGCGGGGCTCAGGGCATCGGCGAGGGCCGCGGCGAGAGCCGGGTAGAGCTGCCCGGCCGCCACGACCTCCGCGTAGATCGCGGCGCCGACGACGTCGTTCCAATCGTCGCGGGCGCCGCTCATCGGAGCTCTTGGGGCAGCCGGAGCATCAGCGCGCGCTGAAGACGAGTTCGACCTTCTCGACGAGCGGCACGGCGTAGTTCAGCGTCAGCCGCCGGGTGTCGAGCACGCGGAAGCGGCCGCGGCGCACGCTGCCGTCGAAGGAGAACTCGTCGATGACCGCGCCGTTCGCGTCGATCAGACGCACCTGCACGGCAACGCGGCGCTTGATCTCGGTCGGGTTCTCGACGCGCACGGAGTACTCGAGCCACGAGAAGCGGCCCTTGCCACCGTAGGGCGGCAACACGCCCGCGAGGAGCGGCCGGTCCGCATGCGCGATGGTCATCTCGGTGACGCGGAGCCCGGCGAAGCTGACGTCGAGCGACTTCGCGTCGCCCACGCTGAACGCGACGACCGTCTGATCGACCTGATCGGCCACCGCCGGCAGCCCGAGGGACAGAAGAGCAAGAGCAAGGACCAGAACACGGACAACACGCTGCGACATCACTGATCTCCCTTGACACGTCCGCGCCATCCCTCACGAACGCTCGCGAGCCGGGCCGAAAATTACTGTACACCCCGAACTCCCTCCCGCGCTGCCCGACTGGCGAAAGTTCCCGGGCCACAAGGTTTTTATCGACGGGCCCTCAGAGCGGACCTAGCTTTGAACAATGAGGTGCAGGCGGCACCAGTGACACCTTTTGTGCAGCAGGAGACGACGATCGTGACCGCAACTCAACCAGTCGATCAGACGTCCGCCCGCGAACAGCTCGGAGCCCTGCTCGACGACTGTCTCGCGAAGGGCACGCTGAGCCTCCCCGTCCTCCCGGACGTGGCGCTGCGTGTCCAGCAGTCCCTCGAGGACAGGAACGTCAATTCGGCGAAACTTGCGCGCGTCATCTCCGCCGCCCCGGGCCTCGCCGCCCGGGTGCTCAAGGTGTCGAACTCCGCGATGTACGCGGCCCGTGGCGAGATTACCGATCTCGGCATGGCAGTCAGCCGCATCGGCCTGTCCATGGTGCTCGCGCTCGTCGTCGGGGCAGTGGGCAAGGAGTCGTTCCGCGCCAAGGACAGCGAGTCCGCCGAGTACCTCGAGAACTCCTGGATGGCCTCCGTCTTCGCCTCCGTCGCGGCCCGCGGTTTCGCGGATCTCGGCGAGACGCCGCGTGACACCGCATTCCTCGCCGGGCTGCTCCACGCGACGGGGCGCGCGGTCCTGATCCAGGTGATCGAACGCCAGATCGCGCTCGGCACCGTCGAGCGCCCTCCCTTCGAGGACATCGTCGCGGCTATCGAAGAACGCCACGCCATCGCCGGCGCCAAGCTGCTCGAGCGCTGGCAGCTCCCGCAGGATGTCGCCGACGCGGTCGCACACCAGCGTGAGCCCGAGGCCACCGAAGAGGAGACGCGGGACCTCGCGCGCATCCTCGCCCTCGCGGCACGTTTCGGCGCCGAAGAAGCTGCTGGCGAGAGCCCGGTCGAGTCCGCCAAGCGCAGCGCGGAGAGCGACGAAGCGAAGGCGCTCGGCCTCGACTTCGAAGCGATCGAGCGCATCTACCTCGCGGCGGCCCAAGACGGCATGGCGATCGCCCTAGCTTTCTAGCGTCCCGAACACCAGCCCGACCCGCTCCGCACACGTTCGCGCTGTATCCCCGCCCGGTGGGCCCGCCCCTCCGAGGACGTTCGGCGTGTGTTTGTCGAACCGCACTCAAGTTCGCGAAAACCAAACCGAAGAGAGTTTTAAGTTCGGTTGGGGCGACGCGCGCCTCGACTGTGATCCTCGACCGGGCTTGGGAGGGGTCATGGCACGCGCCAACAGGGGATACACCATCGCAGAGATCCTGATCGCGATCGTCGTTGTCGCGGTCCTGGCCGGATCACTGACGCCGCTGGTCTTCAAGCAGGTCGACCGCAGCCGTTTCGTCAGAGCCCGCCAGGACAGTGAGACGATCGCGACGGCCATCGCTCGTTTCGTCGACGACACGGGGTCTTGGCCGTGTGGGCTGCCGGTACCCGGCGGCGACACGCGGGACGCCGTCCTCGACGACCTCGCCTGCCTCTACGAGCCACATGGCGCTCCGGGCTGGAATGGCCCGTACCTCAAGCGCTCGGCCGGCAACGTCCGCGGCTGCGAGCGCGCCGCGAAGCTCGACTCGATCGAGAACCGCTGGATCGGCCTCGTCGACCCGTGGCGCCAGCCCTACCGGCTCGCGCTCGTCGGCGACGACGGCATCGCCGTGTACTCGACAGGAAGAAACACCGCCCGGGACAGCGAAATCCCCGGACTGGTCGCCGGGGAACCCAACGGCGACGACATCGTGCACCGGCTCGTCGCGAGCCGCTGAGCCCGAAGGAGGGGGGCATGCTGAGATTGGGAGAACGGCTGGTCGACGCCAACGTGATCAGCCAAGAGCAGCTCGAGATCGCGCTCGAGGAGCAGACGCGCGACGACAGGCCGCTCGGAGAGCTCGTCATCAAGCTCGGCTTCACGACGGCGCGCCGCGTCGCGGAGGTCGTCGCGCAGATGGCGGGCACGCGTTACCACCCCCTCGCGGACGAACCGCCCAACACCGAGCTGCTCGATCTCGTCCCGGCGAGCTTCTCCCGCCAGCAGCGCCTCGTCCCGATCAAGCTCGAGGGCGAGCGCCTGACGGTCGCGCTCGCGAACCCCTTCGACATCCTCGCCATCGACGCCTTGCGCGAGCTCTGCGGCAAGGAGGTCGACGTCGTCGTCTCCACCGAGGGTGAGATCGCCGAGGCCCTCGGCCGTGTCGACCCGGGCATCCCCCGCGATACCGACGAGACGGACCAGGCCGCCGCGCGCGAGGAGCGCGAGACCCTCGCCGACGGCATCCTGCGCGAAGCCCTGCGCCAGAACGCCACCGCGATCCACCTCGAGCCCGAAGCGCAGCTCGTGCGCGTCCGCTATCGCGTCGACGGCGTGCTGCTCGCGAGCACCCCGCTCGCCGCGGGCCTCGGCGCCGGCATCATCGAGATGCTCAAGGCACGCGCCGGCCTCGACCGCGCCAACACGCAGCGGCCACGCTCGGGACGCCTGCTCTACGAGTTCTCCGGCGAGGACGTCCGTCTCTCGCTGGCCACCATGCCGACGACCTACGGCGAGAGCCTCACGCTCACGCACGACACGGCATCGACCGGACCGCGCACCTTCGAAGACCTCGGCATGAGCGAGCGCGACCTCGGTCACTTCCGCTCGTTGATGGAAACGGACGAGGGCCTGATCCTCGTCACTGGCCCTCCGGGCTCCGGGCGCACGACCACCGCCTACGCGGCGCTCGCCAGCCTCGACGCCTCCGCCTCGCGGATCGTCACGCTCGAGGATCACGTCACGCGCGACCTGCCCCAGATCAGCCAGACCGCCGTCGGCGCGATGCCGCGTTACAGCTTCGCGGCCGCGCTGCGTGCGCTCCTGCGCCAGGACCCGGACATCGTCGCCATCGACGAGATGAACGACCCCGAGACCGCGACGATCGCGCTGCGCGCCGCCCTCGACCGCTCCCTCGTCATCGGCACCTACTCGGCGCCCTCGGCGCTCGACGCGCTCGCGATGATGCGGCGCCGCGGCGTCCCGGCCGACCTCTTGGCCGGCGCGCTCAAGGGCGTGCTCGCCCAGCGCCTCGTCCACCTGATCTGCGAGGACTGCATCGACAACACCGTGCTCGAGGACGGCACGGCCCGCCGCCTCGGCCTGCGCGCCGGCTCCGAGAAGGGATTCCAGGCGGGGAGCGGCTGCGCCCGCTGCCGCGGCACCGGCTACCGCGGGCAGACCGCGCTCTTCGAGGTGCTGCGTGTCACCGAGTCGATCTCGGACGCGCTGCTCGCCGACCGCAGCGACGCGGAGATCGCCGAGCTCGCCGGCCAGGAAGGCTTCCGCCTGCTGCGCAAGGACGGCCTGATCAAGGCGCGCGCAGGCCTGACCACCGCCGACGAGGTGCTGCGCACGACGGCGGACGCGCCGCTCGTCGTCCGCCAAGCCGCAGTTCGTTAGAACGAGCGAACACCGATCAGCCCCGCGACGCTTCGTGCTTCGCGGGGCTTTCTCTCGTCATGGCACTGCTTTGGAACACTGGAAGGCTCTCGACAGGCTCGGCACGATCGTTGACGACGCCCCACGGGGGCGTCGCTACGAGAGACGGTCCAGCGATCGAGCGAGCGCGATTCCCGTAGCGACGCACCCGTGGTGCGTCGTCAACAGAGTCTCGCAGCGACTCGAACGGGACCAGCCGCGCCAGCACTCTGGGGGAGGCTTTCGGTCGCCGCTCCGGGCTCGTTTCTGGAAGGCAAGCGCCTGGAGAGCCCGAAAACGGACGCGAGCGCGTTTGCTGCGCGCGAAAGAAGACATCCCACGAACCTCCCCCTTTCGCATTGAGCCGCTCAGGTTCGGGCGACTCCGTCCGATAAGACCCCTGGAGGACTCCGCACCCGTGCGTCGTCACGCTCGCATCGCTGTCGAAATCACCCCCGAGGGGGTCCGCGCCCTGGCGTTGAGCCGAGGGCGGCGGCCGCGTGTGCTCGCGTGGACGGAGACGGAGATCGAGTCCCGCGCCGCGCTCCCCCGAGCCCTGGCAGAGCTGCCGGCCCGGCTCGGTGTCCAGGGCCCCACGCAACTGCTGTTGTGGTCCGCCGGAGCGCGTCGTCTGCACATCCCGCTCGAGGCCGACACGCCGCGCGCCCAGTCGGAAGCGCTGACGGAAGCGCTCGCAGCGCAGCTCGAAGGGCGCACCGACACCTACGCCCTCGCCGAGCGCCGGCGGGAAGAGCCCGGCACCGGACGCATGCTCGTCGACGTGCTCGCCCTGCCGCGGGAACCCCTCGAGACGTGGACGGGCCTCCTCGCAGCCAGTGGGCTGCCCGTCGCTGGCGTGACCGCACCCACTGCGCTTCCGCTTCTCGACACGCGCGAGAGGGACGCCTCCCCGGGCGGACGGCTGCACGCGCTCGTCGGCGGCCGCCGGTTGAGCCTCGTGCTCGAGAGCCCGAGCGGAGTGCTCGCGGCGCGCGAGATCGCGCGCGCCCCCTTGAACGCCACCGACCCCGTCGGGGCGGTCGAACGACGCCTCGCGGACTTCCAAGAGATCGAGCGCTCGCTGCTGTATTTCCGGCACCACCACGACCGCCAGGGCGTGACGGCCGTCACGCTGACGGGCGCGACCGAACTCACCGAGCCGCTCGCCGAGCAGCTCGGTGCCACCGCGGAGGACTTCGAGCTCTCGCTGCGCTGCCACGACGCGTGGCAGGACATCCGGCGCGGCGAGCTCGAGGACCCGACCGTGGCCGCGCGCCTCGCGCCGCTCGCGCTGCTGCTGATGGCGCGCCGCCCCCTTGCGGTGCTGCCGCGCACGACGCAACGGGCCCGGCGCCTTGCCCGCCGGCGTTGGCTCAGCGCCGCGGCGGCGGCAGCGCTGGCCGTGTCGTCGCTGGCGTTCGCGTCGCGGGTGATGGGCGCACGCGGCTCGCTGCGCCAACAGCGGGACGCGCTCGTCTCCAAGGCCACGATCGCCCAGACCGCACTCGAGGCGGCGCGGGAACGCGCCGCGGAGCCGCTGCCGAGCAGCGCCCTCGACTGGTCGGCGCTCCTCGCGGACACCGGGCGTCTCCAAGGCTCCGGCGTGGAACTTGCGCGCATCGCGCTCGACTGTGACGCCGAGCGGGGCGTGCTCGCCGTCTCCGGGCAAACCGGCGCCAACATGCGCGTGGTCACCGAGCTGCACGAAGCGCTCGCGACGAGTCCATTCGGACGGGGTCTTCCGCGCCTCGCCGCCGAGCGCGAGGACGACGAGGACGGGACGCGCCTGCGCTTCGTCATCGAGAGCGACGTGCGCCCGACGCCGGAGAGCGCCCCGTGAGCGGCGCGCGGATCGGCGCACGCTCTCCGATCTTGATCGGGCTCGCGCTCGTCGTCGTGGGCGCGCTGGCCATCGCCGCGAACGCGGAGCGCGACGCGCGCGCCCTCGCCGAGGAGATCGCCACGCTCGAGCAGTCGACTCAAGAGCTCACCCAAGCCGCGGAGCAACAGCCGCGGCGCCGCGCGGGCTTCTACTCCTGGGCCGACCTGCTCGGGGGCATCGAAGCCGCCGCCGAGGCCGCCGGGGTGGAGAGCTACGGCTACGCCACCACCGGGGCCACGGAGCCGGAGCACCTGCCCGCCATCGAACGGCCGCACTACCGCAGCCTGGGCGCCGAGATCTCCGGCCGCGCGAGCTACGAGCGCATTGTCGCGCTCGCAGCCGCGCTCGCCCACGTCGAGCCCGCACTCGAGCTGACAGAGCTCGAGATCGAGCGCGCCCCCGAGCGCCCGCGCTTCGTGCTGCAGGTCGAGCTGCTCACCGCCTCGCCTCTCGAGGCGCCGAGCGCGTCAGACACCGCGCTGACAGTCGACGAGGACACGCCGTGAGAGGCGCGCTGAGCGCCGCGATGCTCCTGCTTGCGCTGCTGCTCGCGCTCGCCACGTGGCTCTACCGGCCGCCGAGCCCTCCGGAGTTGCCAGAGGCCGCCCCGCTGGCGTTCCAGCCGGCATGGAGCGCGCCCGCGCCCGCAAAGCGTGCACCCGCGAGCGGAGAGCTCTCTGCGAGGCTCCTCGCCGCGCCCCCCGAGCCACTCCCCGCGCCGGAGCCGGCCGCGCCGGTCCACCATCTCGCGATGGTCCTGAGCACGGGCAGCCGCGGTGTCGCGCAGATCGATGGCGCGCTCGTCGAGAGCGGCGCGTCGCTCGGCGCGTTCCGCGTCGCGCTGATCGAGCCCGATGGCGTCCTGCTCGTCGCCGAGGACGACCCCGAGCGCGTCTATCACCTGCCCGTCGGCGGCGTCGCCGCGCGGGTGCCGAGCGAGCCGTGAGCCGCGCGTGGGCACTCGTGTTCGTCTTGGGCCTGGCCTGCGGATGCGCGGGTGCGACCCACCCGGCACCGGCGAGCCGTCCCGAGCCCGTGCCGCCCACGGAATGTCCCCCCACAGAGCCGGCGGTGGAGCCCTCCATCAAGCTCGCTCCCCTCGCGCTCGATCCCGGCGCCGCGCCCGCGCAACAAGCCCAGTGCGGCCCCGGCCCACTCGCGATCGACGCCAAGGCGGTCTCGCTGCGGGCGCTGCTCGACGGCCTCGAAGCGCTCTGCCGGGTGGAGATCGAGCTCGACCCCGGGCTCGATGCCGAGGTCTCACTCGTGACGAGCGCCGCGAGCCTCGACGGGCTGCTCGACGAGCTCGCGGGCGTGATCGGGGCTGATCTTCACGTGCGCCGCGGCGTGCGCTGGATCGGGACGGAACCCGACACGGTGCTCGCGCTGCCGCTCGGCGAGCTCGAAGAGCGCTGGGGACGCGGTGGCGCAGAGGAGCTCACCGCACGCTTCCCGGAGACCCTCGTCAGCACCGAGGACCCCGACGCGGGGCTCCTGCTCGTGATGGGGCCGCGCGCCGACATCGACGCGCTCCTCGCCTGGTACTCCTCGCTGGATGGCGGCGGGAGCCAGGGCTCAGAGGATTCCCCGTAGCCGGTTGCGCACGTCCTCCACATCCGTGAAGTGCCACGCGACCATGCCGAGCTCCGCGGCGGCCTGGACGTTCTCCTGGCGGTCGTCGATGAACAGGAGCTCTTCCGCCTGGAGCTCGAGCTCGGCGAGAACGCGCTGGTAGAAGACCGGGTCCGGCTTGCGCGCACCGACGATGTAGGAGGGAAAGTGCCCGGCCACGTAGCGGTCGAGATCGAAACGCTCCCGGAGATGCTCGTACCAGCGCGGGTAGTTCGACAGGACGAAGAGAGGGCGCCGCAGCGAGAGCTCGGCCAGCAGCTCCTCCGCGCCAGGCAGGAACGCGTAACCCCGAAAGAGCGCCCCGCGAAGCCGCTCGATCTCGAGCTTGTGGACCGAGCCGGGCTTGAAGAAGCGCCGCCCGTACTCCTGCTCGTCGATGAGGTCGAGCTCGAAATCGGGCCACGGCCCGTACTGGCGCTCGCGCTCGAGCGCCTCGGGGCCAAGGCCGGTGACCGTGCGGATCGCCTCCCGGAACGGGTCGTAGATCAGCGTATCCATCAGGTCGAAGGCGATGGCCCGCACGTCTTTGAGCTCGTCTGTCATGGGGGGGATTGTACGCGGGGTGACGGGCATACAATCGAGCCATGTCCGATGAGTCGCCCCGCTTCGTCGTCGACGTGATGCTCGGCCGCCTCGCCCGGTGGCTGCGCCTGCTCGGCTACGAGGCCCAGTACCACCCGCGATGGGACGACGCGACCATCGCGCGCCTCGCCGCGCGCGCCCAGGCCATCGTGCTCTCCCGCGACCGCCAGCTCCTCGCGCGCCGCCTCGTCCGCCGCGGGCTGCTCGTCGATGAAGACGAGGTGGGGGCGCAGCTTCGCCTCGTCGTCGACACCTTCGGCCTCGCATGCGACGAGAGCCGACTGTTTTCGCTCTGCCCGGTGTGCAACACACGGCTCGAGTCCGCGGAACCCGCCGATGTCGCTCGCCTCGTGCCGCCCTATGTCCTGGCGACCCAGCCTCGTTTTCGCCGCTGCCCCGCTTGCGGGAAGGTCTACTGGGCGGGAACCCACCACGCGCTCACTCGCGAACGTTTATCGAAAATGCTCAAACATCGAGCTTCCTTGTCGATTGATGCGAAAGAAACGGCCGATTCTCTTGACGAGGCCCCAGACGGACCGTAGTCTTTCACGCGCTTGGGCGGTTAGCTCAGCTGGTAGAGCGCCTGCTTTACACGCAGGAAGTCACTGGTTCGAGCCCGGTACCGCCCACCATAAGTGAGTCGCCCAGCGGGGGCGTGGTGCAGCTTGGTTAGCACGCAGGCCTGTCAAGCCTGAGGTCGCGGGTTCGAGTCCCGTCGCTCCCGCCAAAACGACGCGAGAAGGACCGGCCAGAAGGCCGGTCTTTTTCGTGTGGCCCTTCGGGCCGCACGAGTAAGACGCGGCCGAGGGCGACGGGGACGGTCGACTTCTCGTGGGGCCGGTCTCCCATCACGAATCCCGAGAAGTCGCCTGTCCCCGGACAGCGTTGCCAAGCCACGCGCCGTTTTGCAGCGGCTCTCGCGAGGTGCTCGGAAGATTGGGTGATGTTGGGGGTGCGGGTGTTTTACTGCCTACCGGGACAGTCGACCGGTTTCCCCACTGCCAGCTTCGCCGCTTCCTACCAGCCGTTCCGCTTGTTCGGTCGACCGTCCCATTCGAGCCGAGTCAAAGCGCCAACACCTCCCGCAGGAACCCCCCGATGTCCTCGATCTCTTCCATCACTACCGAGTGGGGCATCGGGTAGCTTCGCCACACGACCTCGGCTCCGGCCTCGGCGAGCATGCTCTGGCTCTGCTCTCCCGCCGCGAACGGCACCATCGGGTCCTGGGTTCCGTGCCCGACGAAGACCTTCATGCCAGAAAAGCGCGCGTTCCCGGCGATTCCCTCGGGGCGAAGCAGGTAACAGCTCAAGGCGACGATGCCCGCCAAGGGGCCCTCGTGCTGGGACGCCGCCTCGAGCGCGATCGCCCCGCCCTGCGAGAAGCCCGCGAGCACGATGCGCTCCGGGGCCACGCCCGCGGCGAGCTCCGCCGCGATCAAGGCCTCGACGTGGGCCACGCTCTCGTCGATGCCCTTGCCGTCCTGATCCCGCGAGCCGAAGTCGAGCGAGACGATGTCGTACCACGCCCGCATCTCCATCCCCATGTTGATCGTGACGGGACGAATCGGGGCGTGGGGAAAGACGAAGCGCACACGCGCGGTCTCGGGCAGACCAAGCTCGGGTACGACGGGGACGAAGTCGTCGCCGCTCGCGCCGAGTCCATGCATCCAGATAACGGCCGCGTCCGCGTCTTCGGGGCCGATGACGATCCTGCCGAGGAGCTCTTCTTGCATCGGGTAGCCTCCACTGGCCGCTGATCATAGCCTCGCACCCGTGTGGCGCCGAGTCGGACGAAACGAGCGCTTTCCCACGCCCCGCTGCTAACATGGTCGGGTCATGGATTTGGCCCGCCTCCAGCAGCTCGCCCGCGCCAGTGTCGCCGGCGCCCTCGCGGCGCTGATGGCGGCCGGTCCCGCCTTGGCTCAAGAAGCGAACCCACAGCACACCACGCACACGGACATCGTCGAAGTCACCCGCCTCGTCGTCGACGCCTATATCGTCGACTCGAACGGCCAGCCCGTCCCGGACCTTGGGCCGGAGAACGTGCGCGTCAAGATCGGCGGACGGCGCGCGAAGGTCGAGTCGATCGAGTGGGTGACCGGCGCCGTCGAGCCCGAGGAGTTCAAGCTGCGCGAGACGACGGTGGAAGTCACCGAGCGCGTCGCCGTCGAGGAAGCCGGCCGATTGATCGTCTTCTTCTTCCAACGCGACCTGCACCCCTCGCGCATGGTCGGGCTGATGAAGATGGCGCAGCGAGCCGAGGCGATCCTCGACGAGCTCGACCCGAGGGACTACGTCGCCGTCTTCTGCTTCGACTCGCACCTGCGTGCCTACACCGACTTCACGCGCGACCGCGACGTAATCCGCACGATCCTCAACGAGAAGATCATCACGGTCGGCGAGCCGGTGACCCTCGAAGACGGCCCCTTCCCTTCGATCGGCGAGTCCTTCGACCCCCTCGCCGCGGAAGACGCGGCCAGTCCCGAGCGCGCGCTTTGGGTGCTCGGCCGCTCGCTCTCGGACATTCGCGGCCCGAAGACGATGTTCTTCTTCGGCTGGGGACTCGGACGCATGCAGGGCGACGGCGCGGTCGTACAGCGCGCCGAGTACGGCACGGCGGCCCGCGCGCTGATCGACGCACGCGTCGCGGTCTTCTCGCTCGACGTCACCCGCGCGGACTACCACTCGCTCGAAGGACCGCTACGCTCCGTCGCCCACGACACCGGCGGCTTCTACCTCAAGACGCATCTGTTCTCCGGTCTCGCGATGGAACGCGTGGTCAAGGCCGTGCAGGGCCACTACGTGATCACGATCATCAAGCCGAAGCTCAGACCGGGGCGCCACGAGATGCAGATCCGCCTCAAGGACGCGGACGGAACGGTCCACGCGCGCCGCTGGGTCAGCGGGTAGCGTCCCGAACCGGGGCTCCGTTGCCGTTCTCGCCGGCCCTCGACGTGCCTGGCTTCGTTGCTCCTCCTCGCAGTCGCGTCCCGAACCGGGACTCCGTCGCCGTTCTCGCCGGCCCTCGACGTGCCCGGCTTCGTTGCTCCTCCTCGCAGTNNCTTCGTCGTCGCGCCTTGCCAGACACGCCGATGGCTCGCCGAGAACGGCAACGGAGCCCCGGATCGGAACGCTTTCGGTTCTTTCTTCGGATTTGCCGATGAGAAGCGCAACAGAGCGTTGCCAGCCGAGAATCTCGCACAGAATCGCGATGGGACGGTCGACCTCTGACGACAGCGTTTCCTGTCTGCTCGGTTGAGGTCGACTGTCCTGGTCTCCATGCCCCAAGATGGCTCTCGACCGGTGGCGCCTTATCGCGCTGCTAGCGGCCCCGGGGGTCTGGGAGCATGCACTCTGAAAGACCGGTCTTGCGTAAGAGTGCGATGAAACCTTGCCCGACGACGGGTCGTGCGTTCGCGTTCGCTTGGCTTGGTGACATTCTTGACGACGCCTCACGGAGGCGTCGCTACGGCAACGCGCACGCCGGCAGTCCGTAGCGACGTGCCCCCTGGCACGTCGTCAAGAACGTGGCGGGGTCACCGGAACGTGGGCTCACGCGCATCGGCGTAGGGAAAGGGTTCAGCCCTTTCCGGGTCGCGCGAAGCGCGACGTAGCGTCACCAGCCGAGAACCCCACAAGGAATCGACGTGTCTGAGCGTTCGCGTTCGCTTGGCTTGGTGACATTCTTGACGACGCCTCACGGAGGCGTCGCTACGGCAACGCGCACGCCGACTTCCCGTAGCGACGCGCCCCTGGGGCGTCGTCAATGGTGTTTCGCTATTCGGGTACGCACTTGTAGCCGTAGCTCAGCACTCCTCCCGCGCCGTCCTGGTTCAAGCACCGGAATTCGAGGCGCACGCGATCGCCTATCGCGAGTTTCTCCGGGTCGATGTCCGCGATCTGCGTCGTCAGCTTCACGCCGTCGTCGAGTTTGACGATGCCCACCGCGTAGGGCACCTCGTCGACGAAGCCGCTGGGGGCGACACGAATCACAGTGAAGGTTTCGAGCGAGCCCGCCTGCGCGAGATGCACCGTCGTGAACGCCTGCGCACGGCACTTGCGGCACACGAGACGCGGCGGGAAGTGGATCTCGCCGCACTTGTCGCATTGCGCGGCCTCGTAGCGGTAACGCTGGGGGATCTCCCTCCAGCTCCTTGCCGATCCGATCGTCGTCATCTCAGATCCTCTCGAAGACGTGCACGACGCTCGAAGCGCCCGTTCCGCCCATGTTCTGCGCAAGCGCCCAGTGCGCGCCGTCGACCTGGCGCGGTCCCGATGCGCCGCGGAGCTGCTCGGTGATCTCGACGACCTGGGCCACACCGGTTGCTCCCACCGCGTGTCCCTTCGACTTCAATCCGCCCGAGGGGTTGACCGGAGTGCGCCCGCCGAGCGCGGTCATGCCGGAGCCCGCCGCGGCGCCGCCCTTGCCGCGCTCCGCGATGCCGAGCGCCTCGATCACCATGATCTCGGAGATCGTGAAGCAGTCGTGCACCTCGCAGAACGAGAGATCGCCGGGGCCAATACCCGCGGCCTCGTAGGCGAGCTCCGCCGCGCGATGCGTCGAGGCGAGCCAGGCGAGGTCCTTGCGGTCGTGCAGCGCGATCGAGTCCGTCGCGTGCGCCGAGGCCGCGACACGCACCGGCGTGCCCTTGCCGAGCTCCTTGACCTTGTCGAGCGGGACGACGATCGCAGCCGCCGCACCATCGGTGATCGGCGAGCAATCGAGCAGGCGCAAGGGATCCGCGACCATGGCCGCGCCCTCGACCTGCTCGGCCGTCACCGTCATCGGGAACTGCGCGCGAGGGTTGAGCGCGCCGTGCGCGTGGTTCTTCACGGCCACTTCGGCGAGCTCGCGGCGCGTCGTGCCGTACTGGTGCATGTGCACCCGCGCCATCATCGCGTAGAGCCCCGGGAAGGTGATGCCGTGGAAACACTCGTACTCCTGGTCGGCGGCCGTCGACAGCGCGTAGGTCGCCGCGTTGCCATCGACGTCGGTCATCTTCTCGACGCCGCTCGCGAGCACGACGTCGTGCGCACCCGAAGCGACGGCGAGCACCGCCTGCCGGAACGCGAGTCCACCCGACGCGCACGCGGACTCGACGCGCGTCCCGGGGATCGGTCCCATCCCGAGCTCGTCGGCGAGCAACGCGCCGAGGTGTTCCTGCCCGACGAAGAGCCCTCCGCTCATGCATCCGACGTAGAGCGCGTCGACACGCTCGACACCGGCGTCTTCGATCGCGGCGAGCGCAGCTTCCGTCCACACCTTGCGGTGCGACTTCTCCCAGAGCTCGCCCCACTTGCCCATACCCACGCCGAGAACTGCGACATCTCTCATGCTGCCTCCCCGCTCATTCGCCGGCGCGGCGGATCTTGCCGCGGAACTTGGCGTAGGTGCCGTAGTCGATGTAGATCGGATCGTGCTCGAGCTGAGCGCGCGTCTGCGGCACCAGGTCGCGCACGGCGGCGACGCGATCGGTGACACGCCAGACGAAGCCGTCGCTGCCGGCGCCACTCCCGTAGCTGACCATCAGGACGCGATCGCCCGGCTCCGCGACGTCGAGGATCGCGGAGAGCCCCATCGGAGACGAGCCCGAGTAGGTGTTGCCGAGAGTCGGGCTGAGCAGACCTTGCCCGTACTGCTCCTTGTTGAAGCCGAGCTTCTTCGCCGCGCGCTCCGGGAACTTCCCGTTCGGCTGATGGAAGACCGCCCAGCGGAAGTCGCCGGGCTCCGCGCCCACCTGCTGCATCAGGCCACGCGCGCATCCGAAGACGTGTTTGAAGTAAGCAGGCTCGCCGGTGAAGCGCCCGGCGTGCTCGGGGTAGTGCTGGTACTCGCGGCGCCAGAAGTCCGGCGTGTCGGTCATGAACGCGTAGGTGTCCTCGCAGACGGCGACGAGGTCCTCACGCCCCATGATGAACGCCGCCGCCCCCGCGGAGGCCGCGTACTCGAGCGCGTCGCCGGGTGCACCCTGCGAGGTGTCCGCGCCGATCCCGAGCGCGTAGTCCATCACCTCGGCGCGCACGTGACTGAGCGCGACGAACATCGCCTCCGTGCCCGCCTTGCAGGCGAACTCGAAGTCGGCGCAGTGCACCTCGGGTGTCACCCCGAGCGCCTCCGCGACGACGGTGCCACTCGGCTTGACGGCGTAGGGGTGCGACTCGGAACCGATGTAGACCGCCCCGATGCGCGCGGGGTCGATCCCCGCCCGCGTCACGGCGTGACGGCCGGCCTCGACCGACATCGTGATGACGTCCTGGTCCGGCGAGGGCACCGACTTCTCCACGAGCCCGAGCCCGCGTTTGTAGGTCGGTGCGTCCGCTCCCCAGACCTTGGCGATCTCCTCAACCTTGATGCGATGCCGGGGTACATACGCCCCGTAGCCGACGATGCCGACCTCTCTCATCTGCCCTCCGCTCTCGCCGGTCCGCAGGCGGAAGGCCCGGATAACGCGCTATCCGGGTGTACCGCGCTCGGATCCCGGCTCGCTTGGCGCCGCGTCGCGCCGCGCGACGAGTTCACGCGCAGCGGCCGCGACGAATGGATCCACGCCGAAGAGCACAGCCACCGTCTCCGGGGATGCGTTCCGCAGCAGGTCTAGCGTGTGAGGGGAGTGTTCGACGGCCTCGACGAGGCTCTCGGGGCTGGGCGGCTTCGCGTGCCCCGGAAACCGCGGGGGGGCTTCCTCGCCTTCGGGTATCTCGTGCCCTGCCAGAAGGGCCCAGCGCAGCGCAGCGAGGTGTTCTTTCGTCTGCGCCCATTCCCGGGCGTGTTCGATGGTGTCGGGGCTTGCGTGGAGAAGACAGGCGATGCTTTCGAGCTCGCCCTGCAGGAGCAAGGCGTAGCCGTCAGGGATCGCTCTGACGCGCTCGAGCAAGCCGAGCACGTCCTTGGGTAGCGACGGCTCGTCCACGGCAGACCCCCGATCTCGAGGATTCACCTGAGCTTACGCGAGCGCCGGGGGCGCTTCAATCGCCCACTTCTGCCTGCTTGCGTGGTGGTTTCGGGTGGGTGGGAGGGGCGCTTCCTGCCGGGGCCACGTCGTCGGGGCCCTCTCGTCGGGACTGGCTCCCGCCTTGCGCTCTTCGTGCAGTCGCGAGTCTCAGCGGGTGCCTGTCCCTGACGAGGATGCGCGGGGCGTTCTCTTGGCGCGTCGGATGCGCTTCCTATCGGCTGGGACAGTCGACCTCTTCCCCGAGCTCAATGGCATCCGAGTCGAATGGAGGTCAACCGTCCCGGTCGGTGGCGGCGCACGCGTCGTTGGTGTTGCGGCGACGATGGGACGGTCGACCTCTGGCGACGACGTTTCCAGGGTGCTCGGCTGAGGTCGACTGTCCCGGTTTCCAGGCCTCGCGTTGGCGTAGCGGCCGGCGGCTCTCCACGTGGGACAGTTGACCTCTTCCGAGCCGAACGGCAGCCATGCCGATTGGAGGTCAACCGTCCCGGTCGGTTGCGCCCCCCCTGTGGACCCTCGTTGCCGAGGCCTGGTCGCTCGGCATCAGGAGGATCTCTTCGACGTTGACGTGGGCCGGACGGGTCAGCGCCCACATCACTGCGTCGGCCACGTCGGCGGCGACGAGGGGGCGGGTCTCGTCGTAGACCGTCTTCGCGCGCTGCTCGTCTCCGTCGAAGCGCACGACGCTGAACTCGGTCTCGACCATCCCCGGGTCGACCGTGGTCACGCGGATGCCGTGGCCGTGCAGGTCGATGCGCATCGCCTTGTTGATCGCACGCACGAAGGACTTCGTGCCGCAGTAGACGCCGCCGTTCGGGTAGACCTCGTGTCCGGCAACCGATCCGATGTTGACGACGTGGCCGCCACCGCGCTCGACCATCCCGGGCAGGACGTGCCGGCTGACGTTGAGCAGGCCCTTGATGTTCGTGTCGATCATCCGGTCCCAGTGATCGAAGCTCCCCTCCTGCACGGGAGCAAGCCCCGCCGCGAGACCGGCGTTGTTGAGCAGGATGTCGAGCGCGCCCCAGCCCGAGGCGTCGAGCGCCGCGAGCGTGTCGACGACCGCCTGGCGATCCCGCACGTCGAGCTCGACCGCGTGGGCGCTGCCCGCGCCATGGGCGGCGACGAGTTCGTCCCGCAGGGACTCGACCCGGGAGAGGCGGCGCGCCGCCAGAATCACCCGCGCGCCCGAGGCGGCGAGCTGCCGCGCACAGGCCTCACCAATGCCCGCGCTGGCGCCCGTCACGAGCGCAATCTTGCCTTTCAGTGTGTCCATCCGTGCTGTCTCCTTCTCGTTCTCGCCCAGTGTAGCCCGGGACGCGCCACGGGCCCGGGATGCGCCGCCTCGAACGAGACTCAAGATTTGGCCTCACGAGGCCGAAGAGGCCGATGAGCAGACAGGTAGGTGCCGAGTGTTCTTCAAACGTTGGTTCCAAAGGCCAAGCAAGCGCGGGTCCGGCCAGACGCCGGCCGGGGACTCCCGCGCGGCAACCGCGGAACCGGATGCTGCCCCTGAAAGTGCCGCCCCTGGCGAGAAGCGGGTCATCACGCAACCCGTGAAGATCCCCGCCAAACGGCCTGGTCAGTGGTTCACCCGCGCGGAGGTCGCGGCGCTCAAGGACGTCCACGACGAGCGCCAGATCAGCCAGGTGATCTCCCGCCGCGTCCCGAACGCGACGCGGGAGGAGACGCTCTTCCGCTACTACCTGTCCCGCGCGGTGTACCTCGGTGAGTTCGAGCTCCCGCTCCTACCCCGATCGGCAACCCAGGTGCTAGGACTCTCGCGCGACCCGGACTCCGAGATCTCGGACTACGTGCGCGTGATCGAGTCGGACCCGGCGCTCGTGCACGGGATCATCTCCACCGCGAACTCGAGCTTCTTCGCGTCGCTGTCCGGCACGGCGAGCCTCGACCAGGCCATCGTGCGCATCGGCCTCAGGCAGGTCGAGCAGATCACGATGGTCCACGCGCTGCGCTCGAAGGTCTTCCGCGTCGCGGGTTACGACGCGATGATCCAAGGGCTCATCGAACACGGTTTCCACGCGGCCCTCGGCGCGCAGATCGCGGCGCCGAAGGTCCTCGCGCTCCCCGCGGACGCTTTCCTCGGGGGGCTCTTCCACGACGTCGGCAAGCTCGTTCTGCTCAAGATCGTCGGCGAGGTTCAGAAGAAGCTCTCCTGGCAGGCTCCGGCCGAGCTGGTGTCGAGCTGCTTCGAGGCCTACCACACGACCTTCGGAGAAGTCGTCTGCCGTCACTGGGAGTTCCCGGAACAAATCTGCGAAGCCGTCAGGAATCACCATGAGGGGGTGAAGGCGGCGGGGCAACCGCTCGACCGAGCGATCTACCTGGGCAACGTGCTCGCGCACAGCTACGCGGGCGACACCAACGACGAGAACGGCCTCGACGCGGCGGACCCCGTGCTCGAGAGCGCGGGCATCGAACCCCGCGAACTGCACGCCGTCCTCGAGGATCTCGCACAGGAGCTACAGGTATACCAGGCGATCGGACTCGGCTGAGCCAGGAGGGGATGGGGTGGCTTTCTGGAGTCGCAAGAAGGCTGGGGGTGAGCCTTCGACACCGACCGGCGAGAAAGGCAGCGCCACCGCGCTGCTCGATCCGCCGCGTAACGACGAAGACACGAGCAAGTCGTGTTTGTGGCGCAGCGCGACCGAGCGCGACACCGAGGGCGAGCTGTGGTTCTCGCGCGAGGAAGTGCTCGAGCTACGCGGCGAGACCGACGAGAAAGCGCTTCTCGCGAAGCTGACCCGGCGCGCCCCAATGGCGAGCCGCGAGGAGGTGCTGTTCCGCTACCACCTCTCGCGAAGCCTGCGCCTCGGCGACTACGCGCTCCCGGTGCTCCCGCGCAGCGCGACGCAGATCCTCGGCCTCGGCCGCGACCCGCGCGCGGAGGTCAAGGACTACGCCCGCGTCATCGGTGCCGACCCGTCCCTGATCTGCGCGATCATCGGCACCGCGAACTCCTCGTTCTTCGCGAGCCTCGCGGAGGTGACCGACCTGCAGCAGGCGATCGTCCGCATTGGACTGAGCCAGGTCGAGAGGATCGTCGTCGTGCACGCGATGAGCACGAAGCTCCTGCGCGTGCGGGGCCTCGACTCGCTCGTGCGCGAAGAGATCGACCACGGACTGCGCACCGCCGTCGCCTGCCAGGTGCTCGGCAACGCCGCCGCGGTACCGCCGAGCGACGCGTTCCTCGCCGGGCTCTTCCACGACGTCGGCAAGCTCGTCCTGCTCGCCCTGATCGACAACGTGCAGCGCAAACTGCGCTGGCAGGCACCGCGGGAGCTCGTGCTCGCGACCTTCGCGGCCTTCCATGTCGGACTCGGACACCTCGCCTGTCACGAGTGGGGCCTGCCGCAGTCGATCTGCCAGGCGATCTCGAACCATCACGACGCGGAGCGCGCGCGGCACACGCCGCTCGACCGCACGGTTTACCTCGGGAACCTGATCGCCCAAGGGTCGGGCGAGTTCGAGGAGGAGGAGTCGACGCAGCCGCAGGCCCCGTGCCTCGCGGACGCGCTCGGGCTCAACGCCGAGGAGCTCGCGATGCTGATGGAGCGTGTGGAGGCCGAGCTCGAGGCCTACGCCGGGCTCAATCCGAGCGCGCCGGCAGGAAGCTGACGAGAAGGCCCACCGCGCACGCGCCCGCGGCGCCGATGTAGAGCCCGCCGTAGCCGAGCGGCCCTGCGTAGCGTCCGGCAAGGAAGCTCCCGAGCCCGATCCCGAAGCCGTAGACGAGCGCCGAGATCAGAGACTGGCCGAGCGCCTTGTGCGCGCGGGGGGTCAGGCGGTCGACGAGCTGGATCGTCGTCACGTGCAGGAGCCCGAACGACGCGGCGTGCAGCGTCTGGGCCACGGCGAGTGCGGGCAAGCTCGGACCGCTCGCCGTCCACAGCCAGCGCAGCGCGGCGAGACCGAGCGCGGCGCGGAAGGCGTTCTTGAGCCCCATCCGCGCGATCAGGAGCGGCGAAGCCGCCATCAGCGCGACCTCGGCAACGACACCCCAGCCCCACAGCGAGCCGATCACCCCACGGCTCACGCCCTGCTCCGCGAGCTGGAGGCTGAAGAAGGTGTAGTACGGCCCGTGGCTCGCCTGCCCGAGCCCTGCCGCGACACAGAGCACGGCGAGTGCGCCCCAGCGCAGGCGCGTGGCCCCCTGCCCGGCCCCGGGCCTCTCGCTCCGGCGCGGCTGCGCGCGGATCCCCCCGGCCAGCAGGCCGGCGAGGATCAGGCAGCCCCCCATCACCCACGGTACGGCCGCGTTGCCCACGCCGAAGAACTGGAACGCCGCCCCGAGCCCGAGCGAGGTCGCGATGAAGCCCACGGAGCCCCAGAGCCGGATCCGCCCGTAGCGCTCGGTGCGTGAGCCGAGCGCGTCGAGCGTCAGCGTCTCCGCGAGCGGGAAGAGCGGGACGAGGAAGACCCCGTGACTGAACAGGAGCAGGAAGACGAGGCTCTCCGGCCCAGGCCACGCCAGCGCGACGAGCGCGAGCCCCGCGAAGAGCGCCGCGCCGACGAGGAAGCGCCGCCGCGCCCGCAGCCGGTCGGCGACGAGGCCCCACAGCGGAGGGAGAAAAGTTCTCGAAAGCTGGACGCTCGCCAGCGCGAGCCCGATGTGCCAGTCGGAAAAGCCCCGCTCGCGAAGGAGCGGCGGCAACCAAGGGACGAAGACCCCGAGGTAGGCGAACAACAGGAAATAGAACGCCGCCAGCCGCCAGATCAAGGTCGCTCCCAAGGGCAGTCGAGCGCGTCCGGCCTGGATTCCGGAACAATCCCAGGTACGATCCTTGGGATCTCCGGCGCAGTATCCTCCCGCGTTGCCCCGCGGGCGCCGACTTTACTCGATTCCCGAGAGCACTTCATATGCACCGTTCGGCCCAACTCGCACTCGGCGAGCTCCTCTCGCGTCCGGAAGGGACCTGGTCTCTGACGGAGGGCGCGCTCGCCATCGCACGCCTCGGCCACGAGTCTCCCGACGCGCTCGCCCACGTCGCGACGCTCGAGGAGCTCGGCCGGCGCCTGCGCGAGCGTGCCGGACAAGCCGTCCACCCGCGCTTCCGCGCAGGGGCCCTCGCGCGCCTGATCTTCGACGAAGAGGGCTTCGTCGTCCCCGAGGACCTCGACCCGCCGGAGCGCTACTTCCTCGACGCCGCGCTCGCCGAGCGCAAGGCGTCGCCGACTCTGCTCGCGCTGATCCTGCTCGAGACCGCGCGCCACGGCGCGCTCCGCCTCGAGCCGGTCGACCTCCAGGGCTGGCTCTTCCTGCGCGCACGCCACAACGAGCAGTGCCTGTTCTTCGACCCCCGCCGCGCCCTGCGCTCGATCACCCTCGAGGAGATCGCCGCCCGCGTCGCGCCCGAGGACCCGCGCCCGCTGCTCAACGAGAGCCTGCGCCCGGTCTCGCCGACGCAGGTGCTCGCGCGCATCGTCGCCAACCTCAAGATGATCTTCCTCAGGAAGGACGATCACGCGAACACCCTCGCCGCGATCGAGCTGCTCCTGACGATTCGTCCCGACGACCCGCGCGAGATCCGCGACAGGGGGCGTATCCTCTTCATGCTCGGGCGTTTGACGGAGTCGATCCGGCAGCTCGAGACCTATCTGGCGTTCAACCCTCGCGGTGAGGACGCCGAAGCGGTGCGCCTCCTGCTCGAGGAGGCGCGAGCGGGGCTTCGCCGATGAGCGACCAGGCCGTCAAGCAGCGCATCGACTTCGAAACCCTCGATGCCGCCCAGCGCTACTTCTTCATGATCTCCGCCATCGTGCCGCGCCCGATCGCCTGGGTCTCGACCCGCGCCGCGGACGGCACGACCAACCTTGCCCCCTTCTCCTTCTTCCAGGGCGTGTGCGCTTCGCCGCCGACGCTGATGATCTCGGTCGCTGCGAAGAAGAGCACCGGGGAGCGCAAGGACACGCTGAGCATCATCGAGGAGACGGGGGAGTTCGTCGTCAACGTGGTCAGCGAGGAGCTCGCCGAGCCGATGGTGGCGAGCGCGCTCGAGCTGCCATCGGGGAAGAGCGAGATCGACGCCGGCGGGATCGAGACCTTCCCGGGCGAGCGCGTGGCCGCTCCCTGCGTGGCGATCGCGCCCGTGTCGCTCGAGTGCCGCCTGAGCCACGAGCTCCCGATCGGGGACTGCGTCGCGCTCTTCGGCGAGATCCTGCTCGCCCACGTCCGCGAGGACCTGCTCGACGCGCGCGGCACGATCGACCCGGACAAGCTGCGCCCGCTCGGCCGTCTCGGCGGCTCGCTCTACCAGCCTTACCGCGACGCCATTCGCATGAAGCGCCCCGGCTAGGAAAGCACTGCGCGGGGCGTTTGCCCCGATCGAAGCCCAACCGTTATTCTTCGCGATCAGCGCGCCCGGAGTCCGTGGTGCGCCCTTCGCGG
>NPIF01001692.1_pt3 | contig 24821 bp, 19 predicted proteins | sample 8637461 | NCBI WGS metagenome assembly NPIF01 (sample SAMN07420641, study PRJNA396082) | bioreactor metagenome | isolation source: sample BR12 brine-fed electro-methanogenic bioreactor BR | place: Japan: Kochi | collected 2016-12-09
TCGCCCCTCAAATGTGGACGATGCGGCCATCTTTCTGGAAATCCTGCAGGCCCTGGCCTCTATCGCGCAGGAAATTCCCATAATTTTCCCGATTCATCCGCGAACCCGCAAAATGGCCGCCCAGTTCGGCTATGAAGCGTTTTTCTCCAATGGCAAAACGGTTCAAGGTATCTGGCTGACGGAACCTTTGGGTTATCTGGAGTTTTTGCATCTGAATATGGGGGCGCGGATGGTGCTCACCGATAGCGGAGGCTTGCAGGAGGAAACAACGGTGCTTGGAGTGCCCTGTATAACCTTGCGACACAATACAGAACGTCCCATAACCTGTGATGAAGGCACCAATGTGCTGGTAGGAAACAGCAAGGGGAAAATCCTCGAAGCGGCTCAAAGGGTACTCCAGGGTAATTTCTCCTCAAGTAAAATTCCGGAAAAATGGGACGGCAAAGCAGCAGACAGAATTGTCGAAATTTTACTGGCGACCCAGGACCAACAACCGTTGGGGGCCCCTTGACTCCAGGTAAAGACAAGAGGTTCAGACGATTAGGGTTTTTACTCGTAGTTGTGTGGCGTCTGGGACTGCGCAGCGTAGCCACCGTGATTGTGTACCGGCTGGCGCTTCGCTGCGGACTTCTGGAAAAGCTATTGCCCAGAGGCGAAGCCTATGAGGGCGATCTGTTTGACCCCTCACAGGATGTAACGAACAAGAGGTTGTCGCCGCCATCAGGCAACCCGGTTCTCGCGCAGGCTGAAGAATTACTAGCAGGCAAAGCGGTCTATTTTTCCTATAAAAAATTCAGCGTCGGCTCTCCTCCCGACTGGTTTTTAAATCCGCACAGTCGGCAACGCTACGCAGAGCCATGGCAGCATTGGTCAAATCTTTCTGATTTCGACCTCACTATAGGAGATATCAAGCTGGTCTGGGAGCTGTCCCGATTTGATTGGGCTCTTGTTTTTGCCCGAGCCTATCGACAGTCCGCTGATAGGCGATTTTTAGAGACCCTGAACGGCTGGGCCTCGGATTGGATCCAACAGAACCCCCTCAATACGGGGCCCAACTGGAAGTGCGGCCAGGAAGCCAGTATCCGAGTGCAGCAGGTTTTACTTACGGCTTGGATCCTGGGGCACCATGAGCAGCCTTCTGCCGCCTTGATCCGATTTGTTGTTGAGCACTGCCGTAGAATCGAACCTACCCTACGCTATGCAATCGCCCAGAACAACAATCACGGTACCAGTGAAGCCGCTGCTTTGTTTGTCGGCGGAGCCTGGCTCGAAACATTCGGCCGCCAGTCAAACATGCGACAGCAAGGAGCCCGCTGGCAAAAAAAAGGGCGCAAGTGGTTGGAAAATCGCGTCACCAGCCTGGTCGAAAAAGACGGCAGTTTTTCCCAGTATTCGGTTAATTACCACCGAGTCCTTGTGGATACCCTGAATATTGTGGAGTTTTGGCGCCGTCGGTTGAATTTAAAAGAATTCAGCAACACCTATTACAAACGCTGTCTGGCGGCGGTCGTCTGGCTCTATCACATGGTTGACGAGAGCGGCGACGCCCCCAACCTGGGGACCAACGACGGGGCTCGCCTTTTTGTCCTTTCCAATACACCCTATCGTGATTATCGCCCCTCGGTTCAATTGGGCATGACCCTGTTCGGGGCAGGCCGGGTGTATCCGGAAGGGGCGTGGGACGAACCGCTTTTCTGGTTGCAACTTGAAGCGACCCGGCCATCGAAGATACCGCAGACTGCCAGTATGGAGTTTCCCGATGGCGGCTATGCGGTGTTCAGAGGCGGGCTCTCCTGGGGTGTTGTCCGTTTTCCGCGGTTTCGTTTTCGCCCCGGACATGCGGATGCCTTTCATTTCGATCTCTGGAGCGGTGGGATCAACCTTCTGCGGGATTCAGGGTCCTATTCATACAACGCGGAAGAGCCCTGGCAAAGTTACTTCGCTTCGACCGCTGCCCACAATACCGTCGAGTTCGATGGCCGGGATCAAATGCCCCGCCTGAGCCGGTTTTTGCGGGGTGCCTGGTTGACGATGAACAAAAAACCAGAATTTTATGGCGACGGAGAAGCGACCGTCTGGTCGGGTTCCTATCGCGACACTCTGGGGGCCGAGCATCACCGTACCGTCACCCGAGTGGCAAATTTGTGGACTGTTGTCGATGACCTCCGTGGGATCCGGTCCTCGGCTGTTCTCCGGTGGCGTCTTATGCCGGGCGATTGGCACATTTCAGGTGATAAATGTGTCGGGGAGGTTTTCCAGATACAGGTTGCAAGCAGCGTCCCGATCAAACGATTTGAATTGCAAGAAGGGTGGGAATCTCATTTTTATCTCCATAAATCAAGGCTTCAGGTCCTTGAAATGGAAGTCGAAGGCAACGAGGCCGTTTTAACGTCCCAAATTCACATCAGAGCATGAGGTGCCTATGGAAATCCTGTACTTTCATCAATATTTTTCTACTCCGGAAGGCGCTGGCGGTGTCAGATCCTACGAAATTTCTAAAGCGCTGATCGAACGGGGCCATAAGGTCACCATGGTTTGCGCGACAACCTCATTAGGTAAAACCGGACTTTCGGGGGAATTCAATGGTGGCAAACGCAGGGGCATTGTTGACGGTATCGAGGTCATCGAGTTGGAATTACCGTATTCGAATTACGATAGTTTTTTCAAAAGAACCCTGACTTTTCTGCGTTTTTCCTTTCGCAGCATCAAAATTGCCCTGACCGCAAAATATGACCTTATTTTTACCACATCCACCCCCCTGACGGTCGGTTTGCCCGGAATTGCCGCCTCTTTTCTAAGGCGAAAACCCTTTGTTTTTGAAGTGAGAGACCTGTGGCCCGAACTTCCCAGGGAAATGGGGGTGATCAAGGATCCTGTGGTTCTGAAAGCCATGAGCCTCCTCGAATGGCTCTCTTATCATGCGGCGAAAAAATGCATCGGACTGTCTCCTGGAATCGTTGAAGGCATTAAGCGGCGTGGTATCAAGGCGGAAAATATTGCCATGATTCCCAACGGCTGTGATCTGGATCTGTTCACCCCTTACGCCGAGGGGAATATGAATCCCGAGAACGTTTCTGAGGACGATTTTGTGGCCATCTTTTCCGGTGCCCATGGCATAGCCAATGGTTTGGACGCGGTTCTGGACGCCGCTGCAGAATTATTAAAGCGGCAGCGTTCGGATATCAAACTGATTCTGATAGGGGACGGCAAGCTCAAACCGGGACTGCAAGAGCGGGCCGCAAACGAAGGTTTGACGAATTGCCTGTTTATGGATCCTGTCCCGAAAAAACAGTTGGCCTGCCTGCAACGGCGAGCGGATGCCGGTTTAATGATTCTGGCCAACGTTCCAGCCTTTTATTACGGAACCTCGCCCAATAAATTTTTTGATTACATCTCCTCCGGATTGCCCATCGTGAACAATTATCCCGGCTGGCTTGCGGATATGATCCGACAGCATCAATGCGGTCTGGCGGTCCCGCCCGAAGATCCGCAAGCTTTTGCCGAGGCTCTTGTATATCTGGCGGATCATCCTGCCGAGTTGGCCGAAATGGGTAAAAATGCCCGCACCCTGGCTGAGACGGAGTTCAGCCGGGAGCTTCTGGCCGGGAAAGCGGTTACATTCCTGGAAAGCGTCGTTGCTAGATAAACCAGGATTTTTGCACGTTTTTTTTCTGATACTATGTTGAGGACTGCATGAAAACCGAGTTTATCACGCCCGATGATTCCAGATGGCAGGAGTTTTTAAGCAAAACCCCCCACGATTTCTATCACCTGCCGGAATACGCCTCTTTTGCCTCTACCTGCGAAGGGGGGCGTCCGGTAGCCTATCTGGCCGAAGACAAGGGGGCCGCTTTATTGATTCCGCTTCTCATCAAAGACCTTCCGCCACAGCTCGAAGCGGCGTGGCAAGGAAGCGATGCCTTGTCTCCTTACGGGTATCCAGGCCCCCTGCTTTGGGGAACTTCGGATCCTGCGATCGTTGAGCGGATGTTGCGAAGGTTTGTGGAGGTGAGCAAGGAAACAGGCATTATTTCTATTTTTCTTCGCAGTCACCCTTTGATGCGGTTCCCTGTAGAACCCCTGGAAACAATCGGCAGGGTAGTGAACCACGGGCAGACGGTACATTGCGATCTGTCCGCTTCTCTCGAAACGATGTGGAGTCAGACCAGCCAGAACCACCGGCGCAATATCCGTAAATTGCAGAAAAACGGGTTTGTTGCTGTTCGAAACGATTGGTCGCGCTGGGATCAATTCAAGGAAGTGTACCGGGCGACCATGCGGCGGGTTGGTGCGCGGGAGTTTTATCTGTTTTCCGAACACTATTTTGAAGGCCTTAAAGGTGCCCTGGGCGATAAACTGGATCTGTGGACTGTTTTATCGCCCGAAGGGGAGGTTGCTGCCGGCGGTTTGTTTGTAACGACCGATGGAATTGTCGAATATCACCTGGGAGGGACAACGGAACAGTTTCTGGGCATCGCCCCCAGCAAACTGATGTTTGCCGATGTGCGGCAATGGGCCAAGGAGGCGGGGCATCGATTATTGCATTTAGGGGGTGGCTTGGGAGGGGAGACCGATTCCCTTTTTCAATTCAAGGCCGGGTTTTCCCATGATCGCAGGGACTTTTTCACGCTTCGGGCCGTGGTCGATCAGGATCATTATGAGCAGTTGGAAAGAAAATGGCATTCGCTGTTCGACAACTCCGGACAGGAGGGGATGGGTTTTCCCATCTATCGCAATGGCTTGTAAGTTTCTCTAAGGTTATTTCTGCAATAGTTTTTTGAATTCCCGAATCAATAGCGGCACGATTTCAAACAAGTCGCCAACCAGACCATAGTTGGCCACCTTGAATATGGGGGCCTCTTTGTCCTTGTTGATGGCCACAATCAGATCCGAGGAGGACATGCCCGCCAGGTGTTGAATCTGACCGCTGATACCACAGGCAATGTAGATTTTCGGACAGACGGTTTTGCCGGTCTGGCCCACCTGGTGGGAATAAGGAATCCAGCCCGAATCAACGGCTGCACGGGAAGATCCCACACCGGCCCCCAGAACCTGCGCCAATTCACGGATCAAACGGAAATTTTCCGGTTTCTGCAGGCCCCGTCCCCCGGACACAATGATGTTGGCTTCGGTAATATTGGTCGTGGTTTCCTGCTCGGCTTCAAAACGCAGACGCTTTGTCCGAGAGTTCAACAGGGTATCGGCGATCTGCTCCACCACTGTTTCTCCCTGACGCCCCTCGACCACCGCAGCTTCCTTCATGACTTTATGCCGTACCGTAGCCATTTGCGGCCGATGGTCCGGGCTGATGATGGTGGCCATGATATTGCCGCCAAAGGTTGGACGGGTCTGCAGCAGCTGGCCTGTTTCGGGCATCACCGATAGCTCGGTGCAGTCGGCTGTGAGTCCGGCATTTACCTCTACCGCCACTCGTGGCGCCAGGCTGCGACCGATACTGGTGGCGCCGTACAGGACAATGGCCGGTTTGTGTCGACGAATCAACTCGGTCAGCAGGTTGGCGTAGGGTTCATCCTGGAAATACGCCAGTTCCGGACGATCGATCAGATACACCCGATCCGCACCTCGGGAGGTCAGATCGGATATCCTGGACTGGACCCCCTCCCCAAAAAGTACCGCGCACAGACTCATGTTGAGGGTCTCGGCGAGCTTGCGTCCTTCCCCCAGCAATTCATAGACAACAGGTTGGATGAGGCCTCTTTTTTGCTCGGCAAATACCCATACATTCCGGTAATCATTCAGAGCCGGGACGGCAGCCAAAGTGCGATGGATCTGGATGGCCTCATAGGGACAAGCGTCGACACAGGCTGCGCACAGGTTGCAGGTGTCTAGATCGATAGTGGGCTGGTCGTTCTGCAAACGAATGGCGGCAAAAGGGCAGGAAGGCACGCATAATCCGCATCCTGTGCACTTATTTCCAACAACAAAAATTGGAGGAGTTCTCATCGTCTGCCTTTATAACAACCTTCCTGGAAGGTGCTCGGAGCTACCCGAAACCCAAACAAAGTTCCATACATTCGAGAACAGATTTTAGCCCAATTGAAGCTTGACTGCTGGTGAGGTGGGACGAAAAAGGGCCTTAGGTGGAGGCCGCTACAACCGCGTCCTTGATTTTGTCCACCAGGGCCAGGGCCATCTGTCCCGGGTCGCCGGAGAGAATTTCACCACTGTCCCGGGCAGGGGGAATAAAAATTTCCAGCACCCGGGTCAGAGATCCCTGCAAACCGATTTTGGCCGCTTCGCAATTCAGATCAGCGGCATGCCAGTGGGTGATCTGGGCCTTACGGGCGGTCATAATATTCTTAAGTGTCGGCAGGCGGGGCTTGTTGATTTCCTTTACGACGGTCAATACACAGGGCAGTTCCCCTTGCAGAACTTCGATCCCTTCCTCCAGCATGCGCTCGGCAACGATGGACTTCCGGGTCAGTGTGTCAATTCGACGGACATAAGTGATTTGGGGAATATCAAGATGGGCGGCAATGCCCGGCCCTACCTGGGCGGTGTCGCCGTCAACGGCTTGTTTTCCGCATAGGATGAGGTCGTAGCCTTCCAATTTGCGAATGGCCATGGCCAGGGTATAGCTGGTGGCCCAGGTATCGCTGCCGATAAAGGCGCGATCGGAAATCAGAACCGCCTGGTCGACCCCCATGGCGATGGCCTCCCGTAGCGCACTTTCGGCCTGGGGCGGGCCCATGGTAAGGGCGGTCACCTTGCCGCCGATTTTTTCCCGAAGCCGGAGAGCCTCTTCAAGGGCATACATATCGAAGGGATTGATGATGGAGACCACGCCCGTTCGTTGCAGGGTGTTGGTTTCAGGATCAATCTGGATATCCAGGGTGTCAGGAACCTGTTTGATACACACCACAAAATGCATAAGTTTCCCATCCATAGAAAAATAACAGCCTTCTGGTAATTGTATGGCCTTAACGGGGGCTTGCAACATTCAAGGGAAAATATTTACCGACGGCGCTAAAACATAAAAAATGCTTCAGACGTGACCTTTTAAACGCCAGAGAATGCGATAGGATAAAAGCATGTTTCATCGTACCGCCCCTCGAAAGTAAAGGGACATTTGAAATGTATCCAGGGGGTGGTTTCGCTTCCAGACAGAAATGAAATCATCACAGATTGTGTTTTTTACGGAAGGGTATCCGGAGAAACTGGCCAGGCTTCCGGTGAGGACTCGTGTTTTCATGCCAAACAGGAGAGCACTATGAGCACAATTGATAACATCAGACAGTTCATTTCCACCGAAATCTGCGGTGGGCACTGCGCAGCCATTACCGACACGGATCAACTCATCGAGCAGGGGATTATCGATTCCATGGGCATTATCGTTCTTTTGGGTTTTCTGGAAGAGCAGTTTTCCGTGCGTATTGACGGAGATGAATTGATGCCGGAGAATTTTGCCACCCTTGCGGCGATTTCTACCATGGTTGAGAAAAAAGCCGGTCTCCTTGCGGAGGGTTGACATGGAATATGCCTTGAGCGATGAACAACTGGATTTGCGAGACGCGATTATCCGTTTCTGCCAACAGGAGCTTGACCATGACCTCGCGGCCCACGATAAGGCCGGGAGTTTCCCTTTCGATTCCTGGAAGAAATGTGCCGATATGCAGATTATGGCTCTTCCCTTTCCGGAAGAATACGGTGGTTGCGGGGCTGATTTTCTAACCACTGTTGTGGTGATACAGGCCTTAGGCTACGCCTGTCGGGATGCCGGCCTGGTTCATGCCCTTGCCACCCAGATCCTCTGCGGACAACAAATTTTTCATTTTGGCAGCGCTGAACAAAAACAGCAATTTTTGCCCCAAATCTGTCGTGGGGAGAAGATTTTTGCCCAGGCCATCACAGAACCAGGCGCCGGTTCCGATGCCATAGGGGCCATGCGTACCCGGGCTGAAGCGAAGGGGGACGATTATGTCCTGAACGGCTCAAAGATGTTCATTTCCAACGGGCCGATCGCCGACGAGGTCATCGTGTTTGCCCTCACCGATCCGGACACAAATCGTCTCAGTGGAATTTCCTGTTTTATTGTTGATAAGGAAACTGCCGGTTTCGAGCGCTGCCGCTCCATCGAGAAGATGGGGTTGTGTACTCTGCAGAACGGAGAACTGGTTTTTGATGACTGCACGGTACCGAAGACGACCTTGCTTGGACGGGAAGGGCAGGGGGCGATTATCTTCAACGAGTCCATGGAATGGGAACGGAGTCTGCTGCCGGCCGCGCATCTGGGGACTCTGGAGCGCGTCCTGGAAACCTCCATCGCTTATGCTAAAAAACGCACGGCCTTCGGTCAGACTATCGGCAAGTATCAGGCTGTTTCCAACAAAATTGTGGACATGAAGGTGGCTTTCGAGTTGGGGCGTTTGATCCTGTACAAAGCGGCCACCCTCAAGACGCAAGGGAAACGGGCCGCCATGGAAGCTTCCATGGCCAAACTGTTTATCAGCGAAGGATTGAAACAGAGTTGTCTCGATGCGGTTCAGATCCACGGCGGCTACGGGTTTACAAAAGAATATGAAATTGAAAGGGATTTGCGGGACAGCGTGGCATCCACCATCTATTCCGGCACCAGCGAGTTGCAGCAAGCCATTATTTCCCGTCTGCTGGGGCTTTGATGATGGGCGGATATCTTGTTCAGCACTATCTGGAGTCTGTGGCGGCGCCCGCAGACAAAGTGGCCTGTACCGATGGCCGTGAAACCATCACCTACGGCGAGCTGGAGGATTTTTCCGGTCGGCTGGCCAGCCTGTTGATCCGCTGCGGAGTGCGTCGCCAGGATCGGGTCGCCGTCTGTACGCAGCGTTCGGTTTATTTTCTACCGGCGATCCTCGGTGTCCTCAAGGCCGATGCGGTCTATGTTCCCTTCGATCCCAAATCACCCACAGAAAGATGGCAGAAAATCGTGACCGATTGTGCACCGACCGTTTTGCTCTGCGATGGGCAAACCGTTGCTCCACTGACCGCCATAAATCCGGAAATTCCCCGAATCTGTCTGGCTCCCCGGGACAAACTGCCGCCAGCCATCGCAGACAATGTCGCAACGGTTGAAGACCTTCGGGCCAGCCCGAAACGAGCCTGCGATTATGGCAACCTTGCAGAAGACCTGGCCTATATCCTGTACACCTCCGGGTCGACAGGAACGCCAAAAGGGGTCATGATCAGCCATCGCAATATTCGCAACTATATCGATTGGGCCGTTGATTATTTTGAAATAGGGGCTCAGGATCGAATTCTGGGGACGGCTCCCTTTTATTTCGACATGTCCACTTTTGACCTGTGGTGTCCTGTGAAAGCCGGCGCCACCCTCTGTCTGGCGGATAATGCCCAGACATTATTTCCTGAAAAGTTATTTAATTTCATCGAAAAGCAGGAAATCACCCTCTGGAAGGGGATCTCCTCGCTTCTTTTCTACATCGGCCGGGCCGGGGTTCTGGCTCCCGGTCGCATCCCCAAGATGAGCCGTATTCTTTTTGGCGGCGATGCCCTGCCGGCGCGAACCCTTATTGAATGGATGAAAGTGTTTCCGGATAAACAGTTTTACAACGTGTACGGACCAACGGAAGCAACAGGCATTTCGGTCTGTTACCCGGTTACCCACCCTCCGCAGGACCCCGGAGAACGAATCCCCATCGGCCTGCCCTGCAAGGGGATGAAAGCGCTTCTGCTGGACGAAGAGTTGATTCCGGTCGGGGACGGAGAGGTGGGGGAATTATGTCTGGCCGGGCCTGGGATCGGCAGGGGATATCTCAATGATGCGGAACGCACTGCCCGGGCATTTTTCTCCTTGAACACCTGCGGGGAGGCCACTGAGACCTGGTATCACACGGGCGATCTGGTGTTTCGCCGACCCGACGGGAATCTGGAATTTGTCGGGCGTAAAGATCAGCAGGTCAAAATCATGGGCTACCGGATTGAATTGGGCGAGATAGAACAGGCTTTGAGGGCCATCGACGGGGTACGGGATGCGGCGGTGGTGACTGCCCAGAGAGACGGGGTGGAGGAGCTGATCGCCTTTATCGAAAATCACGGAGGAGCGGAGCCGTCCTTAATCCTGTCCCGACTACGCAGCCGGCTTCCTCACTATATGGTGCCGCGACGTCTCACTTCCCTTGCGGATCTTCCCCGTTGCGGGCGGGGCAAAATCGATCGTGCCGCTCTCCGGGAGTTGGCCACGGAGGTGAAGCATGGACCTGGATAAACCGACCGTGGATCGATATCTCGCCATCCTTCGGGAGATTGGGGCCTCGGTGTGTTTGACCGATTGCCATGTACACCCCTTTGAGGTGATGTTCGACGCCTGCACATACGAGCCGGATCCCCAGTTGGCGGGAGTCTACCGCTCCGGGAAAATCCCCTATCTGCCAGCGACCAGTGGTCCCGTATCTCTCGGAGCTCTTGTCCCGCCCGTGAACGATATGCGCGCCGATCTGGTAGAACGGGTTCTGTTGCTGAGCATGCGTCGTCTTTATTCACACACCGGGCCTCAGTGTTGGCGTGATCACGGCGAACCTGCCGGGATCCGTCGCTATGCGCTGTTGCCGGTGGCGCAACCCGGGCGGACCGCTGATGCGCGAATGCATGAAATGGCCGAAATGTTCGGCGATGATCCCCAATTTATATTGGGCTACAGTTTGCCAAACACCCTGGCTCCGGAAGAGGTCGCTCCGGATGTGCTTCGAGCTGTCGAAACCTGCCGTATCCGGGTTCTCAAAGTGCATCCCACTCTGTCCGGCCATGACATGACCAGCACACAGGGAATAAGACAGGTCAACGCTCTGCTTGAAGCTGCCAAACGCAGCGCCTTGCCGGTGATTTTACATGGTGGGTTGAGCCCGAGTACTCGCTACGCACCGGAAGCGTGCCAGCAGGGTGCCATGGAGAATCTGGCCAGGCTTGATTTTGGATTGACCGACAGCCCGGTAGTCATCGCCCATGCCGGCGCATTTGCCATAGATGTCGGGGAGTATGAACAGCGGGTGCTGCCTTTGTTGCGCCAGTTGTTGTCACGCTTCGATCACCTTCTGGTGGATACCTCGGCGTTGTCGGCAGAAATTCTAAGTCTGGTTCTGGGCAAGGTTGACCCGCGTCGGATTGTGTTCGGCTCGGACGCCTTCTATGAAGCTTCATGGAAGGCCGCTGTGAAACTTTACTGGGCACTGGAACAACAGCTTCCCAGACCAGGAGATTTGTTTGCGCAGATTGCCGGTGATAACGCCAGGGAATTGTTCGGAAAGGGGGACTGAACCCATGTTCTCAATGCCGCGAGTAAAATATTTTCAGTTCCTGGAGCACTGGTATCAAAAGGGATTTTGGTCCGCCTGCGGATTCACGCTGTATCATAAAGAGGAAGAGGTGCCGGTGGTCCGGGATCTCTCCAACATACCGCCGCTAAAGGTTTTGGACGAGGGGTTGACCCTGATTGAAGTGACGCCGGAAAATGTCTCTTCCCAGAATTTTCAATATCCCCTGCGTAGCCGTCGGGAGAGAGTCGAGCCCTATCTGCAAAAAGGGTATTGCGCGCTGGCAATGGTTCAGGAAGGTCAGGCTTACGGGGATTTATGGTACGTCAGCCAAAAAACCGCCAGAACAGAAGTAATCCATCCCGATATTCAACGATTCAAGATCGATTTCTCCGCCGAGGATGTGTACCTGTTTGACATGCATGTGGACTCCAAACAGAGGCGGGGAGGTTTGGCCACATTTTTATTAAGCAGTGCCCTGCATCATCTTCATAACCAGAAATACTGCCGGGCCTTCGGCTATTATGCGGCAGATAATATTCCAGCCTTGTGGGTTCACAGGCTGCTTGGCTACCAGGAACTGCCCCCCGTCATTGTCCGACGGTATTTCCTTCATAGAACCACCCACCCCAAAGAATGAGCCACGCCTTCTGTTTACATCGTATTCAAAGGATGAATTTTAGCGGATACACTATGAAAATACCCAATTTGTTATGGATGGTCTGGTGGCTTTTCGGCGGCATTGTTCTGCTGGGTTTGGTTTTGCGGCAATGGAGCGGTGACCATCTGGTCCTGTCACGTTACATCGGTTATGTAATGCCCTGGCTTCTACTCGGGCTGCTGCCGGGACTTTTCTGGGCCGGGTGGCAGCACTACCGGGGACTGTTTTTTCTGTTGGTCCTGTCTTCCCTCCTGATCCTGATCACTTATGCCCCACTTTTTTTCCCTCGTCCCCAAATAGACGCATCGGATGGTCTCACTTTCAAAGTATTGAGCTACAACATCTGGTCCAAAAACCAACAGATAGATGAGGCGGCCCGGGTTATCACCGAGCAACAGCCGGATATTCTTCTGCTGCAGGAAATGACTCCGGATGTGTTTGAAAAAATGAAGCCAGAGCTTTCGGACCTTTACGACGGGCAGGAAGCCTATGTTTTTTATGAACCTCATTATCTCCTGGGGATTGTCAGCAGGTACCCGGCAGAAAACAGACAGAAAATTTCGGGAAAAGGACGCGTGCAGAAAATCGAGTTACGCACTCCGAAGGGGCCTGTCACGGTCTATAACGTCCATTTGCTGCGTCGCGGAGGATGGCGGTCGCGATACAATAAAATTACCTCACTGTTGGAAAACGAGCTGATTAATGAAACGGGCCCGGTGATCCTTGGGGGCGATTTTAATATCCCGGATCAGTCTCAAACCTACAAACGAATCTTAGAAGATCTGGATAATGCCCATTGGGAAGGCGGTTTTGGCTTTGGTTTTTCATTTCCGACGACATCTATACGGTTATTTGGTGTTATCCCGGTCCCGTCCCTGATCCGAATTGATCATATTTTTTTTAATGATCGGCTGTTGGCGCTAAGCGCAGCCACGATTAAAGACCCGGGTGGTTCGGACCATTTTCCCGTTTCTGCGGTTCTGGGTCTGAAATAAATCAGAGGTTTAAAAGTTAATGTGCAGAATGCCTCAAGGCTTCCCTTCAAAAACCCCAAGTTTGGAGTCGAGTATGCATCCCTCCCATAGCTCAAAACTGAGCCCCTTATCCCCTTGGCCCATCTTTACGGACGAGGCCATTGAGAAAGTCCAATCGGTCCTGCGCTCGGGGAAGGTAAATTACTGGACAGGGCAGGAATGCCGCCTGTTTGAAGAAGAGTTCGCTGCTTACATTGGCACTCGATATTCCATTCNNTCCATTGCTTTGGCCAACGGTTCTGTGGCTATAGAGTTGGCGTTGCATGTTTTGGGAATTCATTCGGGGGATGAGGTTGTGACGACCTGCTGTTCGTTTATCGCAACAGCCAGTTCCATTGTTCTTGTCGGGGCTCGTCCCGTTTTTGCCGACGTTGACCCCGTCAGCCAGAACATAACGGCCGAAACCATTGCCCGCGTTTTAACCCCTCGCACCAAGGCGATCATTGTGGTTCACCTGGCCGGTTGGCCGTGTGAGATGGATCCGATCCTGGCTCTGGCCAGGGAACAGGGTATCCCCGTTATCGAAGATTGCGCCCAGGCCCACGGAGCGACCTACAAAGGGCGCCGAGTCGGCAGTCTGGGAGACATCGGGGCTTTTTCCTTTTGCCAGGACAAAATTATGACCACAGGCGGGGAAGGAGGAATGATTACGCTTAATGATGAAGAACTTTGGCGGCGAGCCTGGGCTTATAAGGAACACGGGCGCAGTTATGACGCCGTCTATAATCGGCACCATCGTCCAGGCTTCCGCTGGCTCCACGAATCCTTCGGTTCCAACTGGCGAATGACTGAAATGCAAGGCGCTCTTGGCCGTTGGGGACTGACCCAACTGCAGGACTGGTTAGCCGCTCGGCAAAAGAATGCCCACCTGCTTACCCAGAATTTTCGTCGAATTGCGGCCGTGCGTATCGGCGAAGTGCCAAGCCATATGCAACATGCCTATTACAAATATTATGTGTTTCTGCATCCGGAAAAGTTGTCACCCGGTGTGAACCGTGAATATCTGTTGCAGTCTCTTACCGAGAGGGGCGTGCCGGTATTCACGGGCGGCTGTCCGGAGATTTATCTTGAAAAAGCATTTCAACAGGCGGGGCTCGCCCCGTCTGCACGGTTGCCCGTTGCACGCCAACTCAGCGAAACCAGTCTGATGTTTCTGGTTCACCCGACTCTTACCGCAGCTGAAATGGCAGCGGTCAATTACCATATTAATGAAGTCTTTGCCGCCGCCAGCGGATGATTAATGTTTTGCTGTGATTGACAATCAGGTGATGCGTGATACTAATTGAATGTAAGGTAACTATTCAATATTTAATGTTTATTCCTACATTTAGGTGGTGTGGTCTGGGCGCAAAGCCGTTGCTGATAAACCTTCAGGCCTTGCTGCATGGTCCATAAAAATGGGGGAGGGATTCTCTTTTCCGGAGATGAATGATGAGAGGTCTAACGTTGCTGCTGCGTCACAGTATGGCCCGCAAGGCCCTGATCGCCCTGTTCCATGTAGTGGCCATCAGTGCTTCGCTGATATATGCCTTCGCTCTGAGATTTGATTTCAGCGTTCCCCCCCAGTATTGGCCGGTGATTTTAGGGCTTCTCCCGATCATGATGCTGATCAAGCTGGCTGTTTTCTGGGGTATGGGGCTGGCAGATGGTTGGTGGCGCTACGTCGCCATGCCCGACCTTCTGCAGATTCTGCGTGCCAATGTGGTGGCCTCTGTCGGGGTGATTATTTATATCGTATTCATCCGATCCACGGAGGGGCTTCCCCGATCTGTCATTCTTCTCGACTTTATCCTGTGTTTTACCATCATGATTGGGGTCCGGGTTTTGACGCGTATCGTCAGGGAGCATTTGGCTCTTGCTTCCAAAGGCTACGATTCCAAGCCTAAAAGTGTGCTGATTGTGGGCTCTGGCACGGTCGCTCAATCGATTGTCAGAGAAATTCGGGAAAATCCAAAACTGGAAAAGGCCGTTCTCGGGTACATCGACAATGATTTAAGACGACAGGCTAAAGTTATCTATGGTGTTCCGGTCATAGGCACCCTGGACGATCTGGAAAAAATCTGTACCCGTAGCGGCATCGATATGATCATTGTCGCTCAGAACTCCGTATCGCCCAAAGAGCTGAGGGATATCGCGGAGTTCTGTAAAAGGAACCAGATTGCTTCTAAAATTCTACCGGCCATCGGTGACCTTATCTCCGGACAGGCTTCCTTGCAGCAATGCCGCTCGGTGCAACTCGAAGATCTGCTGGGCAGGCCCTCCATTCGGCTTGATATACAACAAATTCGTGGTTATCTGCATGGAAAAAGGGTTCTGGTAACGGGCGCTGCGGGGAGCATCGGCAGTGAAATCTGTCGGCAGGTGGCCCAGTTTGGCCCCGCTCACTTGATTCTTTATGAAAATTCCGAAACGCCCCTGTTTAATTTGGAAAATGAATTGAGAGAAAAGTATCCCGCTCTGGAAATCACCCCGAGTCTCAGCGACATTCGTGACGAGAGTCGCGTCTCCCAGGTTTTCTGGGAATATAAACCTCAGGTCGTGTTCCATGCCGCGGCCTATAAGCATGTACCCATGTCCGAGGTCAATCCCTTGGAAGTGGTAAAAAATAATATCATGGGCAGTCGCTGCATTGTCGATGCCAGCGTGGCCGTCGGCGCCGAACATTTTGTATTTATTTCCACCGATAAGGCCGTTAATCCCACGAATATCATGGGGGCGACCAAACGGGTTGCGGAAATATATGTGCAGAACCTGACCCAGGCCGGTCACACCAAAGCAACGACCGTCCGTTTCGGCAACGTGCTGGGCAGTCACGGCAGTGTCATCCCGACCTTTCAGGAACAGATCCTCAAGGGAGGCCCTGTTACCGTCACCCATCCGGAGATTACCCGTTTTTTCATGACCATCCCGGAAGCCGTGCAACTGGTGTTACAGGCGGGCTGCATGGGGCATGGCGGTGAAATATTTTTGCTCGATATGGGGGAACCGGTAAAAATTGTACGTTTGGCCGAAGAGTTAATCCGGCTTTCCGGCAGAAGGCCCTATGAGGAAATCGATATCGTGTTTACCGGCCTGCGCCCCGGGGAAAAACTTTATGAAGAATTGTTGATTGCCGGAGAAGGAGTCAAGGCCACCAACCATGAAAAAATTCGTATTCTGCAGGCGAACAGCTGTTCTGAAAAGATTCTGGCAGACCAGACGGAACGGCTTTTAGGGGCCGTGCGAAATGCCGATGTGGTGAGTCTGGTCAGCGTGTTGAAAGAAATCGTTCCAGAATTCCATTCTGAACTGCGAGGAATGGATTGGTCGCTATCGCAGAGAAAGGTTTTTCCTGAAAAAATTGAGAAGCTGGCAGTAGGGGCTGAAAATGAACGGGAGTTTGCTTACTGTGAACTGCATCCGGACAGGAGGGATACATGAGAAGGCGTGTTGGATGTTGGACTCTGCTGGTTCTACTGGTTTTGCTGATTTTCGGCACGCCGCAGGTTTGGGCCGAAGAGGTTGTTGCCGGGGGCGATGCGCCCACAATCGTTCCGTCTCTGGCTTACAGCGACAGTCCCTTTGAACAGCGCACAGCGGCCATCGGTTTTCGCGATGTGCTCGGAGGGGGGACAGGTTATGTCCATCCCTATGTGGCGGTGGGGGAATATTTTACCGACAACTTTTACGAGACGCGATCAAACCGCAAGAGTGAATTCGTCACCCGAATAACCCCGGGGCTGTGGCTTTCTTTACCTGCAAGTCCCTATCAGAGGATTCAAGTGAATACACTCAATGTCGCTCCCGGCGGTTTGGAGTTGAGTCGCTTCCGTACCAAGGGGAATACGCGCCTGCAGGCTTACGGAAGTTATCAGGCCGATGTGTTGCTGCATAATCGCTTTGACGAAGAGGATCAGGTTAATCAGCGGGCAGAGGGGTTTTTTCGGTACAATTTCCGCGGCGGTTTATCCGTGCAATTGTTGGATGTTTTTTTGATTGAACACGATTCAGCCGGTACCGGATCGACCCTTTCATTGGATAAATTCAAGTCCAACCTTTTTGAAGTCAGCGTCGATTATGAAGTAAGCCCCAAAACTTTTCTGGAAACTGCATATGCCTGGTACGCCCTGGATTATGACAGCACTGAAACCGAATTTCGTGATCGTGACGACCAGCGATTTTCTGCTCGGATCTTTCAAAAATTCTGGCCTAAGACCTCTATTTTTGCAGAGTATAATTTTATCACCCTCGATTACGATCAAAATGTTCTTTCGGATAGTGATGAACACCAGACCTTTTTAGGCCTCGAGTGGCAGCAGACGGATAAATCCCGTTGGCGGACCAAGCTGGGTTACGGCAAAAAAGATTTTGATTCCTCTGCTTTTAAAGATGCTGATAATTTTTTAGCAGAGTTGCAGTTCCGCCATCGGTTTACTCCGAAAACTTATGTGGATCTTCAGGGAAGTCGTAGCATGAATGAGACCGATTCCCTTGGCTTTGACTATGTTCTTTCTCATAAGCTCTTGCTTAGATATTATCAGAGGATCACGGCAAAATTATTGGGTTCTGCCAACATGTACTACCGCGTTGATGACTATAAAGGCGATGATCGAAGCGATGATTACTACGGTTTCGGTCTGGACATGAGGTATGCATTGACCCGTTGGCTAAATCTGGCCGGAGGCTATTCCTTTCAACAAAGAAATTCCAATATAGACACTAACGATTTTGACAAAAATAACGTTTATATCAACCTGGTCTTTTCCCTTTAATGTGTCGTGCGGGTGGTCGTGTCAAGAAATTCTGAGACCTTTTGCTTAACGTCAAGGCGCGCCGCCGCAGGCCTTGGAGGCGGACCGCAGACAGAAACAAAAGGGGCCGGAATTCGAAGACGGGATAACCGCATGGGGCGTTATCGAGGAAAAGAAGGAGGTTTATCATGAATAGGTTGATTGGAAACATAATATTTCTGGCTTTGATATCGAGTTTCAATTGTTGGGCGACCCCCGTTGGCGATATGGACTATCTGGTCGGCGAGGGGGATGTGCTGAGGATACTGGTTTATGATAATCCGGATCTTCAGACGGTTACCCGGGTCAGCGGGAATGGCACCATCATCTTTCCACTGGTAGGTGAGATATTTATCGATGGCCACACGGTGGCCCAGGTCGGGGATATTTTGGCGCAACAGCTGGCCAAAGGGTACATCCTCAACCCCCAGGTGTCGGTTTTTGTTGAGGAGTTTCGCAGCCAGAAAATGGTGATAATGGGGGAGGTGAAAGTCCCCGGGCTTTATGAGTTGAGCGGCCCGTCCTCTCTGATGGAGGTCATATCCCAAGCGGGTGGTTTGACGGCAGAAGCCGGCGATATGGTGACGGTCAAGAGAAAAGACCCGTCCCAGCCGGATCAGGACAAGATCATCTCGGTGAATCTCAAGGATCTGTTGGAAAAACAAGGCAATATGTCCAACTTGCTGATTATTGATGGCGATAGCATCTTTGTTCCGAGAGCCGGTGTGTTTTATGTAACGGGTCAGGTGAGAAGACCGGCCGCTTACAAGCTTGAGCGTGGGACCACGCTTATTCAAGCCATTACCATGGCCGGAGGTTTTTCCGAACTGGCCGCTCAGCGCAGGGTTCAGATTATTCGGAAAAGTGAAGGCACCGAACAGATATTAAAAAAAGTACCCCTTCATACCCCTATAGAGGTGGATGATGTGATTGTTGTGCCGGAGAGCTTTTTCTAAGAGTCTGGCGGATACGACGGAGCGTAGGGATAGTCAGGGTACGGATAGAAACAACTTGATTTGAGCCACCAGGAGGCGGTCATGGCGATCAATAAAGACGAGTTACACTTGCGGGATCTCATCAGGATGGTTAGAAAGCGTCGCCATGTGCTGCTGACTTTTTTTCTCAGCGTGTTGGTTCTTGGCGCTTTGGCGACTTTCCTGGTGACGCCGCTTTACGAGGGCACCACCAAAGTCATGATCGAAAAGTCCGAAGGGAGTGATTTGACCAGCAGTTATCGTGGCACTGCGTCCGATCCGGTATTTTACGAAACCCAGTTTCAGCTGATCCGCAGCCGCGCCGTATCCCGTCGTGTGGTTAATACACTCGAGTTGCAGGACCATTACGATACCTTCCTCGGTAAAACGGGCGAAGAACCTTCCGTAATAAGATTTTTCGCCGGGGAGTTGAAAAGCTTTATCGGGGGAATTGTTAGCCGTGTCCGGGGAGCGGGCGACCAACCGGAAGCAGAACCCGGAGCTAAAGAAGACCAATTGACCCGCTTGATTAGTGAGCAGCTTCGAGTACGTCCGATGGAGGGCAGCCGTATTGTCAATATCACTTTTCTGGCACCCAATGCCGAGCTGGCCGCCTCCATCGCTAATACCACGGCTAAAGCCTATATTGAAGAAACTCTCGATATGAAATTGGCGGCTACGCGCAACAGTCTGCAGTGGATGACCAAAAAGGCCGAGACTGAAGCATTGAAATTACGCCAATCAGAGCAGGCATTGCAGCAATATATGAAGGAAAATAATATTGTTACCCTGGAGGATCGGCTGACAAGTACACCGGAAAAGCTCTCTGCCATCAATATAGAATTGGTGCGGGCCGAATCGCGCCGCAAGGAGTTGGAGTCTCTGTATCAGAAAGTCAGGACGGTAGGTAGAAATTATGATGCGGCTGCAACGGTTTCGGCCATTTCTATTGATCCTTCCCTGCAGGCTATTCGCGCTCAGATTGTAAACACTGAAAAGAACATCATGGAGTTGTCCAATAAATATGGATCCAAACACCCCCTGATGGTTAAGGCCCGGGGAGATTTGCGGGTATTGAAACAAAAAAGAAATCAAGAGATCGATCGTCTTATCGAATCGATAAAAAATGATTATGAATTGGCTATTGCCAACGAAAACAACCTGCGCGCACAGTTGGGGGCTACGCAGAGTGAAGCCTTGATGATGAACGAGAGGTTCATTCAATATGGAGCCCTTAAAAGAGTGGTCGATACCAACCGACAGCTTTACGATGCCTTGATGCTCAAACTCAAAGAGCAGACCATTACTGAAGAAACCAGTCCTGTCAATTTGTGGATTGTGGAGAAGGCGACAGTTCCAGATAAACCGGCTCGTCCCTGGGTCGCCATGAACTTGCTGCTGGCTTCGGCAATCGGACTTTTGGGTGGCCTTGGATTGGTGCTGTTTCTTGAATATCTAGACAATACCATTAAAGATCCTGAAGAACTGGAAGCCAAGCTGGGATTGCCGGTTCTGACGGTGATTGAGCGCTGGAGAGATACCCAGCAGATACCGGAACAGGTTGTATGGAACGATCCCCAGTCCGTGTTTGCCGAAAGCTATCGTTCTTTGCGGACTTCTATTCTGCTTTCTTTCCCTGAAAGTCCACCGAAAAAAATTCTTTTGACCAGCAGTGGCATGGGGGAAGGCAAAACCACCACATCCATAAATCTGGCCTTTGCCTTGGCGCGTGCCGATCACCGGGTGTTGCTCCTCGAGGGGGATCTTCGTAAGCCTCGTTTTCATAAAATTCTTAAGGTCAGTAATACCAAAGGATTGAGCAGTTATCTTGCCGGTGCCTCAGACAGTCATATTATCCAAAAAGGGCCCTTGTCCAACCTGGCCATTATCCCGGCAGGTCCGATTCCGCCCAACCCCTCCGAATTGCTGGCTTCCAATCGCATGAAGACGCTGCTTGATTCCCTGAGCAAGGAATTCGACTTCATCATCTGCGATTCGCCGCCTGTTTTGCCCGTGGCCGATACTCGTATTATCTGCCGATTGTTCGACGGGGTGATCCTGTTGAGTAAATCGGGGGTCAGTACCTACGAACTTCTGGAAAGATCCAGACGAATGCTCATCGATACCGGTGCACGTCTGCTCGGTCTGGTGATTAACGGTTTTGACGCTAAGAAGAGCGGGTATTACCATCAGGACTATTACTATGCCGAGACACGGAAAGAAAAACCTGTAACGAGTCAAAGCTAGAAGACTGTCGGACAATTCCCAGACCCGAACACGAAACAGGCAAAGGTCCAGTCGATACCGGCCTGGCAGGGTTGTTTTTGTCGCTGATTTGGAATAAGTGTTTGTTCCGGAAACAGTGATTGGACACGGTGATTTGAATAGAGGGCCGTTTCCAGATGAAAATTATTGCTTCCATTGACCTGACCAGAGGCGCCCATGATCGATATTCACTGCCATATTCTGCCAGCTATTGACGACGGTTCGTCCAGCCTCGATGAATCCCTGGCCATGGCGGATATTGCCGTTGAAGACGGAATTCGGATTATTGTCGCGACCCCTCATATCAAAGGAGAGGTACATCTGCCGGAATTTTTACGGCAGCAGGTGGCAGATTTGAACGCTGTGCTGCGGAAACGTGGCTATCCGTTGCAAGTTCTGGTCGGGGCCGATGTCAGTGCCATGCTGCCCGCCCAGGTAATCGCCCGCTATACGATTCATGGCAGCAACTATTTTTTACTTGAATTCCCTCACAGCCACTTGCCCCAGCAGGCGAATCAGATGATTTTCGCCATGTTGCTGGCGGGCTTACGACCGATCATTACCCACCCGGAACGCAATCCCTCGATCATCCGTGATCCCGAGCGATTATGTAGTCTTGTGGATGCCGGATGTCTGGTGCAACTGACGGCGGGTAGCCTGACGGGCCTTTTTGGAGCAGATTCCAAGGATTGCGCGGTTTATTTGTTGAAGAGTGGGCTGGTGCATTTTTTAGCCAGCGACGCCCATTCTGCTACCCATCGCCGGCCGGTCCTTTCGGAAGGTGTCGCGGAGGCAGCGGCATTTGTGGGTGAGGAAGCCGCCTTGCGCCTGGTGACAACAAACCCCGCCGCCGTTATTGCTGGAAGGGGGCTTGATGTTTAATGGTCCTTTGTTGTTTCTGGCGCTTATGCTTCTTTTGGCTCTTTTATCGCCTTTAAAGGGGCTCTGGCCACTGGATTGGCTGACAGCAGTACTGGCCATTCTGCCCATGGCGGTTTTGTTCGGCTGGCTACGGGGGCGGCGTCATGACAGCCGGACCTTCTCTTTGCCCCCCGGATCTGTGGCTCTGCTCTGTTTAATCGGTTGGGGAATCCTGCAAATAGTTCCGTTGCCGCCGGCGGTGGTGAAGGTGCTCTCCCCCAGAGCATGGCAGCTGTATGCCGAAAGTGTGATGCTGCTGGACCCCGAATCCTGGATGACTCTCTCCCTGCATCCTAAAAGTACCTTGGAATCGGTTATCTTTTTGTGCAGTGGGACCTCCTTTTATTTTTTGAGCGTTTTCCTTCTGACAGACCACCACCGTTTAAAACAGGGCGTGCTCTGGTTGACTGGAATAGGCGGTGGTCTGGCCGTCGGAATGATCGGCTTTCAGGTGGGAGCTCTGCTGTCGGGCGGGAGGCACGAACCGGCAGGTTTGATGCTCCCGGATCTGACACCTTTTGCCTTGTTGCTGTTGCTGCTGGGGCCTCTGGCTTTTAGCGCTTTGCTTGCGTTGCGACCGACCTCCCGATATGGGTCGCTGCAGGAGCGCATCACCACCTATTGGCAAACCGCAATCAAGGACCGTTTCCTGATTATTGCCGTGGCTGCGCTGATTATCCCTTTCGGCGTTTCATTATGGTATTGGCAAGCCATGTTTTTTTATCTCGCCGCCCTGTTCCTGTTGTGGGTGCTGTTGGCCTTCAAGGGCCGGGGAAAGCGGGAAACGCCCTATATAATTTTGTTAATAGTCCTTATTCTACTGGCTACGGTTGTCGGTTTCCCCTCAGTCAAGGTCGGGTTGAGACAGGAAGCGGTCTCCGGTATGGATGCGGATGGCCAGCCCATGACTGAGCGCCTGGCCGCTGATTTTTTTCTGACGGGATCGGGGCTTGGAACCTTCGAACGCATCAGTCAACGGTATGAATATATGTCCGGCGATCGTCAGATTGCGTCTTCGTTAAAATCGGCGTTGTTGTGCGTCAGGGTCGAGGGAGGACTTCCGGTTCTTGTATTTTCCATCTGGTTTCTTGTGGCTCTGACCTGGCGATCTCTGACTTATTGGCGTCGTCGCCGCAACAAAATGGCCATATATCTTGTTACCGGAAGTCTTGCAAGCCTGTTTGCTTTTTCAGGAGCGGTCGTCCTGCTGGAGCTGCCGGTCCCTTTATGGCTCAGTTATTACGCCTTGGCTCTGGCCGGATTAATGGTCGCCGCGTCGCAAAGCTCTCATAGGTGGCCCTTGGCTGACGATTTTATGCCTTTAAATAAGCAGCGGTTGCTGTTTTATACGTCGACCCTGGTTCTTTGCATCCTCACGGCCTCCCTTTTATTCTACATCGGTGCCGGTATGGCCCGATGGCTAACCTCTGACATCCTGGTAGATAATAAACATGCTGCTGCTGGCGGGGAAACAATTTCGTCCAGCAACCGCCTGCTCAGCCATGCGATCCTTTATGACCCTCTGAATGGCCTTTACCAACGAGAACTGGCCTGGAATTTCTTAAAAGCGGGACAGCCCCGGAAAGCTCTGGCTGGCTTTGCAAGTGCTCTGCGTCTTGATCCCCTTGCTGGTCGGGCGGCGTACCGCGCCGGAATCTCTATGGCCGAAACGGGCCACAAGGATATCGCTGACACTCTTATGCAACATGGCTTGCGAAGTGACTGGCACAACCAGGCTCTACAGGTTGATTTTGTCACCCGACTTTTAAGACGCCAGGGAAAACGCGCAGCTTTGGAGCACATTCGACAAATACTCGTGGTTTCGCCATCAAAAACTTTGGACTGGCTCTATTTTCTTGATCAAAATGGATTTTCGCTGCAGCAAGGAGCTCTGATCCTTGCCGATGATCCCCGGTGCCTCGTCGATTACGGAGATTATCTGCTGCGCCACAATAAGCCGGGGCTTGCTCTGGATAGTTATTGGAAAGCGCTTGACTATGTTCAGAACAGCCCTTCCTTCTCCCCGCAGATCATCTGGCGTCTGGCTGGGTTTTTTGAAGCCCGTGAGCTTTATGAAGAAGTCCTTGCGGCGTTTCTGGCCGGAACACGGGTCTATCCCGAGGATTTGGACTTTTTGAAGGCATCCGCCAATCTGTACGAACGCCTCGGTATTACCTTTAAAGCCGCAGAGATGTATCGGCAAATTCTCATGCATGCGCCACAGGATCTGGAGACACGGCAAAAGCTTGAAAAACTTGAGGATCTGCGGCGTTAATTCTTCCTTACGTGAGGTTTTTTGCCCTGCAATTTGACTCAGGGAACCCTCGGCAACAAAAACAACAGCCGCACCGGCCTGAAGGCTGGAGCGGCTGTTGTTTTTGTTATAGCCTTAAGAGATTTAATCCAGCAGGACGTTCCAGGATAGAGCCATCCCCGGTTGACTCAGAGAACCGTTAAAAGAGTTGCCACCGGGGCACACCCTCCGTGTGTAGCGAAAGGGTGGGGGGCAGATCTTCGGCCGCTCTCCGCGAGCGCCCCTTGCTTCGTGGTAAAATCCCGAGCGGGCGTGCGTCCGGACGGGCCTATATCTGTAAGCATTACGCTCCATTGTCTTGTTGCGCCCGTGAAACGAGGAATATCGAAGCGGTCGGTTTTTCAGGACAACCTGCCTGATGACGACTTCTTTTCGGTACTTGCCGTGGCTTTTAAGTTTGGCTTTGGCCGAATGGCCCCTGGCATATCCTTGAGAAATGTGCTGTTGCTGACTCCGTCGATTGCCCGGGTGGCTGGCGGCAAAGGCGCTGCCGGACCATAGCAGCAGACAACAGAGGGATAAGCTCAGTCCTATACTTTTTCGTGTCATAAATGTTCCTCCCTGGTAAGTGGTGGTTTCGTTCCTTTGGACGGGACAGCCGTCAAAGGGTTTACCAACT
>NPIF01000704.1_pt1 | contig 24804 bp, 20 predicted proteins | sample 8637461 | NCBI WGS metagenome assembly NPIF01 (sample SAMN07420641, study PRJNA396082) | bioreactor metagenome | isolation source: sample BR12 brine-fed electro-methanogenic bioreactor BR | place: Japan: Kochi | collected 2016-12-09
GATGACTACCTGACCAAGCCCTTCAGTCTGCAGGAATTTCTTTTGCGGGTTAAGGGGATTCTGCGCCGCGCCGGCTGGTATCGTTCGCAAGCGACCGCTTACAGCTGCTACAGCTTTGCCGACAATCGGGTCTACCTGGAACAGCAACGGGCGGTCACCGACGGCAAAGAAATCGCCTTGACCGAGCTTGAAACCCGCATGCTGCAGGTATTTTTTGAGCACGAAAATGAGGTTCTTTCCCGCGCCGAGCTTCTTGAATCGGTCTGGGGAGTTGCCCCGGATACGGAGACTCGCACTCTGGACAATTTTATCGTCCGCTTGCGTAAACACTTTGAAAAAGAACCAAGCCGGCCGCAGCATTTCGTCACCGTTCGCGGACGGGGCTATCGCTTTCAACCGAGGGCAAAAGGTGACCCGAAATAAAAGGGGGGGAAACCAACGGCTCCCCCCTCTTTTATTTCAGACGCATTTTTGAATGATGGCGTCGCAAAAAGTCCGCTCTACGGCGTTACGGTGTTTTTTCAGCCTAAAACTTCTTTGCGGAAAGCCTCAAGCCCCATTTCATTAACAAACTTGCCAATCCGCCCCCGCTTGTTGAGTTTTTTAAACCACTCAACCACTTTGTCCATGATTTCCATGGCTTCTTCATCCGTGGGGATATCTTCAGCCAGCTTCTGCGAAAGGTGCGGCATCCCGCCTCCGTTACCGCCAACCATCACATTCCAGCCTTTCGGCGTGCCGATCAGCGCCACATCCTTAATACAAGCCTCGGAACAGTCATTGGCGCAACCGGAAACACCCATTTTAAATTTCCAGGGCAGTTCCAGGCCGTGGTATTTTTCATCCAGCTGCATGCCGACCCCCACAGCATCCTGCTGGCCACGCTTGCAGAAGGTGGTTCCCGGGCAGATTTTTACCGAACGTACGCACAGCCCGATAGCCGCGCCCGGTTTCTGATCCAGGGCTTCCCAGACAGCGTCGAGGTTTTCCTCGGCGAGACCAACGATGGCAATGCGCTGGGCACTGGTTATCTTGAGAGCCTGAGCATTAAACCGCTCGGCCACATCGGCGATTTTGCGCAGAGCCGCCGGGGAAGTGACGCCGCCGGGAATATGCGGGGCCACAGCATAGGTTTCCTTATCCCGCTGAACAATAGCCCCTTTTTCCAGAATATCTTTTTTCATAACGTATCTTCTCCCCAATGAAAACGAAGTAAATCAAAATTGATGCCTTCGTAAAAACCCATAAGCTGGCTAAGCAAGAATTTCGACCTACAAGGCCTGGTGTTTTTTCAGGGGTGAAGGCATACATGCTGTATGTCGAGGTCCTGAAAAAACGCCGTAACGCCGTAGGGCGGACTTTTTGCGACGCCATCAAAATTAGCAGACAAAACGCACCCAACTATAGGGGTTTTTAACCCGTACCCAGCAAATTGTCAACCGTCGCGAACAGATCGTCGAGCTTAAAAGGCTTGACCAGGTAATCCAAAACGCCCAAGTCCCTCGCGCGATCACGCTCGGGCTGCTGGTCTTTAGCCGTCAGAATCATAAAGGGGCACAGCTTATAGGCGCTGTTCTGCTGCAGATACTCGATGGTTTCAAACCCATCCATGCCGCCGGGCATCATCAGATCGATGATAATCAGGTCAAAACGGTGCTCCATGGCCAGCTGTACAGCCCGTTCTCCGCTTTCCGCAAGAAACACCTGCCGATCATTACTGCGCAAGCTGATTTCCAGCAACTGGCGAATAATTTCCTGATCATCGACGATAAGTATCTTTTTCACGCCGCTACCTGCTTATCATTCCGCCGTCAGGGGCTCTGTCGGCAGGGTGAAATATACGATCGCTCCCTGGCCCAGGCAACTTTCCACTCGGATTTCACCACCATGGGCTCTGATAATTTCCTGCACAATGTTCATTCCGAGACCTACTCCTTCAATAGCCGAATTTGAGGTATCGGCCCGATAAAATTTATCAAAGATACGCCGCAGCTGATCTTTGCTCATGCCGATCCCCTGGTCTGCAATAGAAACCAGAACATGATCCGCCCGGTCTGTCGCTGCCACCCTCACCGTTCCCCCTTTTGGCGAATATTTTATGGCATTACTGAAGATATTCTCCAAAACCTGTCGTAATTTTGCGCGGTCGCCCAAAACCGTCACGGACTCCGGTTGCACTGAAATCTCAAACTGATGGTTTTGGCTCATCCAGGAAAGCTGGCCCATTGTTTCCTGTATGAGTTGCGACAGATCGCAGGGGCTTTTCTGCAAGACAAAGCCGTTTCCGGCTTCGATTCGCGCCAGATCGAGCAAATCGTTCACAATCCGCCCCAGGCTCTCGGACTGCTCATGAATAATTGCCAGCATGGAACGATGCTGGGCGTTTTCCAGATCAGAGCGGGTCAGCAGAACTTCAGAGTACCCCTGTATAGAGGTCAAGGGAGTCCGCAATTCGTGAGCGGCCGTGGTGATAAATTCGGTTTTCATTGCGTCAATTTCCCGTTCTCGGCTCACATCCCTCAGGGTTGTGATCATTCCGCCGTGACACTGGGATTGATCTTGAATCACCGACCTTCGGGCTTGCAGGGCTTGCGGGGTCTTGCTCGTCCCGGTATGCAGTTCGAACTCGAACAAAGCGCCTTCCTCGCCACAGTTCAAGAACTCGACCAGAGGCGCCGGCAATAAAGAGGCGATCGAGGGATCCGCCACAGATCGATTAAGCACCTGCTCTGGAGAGATCTGCAACAAAGATTCCGCCGAAGGGTTCATCAGCACAATTCGGCGGTGAACATCGGTAACGATCAGCCCATCCGCAACGGACTCGAGAATGCAGGTTATCTTGGCTTGCGCGTCCCGCGCTGAGGCAAGAGCCCTTTTCAGCCCGGCTTCGGCTTCCTTGCGATCGGAAATATCCTGCACCAGACCGATACCGTAAAGAGGCTGGCGATGCTCGTCAAACATCCAGGCGCTGGTCACATGCCCCCAGACCGGGCGACCATCTTTGCGAATAAAGCGTTTTTCGTAATCGTAGGCTTCGTAGCAACCGGCGCGAATGCCGTTTAAACGCTGCCGGGTGGCGGGCAGATCCTCGGGGTGGGTTAAATCGAACAACGTCAAATGGCGCAGTTCTTCGGAACTGTAACCGATAAACGCGCAAAAAGCAGGGTTGGCCTGTAAATAACGACCGTCCAGAGTAATGGTATTCATGCCGGCGGCGGCATGCTCAAAGATGGAGCGAAACAACTCTTCGCTCTCCCGTAACCGGCCGTCAAGGCGCTGGCATCGAATCACGCTGGATTTCAGGCGTTCATTGACCTCTGTCAACTGCCGGGTGCGCTGGGCAACCAAGGCCTGTAAAACACGGCTTCTTTCCAGACCGGAAGGACGTCTGGTGATCGAGGCTGAAGATTTTCCCCGCCTGGCATTACAGCGCAATCGTCCCGATGCATGGCTTTTCAACCACCGCCTCTTAAGCGCCCAGAGCGATCGGGTATCCATAGACCTTTTGCTTCCCCTGGCCATCGCAGAATCGCGCTGCTCCTCCCTGAAAAATTCCTTTTCCCTGCTACCATTTTTCGATAAAACACGGTTTTCCACACACCAAAAAGCACAGTGTAGCGAACCTTCCCGGAAATTCAAGGGCAAGGTTGTTTTTTAATCTTCTTTAACAGAAAGACCCAATGCATGAAAGTAGGCTCCTGCGGTGACCACCGAAAAATCTCTGTGGTGCTCTGCCATTCTTAAAGCATATCCACCGGATCGACATCGATGATCGCCGTCACCCCTTTAGGCACCTCCCCACGCAATGAGACAAAGTGACGCAGCAGACGGCGCAAAGCGGCCCTGTTGCCGGCTTTCAGCAAAACCTGCCAACGCCATTTACCCCGCAATCGGCTCAATGGGCAAGGGGCCGGCCCCAGAATCTCCACCGGCAGACCGGCCGCCAGGTTTTCCCAGGCGGATGCCAAGCCCTTGGCGGCACCCAGCACCCGCTGCTCATCATTTCCCGACAGCAGACAGTTTACCAGGTGGCCGAATGGCGGATAGCCCAGGGCTTCACGGAGAGTCGATTCTTCATCATAAAATGATCGGTAGTCATGACCGGCCACGCAGTTCAAAACATAATGTGAAGGATCGTAGGTTTGAATCAGAACCCGTCCGGGTTTATCTCCTCGCCCGGCCCGACCGGCCACTTGGGTCAGCAACGAGAAGGTTCTCTCGGCAGAACGAAAATCAGGAAAATTCAGGGCACTATCGGCATTTACCACTCCGACCAGGGTCACGCCGGGAAAATCGTGGCCCTTGGCGACCATCTGGGTCCCGACCAGGACATCAATCCGGCGACTGAACATCCCGTCCACCAACCGCTGATGAGCCCCCTTACGCAGAGTGGTGTCACGATCCATGCGACCGATGACGGCGCCGGGAAGCAAAGCGGTCAATTCTTCCTCCAGACGTTCGGTTCCGGCCCCTTCCGGAGCCAGTTGAGTGCCTTGACAAGCCGGGCAGAGGTCTGGCGGCGTCAAAGAAAAATCGCAGTAGTTGCAGCGCAGCAATCTCTGTTGCTGATAATAGGTCAAGGTGATTTCGCAATTAGGACAGCGCACCGTCGTCCCACAGTCAGCACAAAGCAGAAAGGGGGCAAAACCCCGTCGGTTCAGAAGCAATAGGGATTGTTCTCCCCGCTCCAGATTTTCCTGCAAAGCCAGGCGCAACGGTTCCGCCAGAACGCCCGGAAGCCGCTGTCCGGACAGGTCGATCAGTTCTACCCCTGGCAACGGCCGTCCCATCACCCGGTCGGCCAATGGCAGGTATTCGGTTTGTCCCTGTTGAGCGCGATAGAAGGTGGTCAGTGCCGGAGTGGCACTGCCCAGCAATACGCTGGCCCCAAGCATCTGACCGCGCAACAAAGCCAAATCGCGGGCATGATAGCGAAATCCGTCCCCCTGCTTGTAACTGCCATCGTGTTCTTCATCGACCACGATTATCCCCAGCCCTTCCAGGGGCGCAAAGATCGCCGACCGGGCACCAATGACTATATCCGCATCCCCCCGCGCTATCGCCCTCCAGGAATCGTACCGCTCGCCATCGGACAACCCCGAATGGAGCACGGCCAGCCGAATACCTCTGGGGGTAAAACGGGCCCGAAACCGGCCCACCAGTTGGGGAGTCAGAGCGATTTCCGGCACCAGGACCAGGGCTTTCTTCCCTCGCTGCAGAGCATGGTGAACCGCTTGCAGATACACTTCGGTTTTGCCGCTTCCGGTAACACCATGCAGCAGCATCGGCTGAAAGCGGGCCTGTTCCAGGGCTGCTTCGACGGTCTGCAAAGCAGCCAACTGTCCGGCAGAAGGCACCACGGGGCAGTCCTCGCCCAGCGGAACCGCGGCAAAAGGATCCCGTGGCCGTTCTCTGTTTTCTACGCCCACCAGGCCCTGTTCTTGAAGGCGTTTAAGACTGGCGTAAACATCACCAAACTGCTCTTTGAGCTGTCCCTCAGGCGTGACGCCATGCTGCCTTAGATAGTCCACGATAGCCCGCTGTTTCGAACCGCGCGGTTCCTCTGCGGCAGAACGCAGAAAGAACAGCCGCTCATTGAGGATGCCGGGGCCTTGTCCGGCACCACTGAGCCCTGCGGGCAGTGCGGTGCGAATCACTTCTCCCAGAGGGTGGCAATAATAATCCGCAGCCCATTCGAAAAACGCGACCATCGCGTGCTGAAAAAGCGGTTCCCGATCGAGCACCTCAAGCACATCTTTGAGCCGCGGCACAGACTCTTCGGTAAAAGCCAGCAGGTAGCCGACCACCAGTCGCCGGCCGAGGGGGACCCGTAATCTTGAACCTACTCGAGCCTGCTGCGCTAAGGATTCAGGGATCCGGTAGTATAGAGTTTTGTCTAGAGGGGCGGCAACAGCCACCCGAGCGATCAAGTCTGACAAGAGTGATAGCCTCGGTGCCCGAACAGGCACAGTTGTATATAATTAACGCAGAGCCAAAAAGTGCAATGAAACGGGCATAAACCAAGGGAGATCTGGCCCCTTGGCACAACCCGTGCTATATTTTTCGGCGAGACCTATTTTTCAGCCAGAACCCTTTTGAAAAGTGCCAGGATATAGTCAAATCCTGCCGAAAGCATTCTCTTCCGTGAACGATACTTCGACACCTCCCATCGCAACCGGCATCTCCCGCAGACGCTTTCTGACCATCACGGCGGGGCTGGCCGGCGGTCTGTTTCTGGGCAAGGCCTGCTGGTATGAACCGCGCACCTTTGTCCTTGAAGAACGGCAACTGAGTATCGCCAAGATTCCTCCGGGGCCGGGTTTGCGCATCATCCATCTCTCCGATTTGCATCTGCGCTCTCTGCCCGGTCATTTTGCAGCGGCGGCGGCCACCATCAACGACCTGCGTCCCGATCTGATCCTGCTGACCGGCGACTACCTGGACCAGGCACGGCGACTTGACGGGGCTCTGGATTTTATCGGAATGCTGCATGCCGAGAAGGGCATCTTTGCGATTCAGGGCAACTGGGAGTATTGGGCCCGCCTGGAAGGCGCCCCTCTAAGGCGACAACTGGCTGCAGCAGGGGCTGAATTGTTGATCGACCAACGACGGGACCTGCAGATTCGCGGCATTCCCCTGTCAATCCTTGGCATCGATTATCCTTCGGCTTCTCACAACCTGGCGAACATCCGGAAGCTTGCCGCCACGGACCGCCTCAACATCGTCCTCTCCCACGTGCCGGCCTTTGGTCACGAAACCCTGAGCTCTCTGGCCGACCTGATCCTAAGCGGTCACACCCACGGAGGCCAGGTTCGACTGCCCTATGTTCAGCCTTTCTACCTGCCGCGGTTTTCTTCACCTTTCGTGGCCGGCCTGTATCCGGTAACGGAAAAACGCATTCCCCTGTATGTCAATCGCGGCATGGGCACCAGCCTTCTGCCGGTGCGTTTTCTCTGCCCACCGGAAATCGCCCTGCTCCAACTCCACAGTCCGCCGGCCGGCGAACTGCCCTGGCAGAAGCCACAGACTACAGCCGGGCACAACGGCGGCCCGCCGTTAGGATATGTCGAGCACCGGTAACATCTGACGCAGCTGGCCCATTAACTGGGCAAAACCCTGGCCGGTCAAACTCTGGGCACCATCGCACAAAGCGGTTTCCGGAGCGGGATGCACCTCGACCATCAGGCCATGGGCCCCCGCCACCAGAGCCGCTTTCGACATCACCGGGACCAAGGATCTTTTGCCGGTAGCATGGCTGGGATCGACCACAATCGGCAGATGACTCAGTTCTCTGACCAGCGGAACGATGGCCAAATCGAGGGTATTACGAGTCGCCGTTTCGAAGGTGCGGATGCCCCGTTCACAGAGCACCACCCGACTATTCCCTTCGGCCAGGATATATTCCGCCGCCGCCAGAAACTCTTCCAAAGTCGCGCTCATGCCCCGTTTGAGGAGTACCGGAAGATCGAGTTTGCCCACCTCTTTGAGTAACTCAAAATTCTGCATATTGCGGGCCCCGATCTGCACCATGTCGGCATAACGACACACGGCCTCGAGCTGACTGATACGCATCACTTCGGTCACCACCGGCATCTCGACCTCATCGCCGGCGGCCCGCAGATAGCGGAGACCTTCCACCCCCAACCCCTGAAAGGTATGAGGCCCGGTCCGTGGTTTGAAGGCCCCCCCTCGCAGAATGTGGGCGCCAGCGGTCTTCACCAGATGCGCCGCAGCCAGAATCTGTTCTTCGCTCTCAATGGAGCAGGGACCCGCCATCACAACCGGAGGCAGACCCTCGCCCAAACTCACGGAACCGATTCGTACCTCGCTGGCAACTGGATGGAAATCCCGGGAAACCAGCTTATAGGGTTTGCTGACGTGGATGACTTCCAACACGCCGGGCAATTCCAGAATGGTGTCATCCGGAACATATCCCTGGTTGCCGAGGACTCCGATGGCGGTTCGCTCTTTTCCAGGGATCGGTTCGCTGCGATAACCCAAAGCGACCACCGCCGCTTGTACAGCTTCGATCTCATCAGCTGTTGCATAATGGTGCATTACTATGAGCATGGTCGGCCCGTCCCTTCAACTAAATCAAACGTTGTGCGAAATTGTTCCGTATCGCCAAAAGGTGTCTTGCCCTTTCAGTGTAAATACCACTTTTCGGTCGGGCTTCGCAATTGTCAAACACGCGACTCGGCGCAGACCAACCTGAATCAGGCCATGAGCCGGGAAATTCAGAAGTTGAAAAACATTACACCCTGTGCTAGCCTGTGCGGCTTCGGTTGCCCGGAAACCACGGCGGACAGACTTTGTCCGCTTTTTCACTTATTTTTCAGTCGCCGCAATACTCATCAAACCGCTTAACTGGTCTTTTCATCTACAAGCGCTGCACGGGGTTTCAGAAGAGTGAAACAGCGTTTTTAACGGGTCTTTCTCGCCTGAACGGAACCACTTCCTTTAAACAGGCACCGCCTGAGTGCGAAAAACCGGTTGCGACGGAAAATCCCTTAGCAGAGGGGCTGCTTGCTCATGACTCAACGCATTATTGAGATAACTTCTCCGACTTTTCTGCCGGAGCAACAACTCGTTGCGCCTGTCGATTTTGCCGCTGTGTTCGGCAACACCAACCCCCTCTGTCTGGAGATCGGCTGCGGCATCGGAGACTTCATTGTACAACTGGCGGCCCAGCAACCACAGCGTAATTTTCTGGCCATCGATATCTACAACAAAGGCTGCTATAAAACCTGTCGCCGAATCGACACAACAGGCCTGCCCAACGTTCGGGTTATGCGCATCGAAGCCCGCTTTCTGCTTGACCGCTACCTGACCATGAACAGCCTGGCTGCGGTGTATATCAATTGTCCCGATCCGTGGCCCAAGAAACGTCATCGCCAACGGCGCCTGGTTAACCAGGATTTTCTCAAAACCCTGCTCTACTATCTGCGCCCCGGCGGAGAGCTTTTTTTCAGCACCGACTTTGCCGACTATGCGCAACAAGTCGCCCCTCAGCTCCTGAGCCTGAGCGACTATCAAACCCGGCTCGATTCGTTGCCCGGCCGATTGCCGGAGCATTATCCCCGCTCGAAATACATGCGGCGCTTTCTCGACCAGGGCCACCCTATCTACTTTCTGCATTGCAGCAAACGGGAGTCCTGCACCAGCGGCCCCCACCTGCTGACACCGGTTAATCCCGGGTTCAGAACCGCCTGGAGCACCTTGAATCATGGCTGACTATCTAACCAGACGGTTCGCCGGCACCGGCGGCAGCATCAAGGAATGCCCGGAAGACTTTCGGGTCGAAGAAATCCCTCTCTACGAACCCTGCGGAGAGGGAGAGCATCTGTACCTTGAGGTGGAAAAGATCGGTCTGACCACCTTTGACCTGTTGGACCGCCTGGCAAAAGCGCTTGGCGCAAAGCGCCAGGAAATGGGCTACGCCGGCCTTAAGGACGCGCGAGCCGTTACCCGGCAGACCATCTCCATGACCGGTGTCCGCCCCGAACAAGCCCTGGCCCTGCGACTTGAAGGCATCACCGTTTTGTCGGCCCGCTACCATCGCAACAAACTACGCACCGGCCATCTTGCGGGCAACCGTTTCGTTATTCGAATTCGCAATGTTGTCCCTGATGCCTTGCAAAATGCCCAGGACATTTTTCACGTTCTGCAGATAACCGGATGTCCAAATTATTTCGGCGAACAGCGCTATGGCGTTCTGGGCAACAACCACCTGGTGGGCAAAGCGATCTTGACCGGGGACTTCACCGCCGCCATCGGTCAGATCATCGTAAACCCGTCGTTGATTCACAACAGCGAATGGCAACAGGCCGCCACCGCCTTTGCCAACGGCGATTTCGTTCTGGCCCGTAGATTGCTGCCCCGAGGCATGGGCAGCGAAGCGCGCCTCCTGGATCAATTGTCCCGAGGCTGCTCCGCAGAAAAGGCCCTGCTCAGCATGCCCCATAAGTTGCTCCGGCTTTACCTGTCCGCCTATCAGTCCTACCTGTTCGACCGGATCGTCAGCATGCGCCTCGATTCACTGGACACTCTGTGGCCGGGGGACATCGCCTACAAACACGACAACGGCGCCTGCTTCCTGGTGACGGAGCCCACCGAGGAACAACCCAGGGCCGACCGCCTGGAAATCAGCCCCTCGGCCCCCCTGTATGGCTTCAAGGTGACCCTGAGTCAGGGACAAGCCGGGATCCTTGAAGAAAGCCTGCTGATTAAGGAAGGTTTGTCCCGCATCAGCTTCCGCCTCAACCGAAGCCTGAGTCTCGAAGGGGCCCGCCGCCCGCTACGGGTACCGGTAGCGGAGAGTACCATCTCAACACAAGACGACCATCTGCTGCTAAGCTTCTGCTTGCCTAAAGGCAGCTACGCAACCTCCGTGTTGCGCGAGGTCATGAAACCAGAGTGAGCCGGCAATACCACCATGCTTGGCCACTCTGAAAGTTTTTCTAAGCACTATCGGTTGCAGCCTAGAAAGCGGCGCAATATTTGCTTTATAACTCAGCCCACATGTCGCAGGCCTGGGTTTTTTTCGACGATTAATGTTTTTTCTGCCCGAATCACGCCCCAGAGCAGAAGCAATGCACAATTAATAATCCGCCACTAATCGATTAAGGCGTTATTTTAAAAAGGGTTTCCCGAAAAGGCTCCCCCTGCAAACCTGAGAACGCTGTTTCCGTCCTCAACGCAACCAAAGCCCGACCCTGTTGACATTCATAAAACAACATTTTATTCTCTACTTTATGCTTAAGTTAAAAAATCGCTGCATGGGCTTATTTTGTTTGACAGCGAACCGTATTCAAACAGAGGATCCGTACAATTCTTGAACCATCGGGCAACCTGTTGAAACAAATATTTCAGCCCCGGCTCATTTTAAAAATCGAATACAGCTTCTCCGCTGGCACGCGGAGATCTAAAACCGCCGTCAGATTGTCCAACTAATTAAATTTGCTGGAGATTTGACCCATAAAAGATTAAAAAGAGGATACAGACATCATGGCACGTAAAGAAAAATCCGAATACATGATTCAAGCAGTGTCCCACGCCCTCGATCTGCTTGAACAGTTCCATGGCGATGATGTGGACGAACTCGGGGTCACTGAGCTGAGCAAGCGACTTAAGCTTCACAAAAACAATGTTTTCCGTCTCCTTGCAACACTTGAATCCCGAGGCTATATCGAGCAGAACAGAGTGACTGAAAACTACCGTCTGGGTCTCAAATCTCTGGAGCTGGGCCAAACCTTTATCAAGAAAATGGGTCTTTTGCATCAAGCCAAACCGATTCTGGAAGAACTGGTCGAAGCCGCCAACGAGACGGCCTATGTAGCTATTTTCAAGGATGGCTACATTGTCTATCTCGACGTGGTGGAAACGCGCCTTACGGTGCGCGTCGTCTCCCGCGTCGGCAGTCGACTGCCCTCCTACTGCACCGCAGCCGGCAAGGTCCACCTGGCCTATATGTCTGACGAGGAGCTTGAAAGCTATTTACCTCACCAGGAGCTGGAAGCTTATACACCCCTCTCTATTACCGACCGCGACCTGCTTAAAAAGGATCTGGCCAAAGTAGCTGAGCAGGGCTATGCCTTCGATATTGAAGAACTGGATATCGGCGTCCGTTGCGTGGCCGCTCCGATTCGCGACTATACCCGCCGCATCGTCGGCGCGCTGAGCCTGTCCGGACCCGCCACTCGCTTTTCCGATGAACGCCTGGAAAAGGAACTGGTGCCCTTGGTAACCCGGGCCGCCGAAGAGCTTTCGACACGTCTCGGTTTTCATAAATAACCCCCCTGGCAAGGGCACTATCTGCCCGACGCCAGAGCCACTGCATGGCAACCGGGGCGGTTCCTTGGAGCCGCCCCGGCAAACCATCATCCCTCCACCATCCATGTTGCCGAGAATGTCTCCATGTCGGTTATAAATTCACCAACCCTGGACGAACTGATCACCGAGTCCTACGCGCAGGGCGTGCGACATCAGCAACAACTGCCCTTTTTGCGACGCCCCGAGCAATCCAACGGTTGCGGAATTCTGCTGGTACACGGCTTTACCGGCGGCCCCCAGGAGATGGGACCTCTGGCAGATTTTCTGAGCGGGCTTGGTTTTACAGCCCTGGCCATACGGCTTCCCGGTCACGGCACCAGCCCGGAGGATCTGGCTGAGCGACGGCAGGAGGAATGGCAGCAGGCGGTAGCAGAAGGATATGGCCTGTTGGTCCAACATACCCCAAGGATTTTCGGTGTCGGGCTTAGTACTGGGGCCCTGCTTCTACTCTCTCTTGCCGCCCGCCAGCCCCTGGAGGGGCTGATCCTGCTTTCTCCTTTTTTGCGGGTCAAGCATCCATTGGCACGCGCCGCCGGCTTGTTGCGCTTTGTCAAAAAGTACCAGCATCGACCAATACCTCCTGAACAAGCCCTCACTTATTACGATCGGCGCCCTTTGCACGGCGTGCATCAACTCAACCGTCTCTGCCGCCAGGTGCATCGCATAGCCGGACAAATATCCGCCCCAGCCCTACTGGTGAACGGCAGCGGCGACACAACCATATGCCTCCAGAGCAGCCTGAAGTTATTCCATCTGCTCTCGAGCCCGCATAAAGCGCTGCATCTCTACGGACCAGAAGTTGGTCATACGTTGACCTCCATAGAAAATCCTCGCCGTCGGGAACTCAACCATCTGATTCATGCCACTCTGAATTCCTGGGAGGCGTTCTGAAAGAACCCAAGCGCTGCATCAGTGCCCTGACCTGTTCCCTGGTCTGCCGGGGCGTGCCGGAGTTATCGATAACATAATCCGCCCGGGCCACTTTCTCTTCCTGGGGCATCTGACTGGCGATACGGGCCAGAGCCTGCTTCCGACTGATCCCATCTCTGTCCATCAAGCGGGCCAACTGTACGTCCTCCCGCACCCTCACCACCAGGACCTTATCCACCTGCCTGTCGGCACCGGCCTCGAACAATAGAGGGGCATCATAAATCACTAAAGACGCCCCACCCAACTCGGCCTCCCGTAATCTTTGGACAGCCAGCTCGGCAATTGCCGGATGGGTGATAGCGTTCAAATCGTTGCGAGCCCGTTTGTCGTTAAAAATCAAATCGGCCACGAGGGTCCGATTCAAGGCCCCATCCTCCTGTATAACCCGCCGACCAAAATGCACGGCAATCCGCGCCAAGACCTCGGAACCCGGCCGTACAATCTCCCGAGCCAGCACATCAGCGCTCACCACAACCGCCCCCAGGTCCTGAAATGCCAGCGCCACGGTCGTTTTACCGCTGGCAATGCTTCCGGTAATTCCCAACACCATAGGCCTGCTCCCGAGCCCCGTTTATCACGCATACCTTATTAAAAACGGGTGAATTTGTTTCGATATTGTCGTACTATACGCCTTAGAATATATTTTGCTCTGCGGACTAAACATACCACAGCCCACAGTTGACAGCACCCGTTGAAGCAGCGCAGACCGACGGCCTTGTCAGATTCTCCGCAGCTCCAACGGAAACAGGCCCATAAACCGATGGCAATATCCGATGAATGGAAACCGCAGCGGACATGACGAATCGGCCAGCCCCATTCAGCTGAACCAAACAGCCACCGCTCTGCTCTCTATGAGCAAACTTTTCAAGGCTGCGCGATTCTATCCGCCGAACCATCCGACCCTCAAAAACGCCTGCCAGGAGACCCTCAGCCTTCTATCGCCTCTGCTCGAAGAGGACGGCTTAATCCTGACCGTTCGAAAATCAGGTTTCTACTGGCAGGACCAACCGGTGGGGCAGGACTTCCCGGCGCTAAAAACCTTGGCTTTCTATTTTTTCGCCCGCATGGTGCATCGCCTGCTGTTTCTTCCTGAACTGACAATTTACGACCTGGAAACCTTTGCCCGTTGCGCCAGCGGTGAACCGGCAGAGCTGAAACAGGCCGGCGGCCTGCAGGAAGTACTGCTGCAGAACCGGGTCACCGGACTGTTTCTCAATGAAATCGATCTGAAGGCCCTTAAGTTCAGACGGGAACAGGTTCTACTTGAACAGGGGCCGGATACTGAAGACCTCAACAAGTTTCCCCTGGAGCAAACCGGGCTTTCTTCCTCCCCGGAACCCGAAAAAATGGCCTTGCCAGAGCTGTTGCTGGAAAACCTCGCGGCGATACAGCTCGGCCCGTTGGAACTTCTGCAAGAGCTGGAAAAGGAACTTCCCGACCAGCACTATCGTCTTTTCTGTCAGAAACTCGTCAGCATCCTGCCGGACCATTGCCATGAGCCGGACCTGGCGATCCCCTGTAAAGCCCTGTTGTTAATGGCCCGCCAGGGATCCCAAAAAACTCGCAGCACCAGACAACGCCGCATCGTCCTGGACGCTCTGGACAAACTTGGCAGCCCTGAATTGCTGACGGCTCTTATCAACGCATTGTGCGACAAACACCAGGGGAAAGCGGGACGGGACACCCTCATCGAGACCCTGGGCGTACTGCAGAGCAAAGGGGCTGCGGCCCTGGTGGACCGACTCGCCCGAGAAGACAACGGCCAAGCGCGCAAACTGCTGTCAGAAACCCTGGTCGAGCTCGGCGACTGCGCCATCCCGGCCCTGGTTGAAAGACTGCCCGATGACCGTTGGTACATTACCCGCAATGCGGTGTTCATCCTTGGCAGAATCGGTAATCGGAAAACGGCCATCTACATTCGCCCCTATCTCGGCCACCGCGATTATCGGGTACGTCGGGAGGCTGTGCGCGCCCTGGGTCGTATTGGCGGGCCTTTGGCACTGAAAGCCTTTCAACAGTTAATCGACCGAAAGGACCGAGAGCTAGGGCCCCTGGTGCTTATCGCTTTAGGTACAATGCAAAATGATGCCGCGGTTGGATCACTGCTTCGGCTGGTACAATCCTTCGACCCCTTATTGAAAAACCTTGAGCTCAAGCGGGGAGCCATCAAGGCCCTGGGAGCAATCGGCTCGCCCCAGGCAGCCCCTCCCCTGATAAAAATCCTTAAACGCCAGAGATTCTGGCACCGGGAAAAATATAACAAACTGCGGGCTAGTGCGGCTCAGGCGCTGGGCGATATCAGCACGGACGATTCACGGGCAGCCCTTGAAACCGCCAGCAAAGACCCCTCTCCATTGTTAGCGAAAATCGCAGCAGAGGCGCTTCAGAAAATTTCCACAAGGATCAACAATGAACGATGAATCGTTTCAGCAAATGATTGCCGGGTTTATAGGCGCCTATAAAGGGTTGCGACTATATCCGGCCCACCATCCGAGCATTCGCGGTCAGGTTGAAAAGCTGCGGCAACAGCTCGACGCTCACTTTAACCAGCGCGCAATGCTAAAAATCGGTCTTCTGGAAGCGACATTGTTTATTGATGATCAGTTGTTCGCCATCCAGACCCCCACTATCGCTATCCTCACCGAACTTTTGCAACAATGGCAGGTTGAAGCCCTGGAATTTCATCCCGGAGTGACCGAAGAAGAATTGCTCGAATTTCTAAAATTGCTGGGGAGAGACGACCTGGACCCCGCAGAGCTGGAGGAAGTATTCCGCCAGCGAAACATTGAGCATATCCGCCTTGCAGACAACAATCCAGACGAGAACCAGGAGCCGCGCAAAATTTACGGTCGGGCAATGACCGTCGTCAATGAGGTGTTCGAAGATGTACGGCTGGGCCGCATCCCCTGCTCAGAAAAAGCCAGACATGTGGTCAAGGACATGGCCAAACTCACCCTCTCCGACCCCCATGCCCTGTTCGCCCTGTCGATGCTTAAAAGCTATGACAACTATACCTTTACCCATTCGGTCAATGTGTCGGTAATCGCCCTGACCGTCGGTCGAGCCTGTGGGATTTCCGAAGAGGAGCTTCTTCCTCTGGGCCTGGGCGGCCTGCTTCACGATATCGGCAAACTTAAAATCGACCTGGGAATCATCAACAAACCGGGCCGCCTGACCGAACAGGAATTTGCCAAAATCATGCATCATCCCCGCCTGGGAGCCGAGATCGTGCAACAGACCGCCGGCGTTTCGGCAAGCGTTATCGACATTGTGCTTGGACATCACCTGCGTTACGACCGCCAGGGCTATCCGGCCGACGCTCAATTGCAAGGTCCTGCGCACCTGGTTCAAATCGCGGCCATTGCCGATTGCTACGATGCCATCACCACTCTGCGCGCCTACCAACGCCCGGTCACCCCGCGCCAGGCCATTGCCACAATGCAGGAAGTCAGCGGCTCGATGTTACACCCGAAATACCTTCAAGCCTTTATCACCTCGCTGGGCAGCTACCCTGTCGGCAGCCTGGTGCGCCTGGCAGACAACCAAATTGGCCTGGTAACACGGGTGGGCACGGAGAACCCGGAGGAAATGGAGCTTAAAATTCTATTTAACACGGATGGACAGCGCCTGCTCGAACCGTTTTCCCGTTACCTGACCGCCAGGGACAGGCACCTGCTGGTTGCAGAGGTGGACTGTTTTATAAAAGGGATCAATCCGGTGGATTATTTTTAAGCAGGAGAGATTGAATGCAAGGAAGGTTCAGGGAGAGGGCGCAGCTTCCTCCTCCTCACTGAAATGCAATTGACCCAAAGCTTCAGCGGCCTGGGCCCGGACTGCGGGGCGCGGGTCCTTAAGTAGAGCCAGCAGATCAGGCTCTGAGGCCGGATCGGCTATGGCCGCCAGAGAGCGCACGGCACTTTTCACCAGCTCTTCATCGGCCTCCTGCAACAGCTCTGTTAAAAACGGAACCAAACGATGGTCGGAAAAATTGCCGAGGGCTTCGGCGGCGTGAACTCGAACCGCAGGGTGGGGATCTTTAAGGTGACGTACCATATACTTTAGAACTTTAACATTTTTCTTTCTACCCAATACCTGAAGAGCGGCGCCGCGGACATCCTCGTCTTTTGTATTAAGGGCGGCCACCAGGGGGGCAAAAACTTTGGAACTACCGATCCGCTCCAAAACGAAAATGGCCCGAATCTGCTGGTCCCGAGTGCCGGACTTTACGGCCTTGGCTAGTGCATCGAATTCCTGCACGGACTCCAATTGCTCCAGCGCAAGGGCTGCGGCTTCCCGGACACGGCTGTCGTCATCTTTTAGCGCCTGGACCAGAGCGGCCCTTCTTTTTTTCAGCATCGCAAGCTCACAGAAGACATCATTTGCTGACCCACCACAGGGCACCCTAACAGAATCCCCGATGTGTTGCAACGACCTTGCTTTACAGCGATTCTGAGCAAAGCAATCTCCCCAAAACAGAGCCCGTCAGAGAGCAATCCAACGCTTGACCCTGCAGATGATTGCTGCTAAAATGAGCAGCTGAATCAATTCAGGGCATGATTTTGATTGATCCCCCTCTATTGAAGAACCTGGAACGAAGATACCCGCAGGGAGCCCATACATGTTCGAAGTTTTGCAAAACGACACGCTGGCACCCAATGTTCACCGTCTGGTGATTCGGGCACCGCGTATCGCCAAGGCCCGCAAACCCGGCCAATTCGTGATTATTCATCCGCAAAAGGGAGGGGAGCGCATTCCCCTGACCATCGCCGACGCTGATTCGGCAGCCGGCACCATTACCCTGTTCGTGCAGGCGATTGGTCCGTCGACTCTACAGATTATCGGCACGGCCCCGGGTGAGGCTTTACAGGATATAGCCGGACCACTGGGCAAAGAAACAGAAATCGAACGATGGGGACGGGTGGTCTGTGTCGGTGGAGGAGTCGGTACGGCGGTTCTGTACCCCCAGGCGAAAGCGCTGGCCGATGCGGGTAACGAGGTGACAACCATTATCGGCGGGCGCTCCAAACCATTTATTATCCTGGCCGATGAGTTGTCTGAGTTTTCCCGAGAGGTTCTTGTAACCACCGAAGATGGTAGCCTCGGCCGGCAGGGTTTCGTCACCAATGCCCTGCAGGAACTTATTGACGATCCCGAGCGATGTCCCCAGGCTATTTTTGCCGTCGGCCCGGTCCCCATGATGAGAGCCGTCTGCGAATTATCCCGACCTTATGGCATCAAGACCATCGTCAGTCTCAATCCGATCATGATTGACGGAACCGGCATGTGTGGCGGTTGCCGGGTCAATATTGCTGGTGAGACTAAATTTGCCTGCGTCGATGGTCCCGAATTTGACGGCCATCAAGTCGATTTTGCCCTGCTGATGGACCGGCTGACCATGTACCGGGAGCAGGAGGCCAAACTGGTCAGCGAACTTCCGCCGGAACTCCAGAACAAAATCATCAAGGTAAAGAAATAACTCTCCAATGAATAAAAACCTAAGTCATAAAGAAATCATGGCCATCGAGCGGGTAAAAATGCCCGAGCAGGATGCGCAACAGCGCAGCCGCAATTTCAAGGAAGTCAACCAGGGTCTGAGCAAAGAGCAGGCGATCCGGGAAGCCCAGCGCTGTCTGCAATGCAAGAGCCAACCCTGCGTCGACGGATGTCCGGTTCGAGTGCGAATACCCGAATTTCTTGAAGCGGTGGCCGAAAACAACCTCCCTCTGGCTGCGCATATTCTTCTCGCGGACAACACTCTGCCGGCAGTCTGCGGTCGCGTCTGTCCCCAGGAGGATCAATGCGAGATACGCTGCGTACGCCAAGCCAAGGGCGGCCCGGTGGCCATCGGCTACCTGGAGCGCTTTGTGGCTGACTGGGCTATGAATAATCCCGACCAATTACTTCGACCGGACCAACCACAACCAAGCGGCAAAACAGTTGCCGTTGTAGGTAGCGGTCCAGCGGGCCTGACCATGGCCGGGGAACTTGCCCACCTGGGTCACAAGGTAACCGTTTTCGAAGCGCTGCATGATACCGGCGGCGTCCTGCGGTATGGCATCCCGGAATTTCGTTTACCCAAAGAAATTGTGGACCGGGAGGTGGCGCGCTTGCAGGACCTTGGTGTCACCATTGAATGCAACGTTATTATTGGCAAAACCCTGACCCTTGAGGAGCTCAGCGAAGAGTATGATGCCGTCTTCATCGGTAACGGAGCTGGCCTGCCTATAATGCTTGGCATTGAAGGCGAAAACCTTAAGGGAGTCTTTTCCGCCAATGAATACCTGACCCGGGTCAACCTCATGGGGGCCTGGCGTGATGACTTTCCTACGCCGATCATTCAAGGTCGGCGGGTTGTGGTTATCGGTGGCGGAAACACAGCCATGGATGCGGTACGAACGGCTCGGCGACTTGGTGCCGAACGAGCCATTATTCTCTATCGTCGAAGTGAAAAAGAAATGCCGGCCCGCATCGAGGAAATCAAACACGCTAAGGAAGAAGGTATCGAATTCATTCTGTTGGCCGCTCCGCTGGAGATTCTCGGCAATGAACAGAATTGGGTTACCGGCCTGCGCTGCCAGCGCATGGAACTCGGCGCACCCGATGCTTCTGGCCGAAGGCGTCCGCAACCCATTGCCGGCGACACCTTCGACTTGGAAGTCGATGTGGTGGTCAATGCCATTGGAACCCGCGCCAATCCCTTGCTGACCACCACGGCCCCGAATTTGAAGTTGTCTCCTAAGGGAAATATCGAGATAGCGGAGAATGGAGCAACCAGCATCCCCGGGGTCTTTGCCGGCGGCGACATTGTCCGCGGCGGAGCTACAGTCATTCTCGCCATGGGTGACGGCAAAAAAGCCGCAGCGGCCATCGATGCCTACCTTAAGAAAAAGTCTTGACCATCCACAATAATCTCAACAAAAACGGCCCATGTGCTCCTGCACATGGGCCGTTTTCGTTGGCCCAAAAGCCCTATGAAAAAGGGCCCATAGCCAATCGGGATGTTCACAGCAGCCAATAACACCCATCCTGATGGCTAACGAGCCATTCAGGCAGCGGTCTTCTCGCGGCTGACCAATNNCAATTCAAGGCCAAAACGTTCGACTTGCCGCAAGAGGGGGGCGGGCAGGACCCGGCCGTCTTCGGATTTCACCAGCAAAATCATCTCGGCATCCCCGCTATAAATATTTTCCCCATAAAAAGAAAAAAACAAGAACCTGTGGCCCGCCCTGTATAAAGCTTCGATCTTGTCCATGTTCGTGAAACGATAGCACTGGATACCGCGACTTTTCAGATACAGTTCCAGAGTCCTGAATTCCCGATCGTCCATAGCTGCCCCGCATTCGGTAAAGCAAAACGTCCACCGGGAGGCCCTCGATTTTCCGTTACCACCGGAAACGCCAGATCAAAAATCTTCCCCGTCGAACAATTATACCAGATACAGGCCTGCCGGGGGCCGGGCAGGCCTCCGGAACAAATTCCAGGGCCGGGATATTACCTAACGGGAGGACCGGCAGACACCCTCTCTTTCGGCAAGATAGCGGATTGTGCTAGGATGTGCATATGTAGAGGCCATGAGCAGAAAAAAGGACATTTTTTGTGGAAAACCGCTTGAAGAGACTTATGCAGGGGCCGTTATTTTGTTAGTCGATTTCAGGAGTTTCGATGAATAATCGGAGGAGGTATGGCCTTGGGCTACTCGTCCTTGGCCTGTTTCTGACAGGGTGCAGCGGCAGACCAGAATCGGCTCCTCCATCCACGCGGGGCTCGGTAGGTCAATGGCGGGGGATACCGCGTTCCGGTTCGCTGTCTGAGTCCCCGGCAACCTCACTCGAAAAAATGGGCTATGCCGTTCAGGTAGGCGCCTTCAGCCAACTCGATAACGCGGTTCGCTTTGAACAGATGCTCAATCAGCAGGGCATCGACGCCTTTTATTTTCGTCATGAATCAGGCTTGTTCAAAGTCCATTTTGGCAATCACGCCGACTATCATAGCGCTCGCCGTCAGGCGGAAAAACTCGCCTCGCTGGGTCTTATCGACAATTATTTTATTGTTATTCCAGAGAGTTACAGCAGCCGTCAAACTCGCGGCAGCCACCAGGAAACTTTACGACGGGAACTGGTCAAAACCGTCCGCAGCTTCATTGGCGTCCCCTACCGCTGGGGTGGCACCGACGAGGACGGCGGCTTCGACTGTAGCGGCCTGACCATGGTCTGTTACCGGCTGAACGGGCTTAACCTGCCCCGCGTCTCCCGCAGTCAGTTTCAGGCCGGACGCTGGGTCGCCAGAAACAACCTTGAAAAAGGCGATCTGGTTTTCTTTGCCACCAACGGAGGCCAACGCGTTTCCCATGTCGGCATGTACATAGGCAACGACCTTTTTGTTCACGCGCCGCGCACCGGTCAGACAGTGCGTACTGAAAAACTATCCAATCCTTTCTTTTCCCGCACCTATATGGGAGGCCGAAGCTACTTCTAGGGGGTTCCCAGGAAGTCCATTTTACGGGAGAGCAGCTGCAGAACGGTTTCGAGCCTGGTTGACTGACGGCAGCTGTAGCGCCGTCGGGTGGCCCGGAGGCAACCTCTGCCCCAACACCCGGACCCTCCGAGAGCACAGAACTTTGCAACACAGGATGTTCCTCAATTCGTACCAAAGAGGGCATCTCTTTTTTCTGAAAACGAAACGACCTTTTTCCCACGGGCCTCTACCACAACCTGAATAAACAAGGGAACCAGAGCCGGGTCAAACTGGCTACCGGAACAACGGTTCAATTCGGCAAGGGCTTTGGCACAGGGCAGCCCCTTGCGATAGGGGCGATCGCTGACCATCGCGTCGAATGCGTCGGCAATAGCCAGGATACGACATTCGAGGGGGATCGTTTCACCCGACAAGCCAAGGGGATAGCCCGAACCATTCCACCACTCATGATGTTTATAGATCCAGTCGGCAATAGGCATTAGATCGGGCGAGGCCTGGGCGATGTGGTAACCAATGGCGCAGTGCTGGCGCATCGCTGAAGTTTCCTCTGTTGTCAACTTTCCCGGCTTAAACAGTATCTGGTCTTTGATCCCGACCTTTCCAATATCGTGGAACTTGGCCAGCAGGCGTAGATCGCTGATGCGATGTTCGGAAAAACCGAGCTCCCGCGCCACGGCAACGACCATGGATTCAAGTCGGTCGGCATGGCCCTCGGTTATGAAATCCCGCGCCTCCAGAGCCCTGGCCAATGTCTGCACCACCGCACTTCGGTTGCTCTGGCTGCGATGTAATTTTTCCCGGGACATATTGTTGTCCGCTTCGGCAAACAAATCGCAAATTCGCTGGCCGGGCTTCTCGAATACGGAAAATCCCACCGACAGACTCAAAGGCAGGTCCGGCTGGACACGGTTGTGCTGCTGGACTCTTTCTTTGATCCGATTGGCCGCTGCAGCCACATCGACCTGGTCAGCCGCCAGCAGTATGGCAAATTCATCGCCACCCACGCGGGCCACAATATCTCCCCTGTCAAACAGCCCCCGCAAGATAGTCGCCACCTCAACAAGCAAACGATCTCCTGCAGAATGACCCAAGGTATCATTAACCAATTTCAGACCATCAAGATCACAGACAATAACCCCCTTGCAGCCTGTCCCGATTGTTTCAAGACGAATCATCTCCCGTTCAAAATAATTGCGGTTGGACAATCCGGTAAGATGATCATGGGAGGTCGTAAATCGCAATTCCTGCTCCATGCGCTTATGCTTGGAGATATCGACATCCATACGAATAAACTCACCAACCCGTTCTGGACCACCAACCGGTAACACAAAAGACAAGACGCTCTGCCGGGGCCCAAAACGATTCGGCACCTCCCCTTCCCAGATTTGCCTTTCCCCGGCCATGGGCGGAGCATTTAGTACCTGCTGAAACTGGCGGAAGAATGCATATCCCATGCGTTCCGGGGTAACCTTCTGGCCCAGCATTTCTTCCTTTGAAAAACCATAGATTTTTTCGGCGGTCCGATTCCAGTACAGGATTCGGCCTTCGGAGTCAAAACCATGGATAGCCAGCATCGGTGCATTTTCGACCATTTCCCGAAAACGGATATTGGCCGAAAACAGCTCTTCGTTGATCCGAATGGTATCCAGGTTTTTTTCAAGCTGTCGACAATAAATATCCAGCAGACGAGGTTCGAAGTCTTTAAAAGCTTCAGCCTTCTCCATCCAGAAACGACCCAGCTCCCCCCCTTGACCAAGAAGCTTTTCATAAACCGGATGAGGGCTGACCAAAGGCTGCCCTAGACTCAGCTTTTTCTGACCGAAGCCCCACTGAAAAATCTGCTGACCAGCGACCTCCAGAACCACCCTGCGAGCGGCAAACATGCGGCTTAGCTTGGCCTTTACCTCCTCAAACAGGGCTTCTGTGGTGGCAAAGGATTCCTGCGATGCAAGTTCATAAAGTACCGCCAGTTCAAATTCAGCCATACCCTCTACTCCCCTCCCATCAACAAAGAAATGCTTTTATTGTGAAATTGCGGGACATCGGCATAGGCTCCGACTTCACCGTAAGCCAATATCCCAAGGAAGGGGATCTGCCCTTTCAAGGGGTACAACAAAGAATGAATTTCGTCTTTATGGGCCTCTCCAAGCACCATGTATCGAGATATACAATAACTGATCAGGGCGAACCCCGGTTTGGCCAGTTGGGCGACCACCTTTTCTGCAAGATTACGGGCAATCATGAAATCAGGATCGGGTTCAGGCTTCATGATATAAGCGACTGATTGATTGGGTATAGCGCTGATAAACTGGAGGGCGGTGCCATTTACAACCCGTAACGGATCGCGAACAATAAAGTGTTCCGGCCCATAACAGACCCCCAGCGGATGGCGCATGGCGGTTTCAGCAAAGGACCCACTGACAAAACCGCCTAAACGTTCAGCATAGACATCAAAAGCCGGCCGCCCATCCAACTCAAATACAACCCGCCCTTTGGCTCGGGTAACGACCAAAGGAGGTCCTTGTGGAACCCAACCGTGGGCTACCCCGCCGGCTAATTGGCAACCACGAAGCAACGCAGCGGAGAGTCCCTGGCATACCAATCCCTGATCAGTCCCTTGCCAGGAAGTTAAAATACGCCATCCGTCCCCCGTGGCCCCCCCAAAATAACGAAACTCTGGTCCCGCCGCATCATACAGAGCGTCGACAAATTGACATACCTGACCGTCCAGGCTGTCCGGAAAACAAAGAACGGCCCCGTCCCCGGCGTCATTGGTCAACAGCGTTTGCCCAAGGTGCCTGCCAAGTTGGTCCACATCAAAATGCCTGGCATCGATAAGCGCAGTCTCTGCAGCAAGCTCAGAACCGGCAAGAGCCAGCACAGCAATCCCCTGGAAAAAGATTCCCGCAGAAGAGAAAAAACCTGCACAACTGGCACCAACCAATTTTGTATCACCTAAAATGGACTGGACCCCCGCCATAACCTCCGGCCATTCGTAATGCACAGTACCTACAACAATGGCCAGCGTGGCGGTCCCGGATTCGATGACGGCGGCGCTGGCAGCCTGCACCCCGGCCTGCCAGGATACATCTTCGCTACTGATCCCTACTCCCACGCGCATAGGGCCCCCTTTAAGTTCTCTACAGCGATCTTAACCAATGCACCGAAAGTTCAAATAAGTCTTCATTACAGCAACAGTCAGGCCAAACAAGGTTTTAAAATCGACAGCTTAAACATTAAATTAAAGCAATGCCCTCCGGCCTTCTCCAAGTCTCCAACAAAGCTTTAACTGTTTGAGTTTTATCAGAAAATATCTTAGTTGAGATAAAGTCCCCAAGATTCTGCAGCTCGCCAAACCCCTGTATACCAACGGCAAGAAGCTTGCTTCCCCCTGGCTCATATGTTCTCCCAAAAAAAGTGTGGCGTCTAAACAAATTCCGATGCCACACTTATGTGTCATGCCACACAAAACTCCGCGAATGGGGGAGGCCGTGGGCCTCTCGACAGAAAAAAAAAGACCTGCCTTTAAAAGACAGGTCTTATTATTTTTTGGTAGCGGGGGCAGGA
>NPIF01001611.1_pt1 | contig 24791 bp, 19 predicted proteins | sample 8637461 | NCBI WGS metagenome assembly NPIF01 (sample SAMN07420641, study PRJNA396082) | bioreactor metagenome | isolation source: sample BR12 brine-fed electro-methanogenic bioreactor BR | place: Japan: Kochi | collected 2016-12-09
TCCAGCACCCAGTAGCGCAGGGAATCCATCAGCAGCTGCAGAACATGGGGGTGCCGCATATTCAGCGTGTTGCCGGTTCCGGTGTAGTCCATATAATGCTGCCGGTCCTCGGTGAGTCGATAATAATAGGCGTTGTCGATCCCCTTGAAGCTGAGCATCGGGCCTAAGTGATTGCCTTCTGCCGTGTGGTTATAGACCACATCCAGAATCACCTCGAGGCCGGCCTGGTGCAGGGTTTTGACCATCTGCTTGAATTCAGCCACCACGCCGCCGCGACCCTGGTCGGCGGCATATTCGTTTTGCAGGGCGAAAAAACCGATGGAATTATACCCCCAATAATTTCGCAGCCCCTGATCCAGCAGATGCTTGTCATGGATAAATAAATGCACCGGCATCAGCTCGATGGCCGTAACCCCGAGGGCTTTCAGATAATCGATGACCGCCGGCTGCGCCAGCCCCGCGTAGGTGCCCCGCAGTTCTTCCGGAACCTGCGGATGGCGGGCGGTGAGGCCCTTGACGTGGGTTTCGTAAATGATGGTTTCGTGCCAGGGCCGTTGCAAAAGACGGTCCCCGGTCCAGTCAAAACGGGGCTGATGAACGACGCCCTTGGGTATCAGGGCGGCGCTGTCGCTGTCGCTAAGAACCTCGGGGCCTTCGTTCATTAAATACGGAAATACCGCCTCGTCCCATTCAAGGCCTTTATCCACAGCTTTGGCGTAGGGATCGAGGAGCAGCTTCGCAGGGTTGCAGCGGTGTCCTTGAGCCGGGTCCCAGGGGCCATGGACCCGGAAGCCGTAACGCTGTCCCGGTTGCACGGCGGGCAGATATCCATGCCAGCAATAGCCCGTCTGTTCCGGCAGATCGACGCGGGTCTCGAGCCCCTCGTCATCGAAAAGACAGAGCTCCACCCGATCGGAAATTTCCGAGAACAGGGAAAAATTGGTACCGGAGCCGTCGAAAGTGGCCCCCAGCGGATACGATTGCCCGGGAAAGACTTTCATGCTGTTCCTCTCATTCGCGTTTCTCTCGGAAGCGACGACATATCTGCTTCTCCAATTCGACCAGAACGAATACCGAGAAAGCGGTCGGTATCACCCGCAACCAGAAAGCAGCTGTCATGGGGACGCTTCAGACTGCACCGTCTAGAAGTATAGATAAGCGAACGGGGGTTGCAAGACGAGCCCGACAGGAATCGGCAAACACGGCCCTCTATTCAGGGATTTAGGAGCTGAGCCGCCCCAGGGAACAACCGATACCGATAAACGACAGACCGCTGAACAGCAGCATTGTGCTCTGCATGCTGTGCATGAAGGCGGGAATGGTTGCGTCGGAAATACTCTGGCCGCCCATCAACAGAGAAAAACTGAGGGTAACCACGATCATGCTGAAGGTCATGCCGAGGGAGCGCATGGTGCCCGTCAGTCCCGAGGCCACCCCGAGATAGCGCGGTTCGAGACAGCCCATGATGACGCTGGTATTGGGGGTGGAGAAGAAGGCGTAGCCAAACCCCAGCAACAGCAGGGTGGCGATCACCAGAGACATNNCATACGGGCGGCCAGCAATAATCCGCCGCAACAGAGGGTCATGCCCCCGGTGGCCACCCGGGCCGCCGGAAACCGATCGGCCAATCGACCGCCGACCGGCGAGAGCAGCATCTGCACCAGAGGTTGGATCATCAGCAACAGCCCGGCATCCCGTGGGCTGAGTCCGCGGACATATTGCAGATAGAGCCCCAGGAAAAAAACCAGGCCGAAAGTGGAGGCATAGTTGATAAACGCCGCCACATTGCTGAGAGCAAAAACCCGGTTTTCGGTCAGCAACCGGATATCCAGAATCGGATGGCTGCAACGGCGTTCGCAAAACACAAACAGTCCCAGGCAGGCCAGCCCCAGAATCAGCACAGCCAGGGCCCCGGCTCCCCTATCCAGACGGGAGCCCCCAAGGGTGATCCCGGAAACCGCCAGGGCGTAAATCAGGCTGCCCCGCCAGTCGAAAGGTTCGCCCGCTGCTTCATGCCATTCGGTACGCATCTTCCACAAGGTCAGAAACCAGGACAGCAAACCCAGCGCCACCCCGGGGACAAATACCGCCCGCCAGCCGAAATAACTGGTTAAAAACCCGCCGATGAGGGGCCCGCAGGAAATCCCGGCATAAACGGTGCTGATGGCAATGCCGAGCACCCGACCGCGCCGGGCCGCAGGGAAAACCGACACCACAATGGCCAGGCTGCTGGCATTGACCATCGCCGAACCGACGCCCTGAAAAATCCGCAAGGCCAGGAGCAGCTCAATGGTCGGCGCCAGGGCAATCAGGCCTGTGGCGAGGGTGAAGAGAAATATCCCCCAGATAAAAACCCGCCGACGGCCGAAGACGTCGCCGAAACGCCCCATGGGCAGCAGAAAAACGGCCACGGAAAGGATGAAAAGAGTCTCGACCAGACCGACCTGCAAAGCGCTGGCCTGCAGGTTCCGACCGATCGAAGGCAGGGCCACCGCCACCGCCGACAGCATGAAGGGCATCAAAAACAGGGCCGAGCAGACCACGAACAGCACCGCCCCCGGAGAAATCTTGTCGGGTGACCTCATCTCCCAGCCCCCGGGCAAAAAGCGGGCGACCAGAGGCTTCCCTGCCTGCCTGAAGAACCATTAAAAAAAACAAGCCGCAAAGCGGCGCGAATCTTCATAAAAAACTCCTGTATTTTTGCAGAAAGTCCCTTGCTTGACCATAGGCCCTTCTACCGGCGAGGAGAACCTCCCAGGAGGCCGCCCAACAGACTGCCCATCATAGTACGGGCAGCCTGTTGTGAACCATCAACGGTTCTTAGGGGTCTTATGGTTTTTTGCGAAAGCATCAATACTGGATGGGCAGGGTATCATTTTCAAGAGGGAAACGGGCTCTTCTGCTTCAACAAGTCACGGATTTCGATCAACAGCAGCGTTTCGGCCGAAGGTTGTGGCGGGGCTGGCGGCGCGGCCTCTTCTTTTCGCTTCAGGGAGTTGATGACCCTGACCATCATGAAGATCACAAAGGCAATAATCGTGAAATCGATCACGGTCTGGATAAACTTGCCGTAACTGATGACCACAGCCGGGGCTTCGCCGACGGCTTCTTTGACCACGTAGACCAGATTGGAAAAATCGACCCCGCCCAGCAACACGCCGATGGGCGGCATGACCACATCCGCGACAAAAGACGAAACAATCTTGCCAAAAGCGACCCCGATCACGATGCCGACAGCCATGTCCATCACGTTGCCTTTAACGGCAAACTCTTTGAACTCCTTCAATATCTTCATAACAGACTCTCCTTGGTGAGATCATTGAACTGCTTTTCTACAAAACACCTCCCGACAGACAAAGAGTCACCTCCCTTCAAGTCATCTGGCCCTGCAACGCTGCCGGCGGTCACCCCGCCGGCCGTTCTGGTCGGTTATTCATCCCACAGGGTCGCCAGTGTGTAGGGGCTTCCATCCATGGTCCAGAAGTCACCGCTCAGATAGCGGCGATGCCGCTCCAGATCGGCGATCAGGCCCATATCTTCCGCACTCAGGAGCAGCTCGGCGCCGATCAGATTCTGCTCCAGCCGCTCGGGATGGACGGATTTGGGGATCACCGCGGTGCCCCGCTGGATGGCCCAGGCAAGCAGCACCTGGGCGCAGGTGGCCCCGTACCGGGCTGCGATGGCGGAGATGGTCGGATCCTGCAGTAGAACCGGCTCGTCGGCCCCTTTAAGATGAGCCGGCCGGTCGGGGGAGCCCAGCGGCGAGTAACCGGTGAGGTGGATACCGTTGCTGCGGCAGAAGGCGAGCATCGTCTGCTGCTGCAGATAGGGGTGCAGTTCGATCTGGTTCATCTCCGGTTTCAGTCGCGCCGTTTCAAGCAGCGACTGCAGCTTGACGATGCTGAAATTGGACACCCCGATGTGCCGGCAGAGACCCTGATCCACCAGCGATTCCATAGCTTGCCAGGTTATCGCAATCGGCACTTCGGCCAGATCGACCAGATCCGCGGCCGATTCGGGGAACAAAACCCCCTTACGCAACACCACCGGCCAATGCATAAGGTACAGATCCAGATATTCCAGCTGCAGATCGGCCAGGGTCTTCAGCAGGGCTGGCGCCACATCCTCGGGCGCATGGGCGTTATTCCACAGTTTGGAGGTGATCCACAGCTGCTCCCGAGTGACGATCCCCTCGTCAAAAGATTCCCGCAGCGCCTGGCCGATCTCGGCCTCGTTCCCATAGATAAAAGCGCAGTCGATGTGCCGGTAGCCCAGGCGCAAAGCCGTTTTGACAGCGCGATGGACCTCTCCCGGTTCGGCTTTCCAGGTTCCCAGCCCCAGAACGGGCATCTGATCGGCGTTCTCGAAGTGCAGTGTTTTCATTGTAGGTTCTCCGTTGGTTAGCGGTTTGCGAGGGACAATGTTCGATCCGGCACAGCAGCCCGGGACTCAGTCCAGACAGGTCAGACCGCTGAATTCATCGTCGGTCTCGGTGATAAACTCGTCCAGTCGGTCATCCGGCAGTTGAGCCATTTCGCCAAGGGTGGTGGTCTTCAAGGTGTCGATTTCCCAAGGGCTGCTGTTGTAGGTGGTGTTGTAAAAAGACAGGCGTTTATTATCCTTAAGCCCCATTTCCAGAAACTGACGGGCCGCCTGGCGAATCAGCTTGAGCTTGACCATCATGTCGGGCAAATCGGTGATGGTCCAGAAACCGAGTACAATGGGGCTCTCCAGATTTTTGACATCGCCGATAAATTCCCCCCGGAGTAATTGATCCCGTGGTTTGCCCAGATAGGGCACAAAATCCATATGTTCGGCGAGCTTTCGCTCACAGGAGAAAAAATGGCCGCTGAAGGGATCGATGGTAAAGATAATATGGTGACTGATGGACTGGCCGTAGCTCTTGAACAACATGCCCTTGTATGCTTCGAAGTCGAATTTTTTGGTAAGAAAGGTCTCGTTGCGCTTGATGCGTTTGAGGATGGTGGCCAGCCAGACCTTCATGATCTGGCTGTCGATACGGCACTTTTCCAGCTCCTGGCGCAAAAACTTCCAGTTTTTTCCTCCATAGCGATATAGCAGAACATTACGGTAGATGTCCCGTACATTGTTGTGCCGGCTGAACTGATTGATCAGGTCGTAACTGAAAATCTCCATCTGCCGCAGCTGCCAGATGAACACCGCGACCTGGGTACGGGTGCTGCGCGGTGACAGAACGACCTGCTGCGAAATCTTGAACAGGGAGATATAGCGGGACTCCAGAACAGCCATCAGGCTGGATCGGCGACGGCTGCTTTTGCGCAAGGCGATGGTCCAACGGGTAAAGCGCCCCGGTTCGCTCTCCACCGAGATATTGCTCTGTCCGAAGGTGGAATAAATCTGCCGGGTGCCGATCCCCTCCCCCGCTGCGGTCTGCTTGCTGGTCTTGCCGACGAACAGCGGTAAGCCGTTCTCCCCTTTTTGCAAGCGCTCGGCATCGATGCCGATCCCGTTATCCTCTATGCTCAGCAGAACCGCATCGTCTTTAGGGCGCAGAATGATATCAATCAGCCCCCGTCGCCCGGCGCTACCGATAGCATCCAGGGCATTGGACACCATATTGATCAGCGCCCGGCTGTAATTCATGTAGTTACCGGCCACCTCCGGCACCTTGCCCGCCAAGGTCAGACGAATATCGCAGTCCACCTCGGCGGCCTCGATCACCGGAATCACCCGTTCCAGCACCAGTTCCTTGATGTCGACCCTGTGCATCTCGGAGATCTTGTCTTCGTAGACGTTCAAGGTGTTCAGCAGGGCCGTGGTCTCCCGGTTGATATCTTCAACCAGCTTGTGAAAATTGTCCGCCGAGATGACCCCGATCATGTCGAGCAATACCTTGAGAGATTTCCGCGCGTCATGGCGCACCCGCCCCAACTGCTCCGCCAGGGTAAAATCCTTGCCTTGCAGCCGGGCCATACGCTGCGCTATGAACTGAGCCTGACCTGCCAGCAGCGAAAAAGTCATTTTACGGTAGACGGTACTCTCTTCAGGCTTGAAGCCCCGGTCGGTAAAAAAATTCACCACGCTGCCGAGCTTTTCCCACACATAAAGGTAGATGACACTCTCCGGTGGTACATCGCCGGCCAGTTTTTCGACAAAAGCGGAACCGATGCCTTTGCCCCGGCCAAAAGGGCTGGTGACCTGGGTGTAGATGTGGAATCGATTCTGCTGCTTGTTTGAATAGACGACCAGATAGCCAAGGATTTCTCCTTCTTCATCCCACACATAGCTGTGCTGGTAATCCTTGTCGAGGGTCTTGTCCTTGACGTAGGGGGAGGGAATCAGCACCGTCTCGATATTCAGAAAAGGGATTTTCTGGATCCGCTCCTCATCCTCCGACGTCAAAAGGCGAATATAGGGAAATGAACTCTTATCCTCAACCATGCTCCAGGAGAATCCTTTCATGACGGCGTCGCAAAAAGTTTGTCCGACGAGTTTTTGCGAAAGCCTCTTCATCATAATGGCGGACCCAACCGTCCGCCAAACACATTATGGCATTAATCCAAGCCATTTTAACGCGGATATTGGTTAATTGCATCACCCCTTAAAATAAGTCTATTTTTCTGGGGTGGGAATCGGCTATATTGCACCCAAACAACACCCCTCAGGCGGCGCCTTTGATGGGGAATTTCGTCGGTTGGAGGTCCGGGTGGCCATGGAAATGTCGGCGGAGATGCGGGATCGGCTGATCGCCGCAAATGAGCGGGAATACAAAGAGCGCTATGCACAGCTCCGATTTCCTGCGCCAGCAGAGGCTCAGCGGGCCCTGGAGCGCCGCGCTGAGTTGCTTAACCGGCTGCAGGGACGGGCGGCCACCGGTTATGGCGGCACCAAGCTCGACTGCAGCGGCCTGTCCCCGGGCTGTCGGATCTGTGCTGAAGGGGGCTGGTCCTGCCTGTTCATCACCGGGCGCTGCAACTGTCGCTGTTTTTACTGTCCCACGGCCCAGACTGAAAACGACCTGCCGACCACCAATGCCGTCGAATTTCGCACCCCGGCCCATTATGTCGCCTATCTGCAGCGTTTCGGTTTTCAGGGAGCCAGCATCAGTGGCGGCGAGCCACTGCTCACACCCAAACGCTCCCTGGCCTATGTACGGGCGATCAAAAACCACTTCGGCCGGGCCATGCATGTCTGGCTCTATACCAACGGCACCCTGGCCGACCGGAACCTTCTGCAACAGCTGGCCGATGCCGGCCTGAATGAAATCCGCTTCGACATTGGTGCCACCGATTATCAGCTCGACACCGTGCGACGGGCCGCCGGGGTTATCCCCACGGTTACCGTAGAGATCCCCGCCATTCCCGAGGATGCACCCCGCCTTAAAGCCCTGCTCGACCCCCTGCGGGAAGCCGGGGTGATGCATCTGAACCTGCACCAGATGCGCCTTACCCCCTACAATTTCGAGCACCTTGCGAACCGCGGTTATACCTTTCTGCACGGCGAAAGGGTGACGGTGCTCGAATCGGAGCTGGCCGCCCTCGAGGTTCTGCAGCACAGCCTCGACAACAACATCGGCCTGCCGGTCAATTATTGCTCTTTTGTGTTTAAAAACCGCTATCAGGGCCGGGCCGCACGTCTTCGCAACGGCCAGTTCATGATAAAACCTTTTGAAAGTCTCACCGCCAATGGCTACATCCGCACCCTGACCCTGATCGGCGAAACCGCGGCGGTCAGCCGACAGATCGAGGGTTTCAGGGATCGCTCGGTGGCTGAGACGTTGTGGTATAAAAATGGACCGGACAAACTGCTGGTTCACCCGCAACTGTGCCCGATGATCGATTGGAGCGGCTTTCGCCTGCGGGTGGGCTACGCCAGCTGCCGGCAGTTGCCGTCGGTAAGTTACAGCAACCCTTTCGTCAGCATCCCCCTGACCCCGGACAAAGAGTTGGTTGTCGAACGGGCCCGCGCCGTAGCCGATTTGGATCTGAGTGAGCCACAACGAGAACTTTTTTTGGCACTGATCGCTGATAGCGACCGATCTTTACCGGCCACCCATGGCAAGGAATTGGCGGAAGTCATGCTTTTTGAGACCGGCTTAAAGGGGTTGCAGTCCTATTTCTAAGAGACCACATACCTCCTCCTTCCCAACAATTGTTCCCCTGCCCCAAGCAAAAGAGGGCCGGTTCCCCAAGGAAACCGGCCCTCTTTTTATGGCCAATCCCAGATCATTATTTCTTCGACGGACCTCTGTAACCCATAGGGCCCGAACAATCGCGCCGACCCTGTGCCCCGGGTCCCTGCAGACGGTGCAGTTTGGCCGACAGGTCGACCAATTCTTTCTGTTCGGCAGTCAGCAGGGCATAAATTTTACTGCGGGTGACGGCTCGATTTACCATCCATTCGGTCTTGATCTTGGCCTGCTCCGCCGCCAGGCGCCGCAAGGCTTTTTCGTTAAAGCTCTGAGGCTGCATGGCCTGACGCATCTGCTGACGGATTGCGCTCATTTGCTTGCGGTGTTCCATGGCCTTCTCTCTTTGACCATCGGTCAGTTTTTCCACCTCCTGCTGTTGAGCTTCCGTGAGATCCAGTTTAGCCATCAGCCCTTTCCAGGGATCTGAAGCCGCACCCATCCGACACCCGGCCTGCGGACCCCGGCGAAAACCCTCACCATCGCCCCGGCCGGCTTTCTCAAAGGCCATGACACTCAAACCGCTGCCCAACAACAAAGTTCCACATAAGGCCACGACAAACAGCTGTTTTTTCATCTTCAAAACTCCTTCAGTTAGGGTCTGGCAACAAAGCCTCGACCATCCGTGCGCCACGCACTGCCCGACCTTGTCGGCCCGACAGTCACCTTTTCCTGTCCCCAGCGGAAGAAATTCCCGGTAGACGGTATGAGTTATAACAGCCAATCATGCAGAAAATAGGGAAGAAATAGGGAAATATGCAAAAGGCCCGGATAGCTCTGGCAGGGATGTCGTCTGTCATGTTACACCAAAATCATCAGCGCAGCGTCGAGAGGGAGTTGTGGTCACAGCCCTGCAGCAAGGAGATTCGATGAAAATCTGCATCAAGTACCGGCTGTTCCTGGCTTTTTTACTGGCGACCTGCACCTTGGTCGGCTGTATGTTTCTGGTCATGCAGATCAGCTTTGACCGTGGCTTCCTCCGCTACATCAACAACCTTGAACAGGTTCGGCTGGAACAACTGGCCGACAACCTGCGGCGCGTTTACGTCGAGCAGGGCAGCTGGGACTTCTTGCGGGACCATCCCGCAACCTGGTTCCGGCTGCTGGCCGAGACTCGCCCTGAGGGGGCTGTCTCTTCCCCGGCAGAAGTCCCGCGAAGCCGTTATCGAAACGGCGCATCTGCAAATTTCTGGTCTGGTCGGCGCATGGTTCGGCGCGCCCCTCATCTGTTTGAGAACCGTGTCATACTGCTGGATGCCGACGGTCAGCGGGTTATCGGTTCCCGTTCCCTGTTGCAAAAGGTCAGCCTCCGGCCCCTGAAAGCCGGAGAGCGTCAGATCGGCTACCTCGGCCTGCTGCCACCACAGCACATCGTCAATCCCTTGCAACAACGCTTTATCGAAAAACAACGTCGTTCTTTCGCCCTGATCGCCCTGGCCATGGCGGCGGCGGCGGCTCTACTCTCCATTCCCCTGGCGCAACGGCTGGTGAGAAGGATCACCACCCTGGCGGCAGCCACCCATCTGCTCAGCGCCGGGGAATACGACACCCGTATCCAGGCCACGGCCACGGACGAACTGGGCCAGCTGGCCAGAGACTTCAACAGCCTGGCCCAAACCCTGGGAAAAAACCAGCAATTGCGCCGCCAATGGGTCGCCGACATCTCTCATGAGTTGCGCACCCCCCTGGCCGTGCTGCGGGGCGAGATCGAAGCCCTGCAGGACGGGATTCGCTCCCCGACCTCTCAGTCCCTGTCCATGCTCCATGAGGAGGTCATGCACCTCAACCGCCTGGTGGAAGATCTTTATCAGCTCTCTCTGGCCGACATCAATGCTCTCAGCTATCGGCTGGAGACCATTGATCTGGGCGAGACCCTGCGCCAGGCCATCGAACCCTTTGCCGGCGAATGCGCAAAACACGGGCTTGAGTTGCGCTGCGAGATCCCGACGTCTGCCAACCTGCTTGTGCAGGGCGATAAACGCCGCCTTCACCAGCTGTTTGGGAATCTACTGGAAAACTGCCTGCGCTATACGGATGACGGCGGGACCATCCGTATTCGTCTGACCTCCACCCCCGAGGTCATCACGGTCCATTTCGAAGACACCGCTCCGGGGGTTCCGCCGGAGAAGCTGGCTTACCTGTTTGACCGTCTGTACCGCGTCGAGGCCTCACGCAGCCGCAGCACCGGCGGTGCCGGTCTCGGTCTGACCCTGTGTAAAACTATTGTCGAAGCCCACGACGGGGTCATCACCGCCCGCCCCTCGCCCCTGGGCGGCCTGTGGATAGAAGTGAACCTGCCCCGGAAAGGATTCAAATCATGAACAATCGCGTGCTGATCGTCGAAGACGAAGAGAGACTGGCGGGGATCATCGCCGATTACCTGCGCAGGGCCGGTTTCGAACCCCATTGTTTAAGCGATGGTCTTAAAGCCGTGCCCTGGATACGGCAGGAGCAGCCGGCTCTGATTCTGCTCGACCTGATGCTGCCGGGCAAAGACGGCATGGAGATCTGCAAAGAGGTTCGCGGGTTTTCCGATGTGCCGATCATCATGGTAACGGCCCGGGTGGAAGAGATTGACCGGCTGCTGGGTCTGGAACTGGGGGCCGACGATTATATCTGCAAGCCTTTCAGCCCCCGGGAAGTGGTCGCCCGCATCAAGGCGGTGCTGCGTCGTACTCTGGGACAGCAGACCCTGCAGGCCGAAGGTCTGACCCTCGATGAGGGGACCTATCGTGCTACCCTCGACGGTCGGAATCTGGATTTGACCGCCGTGGAATTCAAACTGCTGCTGTATATGGCCGGCAACCCCGGTCGGCTCTTTTCCCGCCCCCAGCTGATGGAACGAATCTATCCGGATCAACGGATCGTCAGTGACCGGACCATCGACAGCCACATCAAAAAACTGCGTAAGAAGATTGCAACGGCCGCACCGGGACAGGAGCTGATCCACTCGGTGTACGGGGTCGGTTACAAATTCGAGACCTGAACGTCGCATTTTTATCGCTGAACGAGACTTCTGGCTGATAAATCAGCCGGAACCGGAAAAAATCTAATGAACAACGGGCCCAAGCGCTATATAATCCTTGCCTGAATGTGGCCCCCCGATGGGACGCCACGTTTCTGCTCACGCCGCAAGGTTCATGTTTTCGCAAAAACAAGTAACAATTTCGTCCAACAAGGCTTGCGGTTTTTTCCGGGCCAAAGGCATACATAGTGCGTATTGAGATCCTGAAAAAACGCCCTAACGCCATTAGACGGGCTTTGGCGAGGCCACCAATCGTGCCCCGGCGGTCTGTCCTTCTCCTCCCAAACCGATAGTGAGACAGATGGAAACTCAACGTCCCCCGCATCCGAAGCGAACCCGTATTTTTTCCCTGACCTCCCTCGCCATTCTGGTGACCCTCGTCGCCGGTCTGTTTTTTCACCAATGGAGCCTGATCGGACTGTTTCCCGGCTCCGGCCCCTCCCCTTTGTGGACCACTCTGCCCCTGGGTGTCCTGCTGGGCGTCCTGATAATCGGGCTCGGCAGGCTGCAGCAGAGACAGACGAAAGAACAGTTGTCGGATCTTCTCGCGCAGCATGAACTGCTCCAGAAAATCTTCCAGGATATTCCGGGACGGCTGGTGGTTCTCGACCGGGATTATCGGATCCGTTATTCCAACCGCTCCTACAACCGAGAGTCTCTGTCCCGCCACTCCTCGACAAAACCGCCCCGTTGCTATGAGAGCTTCTTCGGTCAACAACAAATCCCCTGCCGCATCTGTTACCTGCAGGAAGTCTTCAGCAACGGCCAACCCAAAACCTGGATCCGGCATGAAGCCAGCAACCGCTTTATCGAAGTACGAGCCTTCCCGATCTTTGATCCACGGGGACAAACCAGCCTGGTCGCCGAACAAATCTGCGACATCACCCAGCGAGTGCTGGCCGAAAAGTCCATTCGCGAAAGTGAAAAGAAGCTGCAGGTAATTCTGCAGTCCATCAGCGATCCGATTCGGGTCGTTAACAAAGATCTGAAGGTCAGCTGGGCCAACAAGGCGGCTTGCAAGCTGTTTGGCCAATCGATACTCGAACAGACCTGTTGCGCCCTTTTCAAACGTGCGACCGAACCGTTTCAGGAATCGCTGTGTCCGACCCGGGCCGCCCTGGCGGACGGCCAAACCCATGAACACATCCTGCAAATGCCCCTTGAAGACGGCCAAATCCATTTTTTCAAATCGGCCTCCCATGTTATTGCCTGGGATGAACATCAACAGCCCAGCGAGGTGCTGGAGGTGTTCTGGGACATTACCCAGATCAAACGGGCCGAAGAAGCCGTTCGCACCAGCGAGATGCTGTTTCGAACCGTGGTTGAATCGAGCAAAGACGCCATGGTGGCGATCAATCATGAAGGACGGATTACCCTGTTCAATCCCGGGGCCGAGCGGATTTTTGGTCGAACCAGGCAAGAGATGCTGAATGCCCCGGTGGAACAACTGATGCCGGAAAAACAGCGATCTAGCCATAAGGTCTCCATCACCGATTTTTTCTCCGGGGTCAAAGCTCCCAACCTGGTGGGCAAGACCCTTGAGTTAAAAGGTGTACGGGGCAACGGCGAAGTCTTCCCCATCGAACTGTCTCTCTCCGAAGGGGAAATTGGCGGCGAGCGTTTCATGCTGGCGGTTATTCGCGATATCACCGAACGCAAACTGTTTGAACAACAGTTGGTGCAACAGGCCACCTACGATGCTCTTACCGGACTCCCCAACCGTAATTTGATCCTCGACCGCCTGCAACAGGCTATCGCATCCAAGGAGCGCCAGCCACTGCAGTTGGCGGTCATGCTTCTGGATCTGGACAAATTCAAAACGGTCAACGACACCCTGGGCCACAGCGGCGGCAATATTCTGCTCCGGGAAATGGCCCGGCGCTTGTCCGAAGTGGTACGCAGCAGCGACACGGTAGGCCGTCTCTACGGAGATGAGTTTGTGATCATTCTCAACAATGTGGAAGACCGTTCCTGCGTGTTGCGGGTGATCCGCTCTCTGGAGCAGGCCTTTGAGCAACCCTTCTCCATCGACGATACCCACCTGTTACTCACCTTCAGTCTCGGCATCGCTTTCTTCCCCGCCGATGGCAGCCACGCAGAAGAGCTCCTGAATAAAGCCGATACAGCCATGTATCAGAGTAAAGGCTCTGGTCGAAACAGTTTTGATTTTTTTGCCCCCCACATGGAGGAGCAGATCCGGCGACGACTGCAGATGGAAAAGCTGCTGCAGAAAGCGGTGCTGAAAGAAGAGTTTTATCTCCACTATCAACCGCGGGTCGAATCGGTCTCCGGCCGCATTATCGGCCTCGAGGTGTTACTGCGCTGGTCTCCCGAAGGACTCGGCCCCATCCCTCCCGATCAGTTCATACCGATTTTGGAAGAATCGGGCTGGATCAAGGAGGTCGGCCGCTGGATTCTAAAAACCGCCTGCCAGACCGCCCTCTCCTGGCACAAACAGGGTCTGACTCCGCTACGCATCTGGGTCAATATCTCGGGAAAACAATTTCTGGAGAAGGATTTTTTCCTCATGGTCGAGGAAGTTCTTACCGAGACCGGCATGCCACCCCGCTACCTTGGGCTGGAACTGACCGAAAGTGTTCTGATGACCAACGTCGAGCTCAACATCGCCAAGATGAGCAAGCTTAAAGATCTTGGCCTGCGTCTGTCCCTGGATGATTTCGGCACCGGTTATTCTTCGCTGGCCTATCTGAAGCGATTCCCTATCGACGAGATAAAAATCGACCGCTCTTTTGTCGATGGCGTTATTGTGGATGAGAACGACACGGCCATTGTGCTCACCATTCTGGCCATGGCTCGCAGTCTACATCTGCGAGTCGTCGGTGAAGGGGTCGAGACGCCCGAACAGCGCCGCTTTCTGGAAGAAAATTTGTGTCACGAAATGCAGGGATATCTGTTCAGCAAGCCGCAACCTGCCGAAACCATCGCGGCACTGCTCAGCAGCGACGCCTGTCTGGACCGTCGGTAATGTCCCGCTCGTCTGGATCCTGTAGAATGCATTTGGAATATTCAATGAAAGACCAAAACAGCTGGGCAACATTGGCATAACCGGAAAAATGAACATAAACCAATCGACCGGATCCAAAAAAGGCGTTTTTCCCGCCACTTAATGGGTAAATACTCACCGGGTGAGCGATTTATGGGCCTTGCATAATGTTTGCATTTTAAAATTAGGCGTTTTCATGAGCATGGATAAAAACACCCCCCGACTGTCCGATGAGCAGAAGTCGACCGTTGCTTCCGAGCGGGATACCGAGTTACGACGACTTCAGCAAGAAAATGATCTGAATCAGAGACGCTTTGAAACCCTGCGTCACCTGACCCAGATGATCCACGAGCCGGAACAAAATATCCTCCATTTTGCTCTGCAGGCCGGTCTCACAGCTACGGACAGTCGCATCGGCTACATCTACTTTGTCAACGAAAATGAAACGGAATTGGTTCTGCACGCCTGGTCCAGAGGGGTCATGACCCAGTGCCAGGTGGACGATTATCCCCCGGCGTTCCAGGTCGAAGAGACCGGCCTGTGGGGAGAAGCGGTGCGACGCCGCAGACACATTATCACCAACGACTATCCGGACTGCCCGTCGAAAGGCGAACTGCCTGATGGACATGTGCCGCTGCAGCGGCATATGAACCTGCCCTTATTTGACGGAGGTCGGATAGTCCTGCTGGCCGGAGTCGGCAACAGGGATCTGCCTTACACAGAGCAGGAGGTCCGGCAGCTTTCACTGGTGATGGAGGGGATGTGGAACATCATCAAACGTAAGCGCTCGGAAGAGGCCCTGTATCAGGCCAATCTGGCTCTGGAGGCCCGGGTGGAGGAGCGCACCAAAGCTTTAAGCCAGACCAACAAGGAGCTGGAAAACTACAAAGGGATTGTCGCCTCGACCCCGGACCTGGTGGCACTGGTAGACCGTAACCTGGTCTATAGTACGGTCAATCACAGCTATCTGAGTTGTTTCGGCGCCGAGCGAGAGGAGATTGTCGGCAAAAAGGTGGCCGATCTACTGGGCCCCACAATCTTCGAGCAATATATCAAACCCCAGCTGCTTCGCTGCTTCAACGGAGAAACCGTCAACGATGAACGCTGGATCACCTTTCCGGTAACCGGCCGGCGGCTGTGCGCTCTCACTTTTCATCCCGTTCCGGAAAAAGATGGAACTATCGGCCATGTGGCAGCCAATATCCGCGACATCACCGAAGCGCGGCTGGCCATGGATGATCGCCAGCGAATCTTTTCCGCCTCCTTCGACCTGATGTGCGTCATCGGTTTTGATGGCTGCATCAAGGATCTCAACCCTTCCTGGACCCGGACCCTCGGCTGGACTCTGGAGGACCTGCAGGATAAACCCTGGCTGGACCTGGTCCATCCGCAGGACCGGGCCAACGCCATCAAGAGAGAAGAACAATTGCTGCTGGGTCAGCAGACCACCAGTTCCGAAACCCGTCTGCGCTGCAAAAACGGCCGCTATCGCTGGGTTTCCTGGAACTCTTCCGTGGACCGCGAAAGGGAGGAAGTGTTTGCCATCGCCCGGGACATCACGGACAGCAAAATGCTGCAGGAGGCCCTCAAATCATCGGTGCGCAAATATCGGACTTTTTTTGACTCTGCCGGAGACGCGGTGTTCATCCACGACTATTCCGGACGTCTGCTCGACGTCAACCGCCTGGCCTGCGAACGTCTTGGATACAGCCGCGAAGAGTTGCTGCAAATGCCTGTTGACCGGCGGAAAAACTCCCGAACAGAGGTTAGCCCGGCCCATCTGAAAAAAATCCACCGGGAAGGCAAGGCATCTTTTGAGGCCTGCCATCGCAGTAAAAATGATGAGGAGCTGCTGGTCTGGACCAACTCCCGACACATCGAATACGATGGCCTTCCGGCCATCCTGAGCATTTGCCGGGACATTTCCGAACGCAAACGCATGGAAAACAAGTTGCGCAATCTGGCCATCACCGACCCTTTGACCGGAGCCAGGAACCGTCGTTATTTTCTCGACCGTGGCAAGGAAGAGCTGTCCCGCAGCCTGCGGTACGGCACCCCTCTCTGTCTGCTGCTCCTCGACGTCGACCATTTCAAGAACGTCAACGACTCTTTCGGTCACGAAGCCGGCGATGATGTGCTGAAGCAGCTGGTTCAAAAAGCCCGAAAGGTACTGCGGGTGACCGATCTTTTTGCCCGATTCGGCGGCGAAGAATTTGCGGCCTTGTTGATGCAGACAGGCCAACAGGACGCGGTGCTGACCGCCGAACGACTGCGGAAGGCCATCCAGACCATGTCATTGCCGCAGATCAGCCCCACCTTTTCCATCACCATCAGCATCGGCGTCGCCCTCTTCGATGCCGAAGTCGGCACCATAGAGGAATTAATAAAACGGGCCGACCAGTCCATGTATCGCGCCAAGGAACAAGGTCGTAACTGCGTGGTTGTCTATTAAGTCACCGCCTTAACGCTGATTCTCAGACACGAAAGCCCTGCCGGTTTGAACCCGGCAGGGCTTTCGTTTCCGGACTCTGAGTGCCCCGCTCAGCCGAAAATCTGAGCGGCGGCTGCGAGAGCCATGTTCACCTCAGCTTTCGGCCTCTCGACAACGCGGCTGGAAGCGTCTGACCACCTGGGCCAGCGCTGGATCCAGGCGAGGCCAGACCTGCTCGCTGATAAAAGCGGGAACCCCGCCGTAAAAGGCCTCTGCAATGCCGCCGGTGATGCAAGCGATGGTGTCGCTGTCGCCGCCGATGGAGACGGCGTTGCGGATGGCATCCTCGTAATCGTCGGACTCGAAAAACGCCTGCAAGGCCTGGGGTACAGATCCCTGGCAGCTGACATCGAAGGCATAAAAAGGGCGGATATCCGCCAGGGTAAAATCGAAAACATACCCGAAACGACGGCTAATCATCTGGCGGATGAAGGTTTTGTCTTCACCGCTGCGCGCCAGAAAGATGGCGGCGGCGGTAGCCTGGGCTCCCTTGATTCCTTCGGGATGATTGTGGGTGACGGCGGCGCTGTTTCGCGCCTCGAGGAGCACCGTTTCGAGATCGCTGAAGAACCAGCCCACAGGGCTGACCCGCATGGCCGAACCATTGCCGTAGGAAAAATAGGGCTCGCTGGCGGCACTGCGAGCCCAGAGCTGAAAACGGCCGCCGTAACCGGCGTTGGGATAGGCGCTGTAATAGGCCTTGAGTTTTTCCGTGAACGGTATGCCGCTCAGCAGACTATCGGCCAGAGCCACGGTCAGGACCGTATCGTCGGTGAAACAACTGTCGTCGGTAAACAGTTCGAACTGTTTACTTTTGTGATTATGCCATTCGAATCGGGAGCCGATAATATCACCGGCAATGGCACCAAGCATGGAGCAACCTCCTTTGCGGGATCGGATTTAAGCAGTCGGGCGACTNNCTCCAGCCTTCGCCATATAAAATGCTGCCCAACGGAGTTGACTTCATTCGTTATGTTCGGATATATTCAGCGCTCGCCGCAGCCCCCCGGATATCCCTGCGGTAATCAGACGATCCTCCGACTCTCTGCGTTGCAAGGAGCACCACAGTGAACTTTCTGCTCGACTCTCTGGTTCAGGCCCTGCAGCTGATTCTCACCTACGATCCCGAAGTCTATATGACGATCTGGACCTCCCTGAAAGTTGCGGGGATCGCCGTGGTTCTGGCCTCTCTGATCGGTGTCACGGCCGGATTGATCATCGGTACCTGCCAATTTCCTGGCAAACGGCTGGTGATCACTCTGCTCAACACCTTGATGGCGCTGCCAACAGTGGTTGTCGGTCTGATCTGTTACGGCTTCCTTAGCCGCGCAGGCCCTTTTGGTCACCTGGGCCTGCTGTTTACCAACGTGGCGGTCGTCATCGGCCTGACCATCCTGGCCACCCCGGTCATTGCCAATTATACCATCGGCGCTCTCAGTGCCGCAGACGGACGCATCCTGCCCACCGCCCAGACTCTCGGCGCCAGTTCGGTTCAAAGCGCCCTTCTATTGTTACAGGAAATTCGCTTCGGCGCCATGGCCGCCATCATCGCCGGTTTTGGTCGGGTGATCGCCGAGGTCGGTATCGCCATGATGCTCGGAGGTAATATTCGCGGCCTTACCCGCACCATGACCACCGCCATCGCCCTCGAAACCAGCAAAGGTGAGTTCGCTTTCGGTCTGGCCCTGGGAATCTTCCTGATGGCGGTGGCGCTGATGGTTAATCTGCTTCTCAACCTGCTGCAACAGAGGTAAATCGTGAAACCTATCCTGTCGGTCCGTAATATTCAGAAGAGTTTTAATGGGCAACTGGTGCTCGATATCCAGGAGCTCGACTTTTTGCCGCGCCAGATCTATTCCCTGGTCGGGCCCAACGGTTGCGGCAAGAGCACCCTGTTGCAGATCCTTGCGCTGCTGCTAAAACCGACGGCCGGCACCCTCCTCTATGGAGAGCAACCGGTTCTCTGGAAACGCCGCGAGCTGCAGAAAATCCGCCGCCGAGTCACCCTGGTCCACCAGTCACCCTACCTTTTTCATCGCACGGTTCGTTATAACCTGGCCTATGGCCTGAAGCTTCGCGGGATTCCCGAAACCGAACAGCAAGAACGCATTCAGCAGGTTCTCGATACGGTGGGGCTGACCGGATTCGAGCGTCGCAATGCCCGGGAACTCTCCGGAGGCGAGCAACAGCGGGTGGCCATTGCCCGAGCTCTCCTGCTGCAACCTCAGATCCTACTGATGGACGAACCGACCTCCAACATGGACAAGAAAAGCATTGAAGAATTCGATGCCCTGGTTCCGACCCTCATGGATCGGGACATCACCATCATTCAAGCCACTCATCTACCCGATCAACCGCAGCGACTCGGAAGTGAAATTATCGGCATGGACCTGGGTCGGCGGGTCTGATGGTTCCGCTTTACAGCGACCCTCTTTTGAGCACTTTTATTCTTCCACATCTCCTCTCCCGGTAGCAGTACCACAGCTAAAAATCAATTCCTGAGCAAATCCTTGGCGCATCTCACAAAAGTGTTTTACTATTAACAGACGTACCGGTTACGGGGACTGCAAGCAAACCCTTTTCCGGGTCACTGAACACTCGGCCGCGATCCCGGGGGAATTTACCCCGGAACCCGGGAACGTTAGCGTCGACCCCAGAAAGGAATGGGCATGCCTCAAGGAGACATCGGCCTCATCGGTTTGGCCGTGATGGGACAGAATCTGGCCCTGAATATCAGCGATCAGGGATACCGGGTTGTGGTTTACAATCGAACCACCAGCAAAACTACCGCTTTTGTGCAGGGACCAGCCACCGGCAGCAACATCATCGGCGCCCTCTCCCTGCAGGCTCTGGTCTCCAATCTCAAACCCCCGCGCAAGGTGCTGCTGATGATTCGGGCCGGCACCGCCGTCGATGCCCTGCTGCAACAGCTTACGCCCCTGCTGTCAAAGGGGGATATCGTCATCGATGGCGGCAATTCCCATTACCAGGATACAGAACGCCGCTGTGCCATGCTTGGTGATCGGGGTCTGCGCTTTGTCGGCTGCGGGATCTCCGGCGGCGAAGAAGGGGCACGGCACGGACCAGCGCTGATGCCGGGCGGCGATGCCAGCGCCTGGCCCGAACTGCAAGCTATTTTTGAGGCCATCGCTGCCAAGGTCAACGGCCAGCCCTGCTGCCGCTGGATGGGCCCTGGCGGCGCTGGTCATTTTGTTAAAATGGTCCATAACGGCATCGAATACGGCGACATGCAACTGATTGCCGAGGCCTATCAACTGCTGCATGACGGGCTTGGCCTCTCGGCAGAGCCATTGCAGGAGATTTTCCAGGAATGGAACCGGGGGCCTCTCGATTCGTATCTGATCGAGATCACCGGCCAGATCCTGGGTGTCAGAGACAGCGACGGCCAGCCGCTGCTCGACAAGATTCTCGATGCCGCAGAACAAAAGGGGACCGGCAGCTGGACGGTAGCCAGTGCCCTGGAACTGGGCGTCCCCCTGACCCTGATCGCCGAGGCGGTGTTTGCCCGGGCCCTATCCTCCCAGCACCAGGAACGGCAGCAGGCCGCACAACAGCTTGGAGCTTCGGTACAGCCCCTGACGGAGGTTGGAATCGATGCGGTGGCCACCATCCACGACGCCCTGTATGCCGCCAAAATTATCTCCTACGCCCAGGGTTTCATGCTGCTGCAGCGCGCTGCCGAAGCCTTCGACTGGAACCTCAACTTTCGCGACATCGCCCTGACCTGGCGAGGCGGCTGTATCATCCGCAGTACCTTTCTCGACGACATTGCCCACGCCTACGCTCAGCAACCCAAACTGACCAACCTGCTGCTGGACGACTTCTTCCGCCAGGCCCTGGCGCGCTGTGACGGGCGCTGGCGGCAGACCATCGCCCTTGGCAGCAAAGCGGCCATCCCCCTCCCGGCCATGGCGGCGGGATTGGCCTTTTACGACGGTTATCGCTGTCGGCGGCTGCCGGCCAACCTGCTGCAGGCCCAACGGGATCTGTTCGGCGCCCATCGATACGAACGCCTGGATGCCCCCCACGGCAAGTTTTTCCACAGCGTCTGGTGACTCTTTGCGGACAACCCAGCTGATTTTTACTATCGCCATCAGGGAATAAGCCAATGAAAGAACCTTGCACCATTGTCATTTTCGGCGCCACGGGCGACTTGGCCTACAGTAAGTTGCTGCCCGCCCTTTATCATCTCGAAGCCGCCGGGCGTCTGCCTGAAAAGACCCGGATTGTGGCTTCCGGCCGTCGTCCCTGGTCGCCGGAAAAGTGGCGCCAAAAGGCCCGTGAAGCGGTTACCGGAACGGCTCGGGGCGGACTTGACGAAACAACCTTTTCGCGCTTTATCGAGCGCAGCGAGTATTATCGAGGCGATCTCAACAGCGTCGACCTCTATCAGGGCCTGCGGGATCGGCTCGCCGATCGACAGCGGTATTCTCCCAATCTGATCTTTTATATGGCGGTCAGTCCCGGCGCCTACGCTTCCATCATCGAACAGTTGACGGACGTCGATTTGTTGCGCCAGGACCACGGCTGGCGCCGGGTGGTGGTGGAAAAACCCTTTGGCTACGATCTGCACAGTGCCAGGGCCTTGCAGCATCAGCTGTGCCGGTTTCTGCAGGAGGAACAGGTCTATCGCATCGATCATTATCTGGGCAAGGGTACGGTGCAGAACATTCTGGTATTCCGCTTTGGTAACGTGCTTATGGAACCTCTGTGGAATCGTAATTACATCGATCATATCCAAATCACCCACGCCGAACCCCAAGGGGTGGGCAGCCGGGCCGGATTTTACGATGGCGCCGGCGCGGTGCGGGACATGGTCCAGAGCCATCTGTTGCAATTGCTGACTTTTGTCGCCATGGAAGCCCCGGTTTCCATGGCGGCCGAGGCCCTGCACGATGAAAAACTCAAAGTACTGCGTTCCATCCGGCCTGTGGCTCCGGACGAGCTGGACAGCTATGCGGTACGAGCCCGCTACAGCAGCGGCCATATCGAGGGAGATCCCGTCAAAGGCTATCTGCAAGAATCGGGAGTGGCGCCGGACAGCCAGACGGAGACCTATGCCGCCCTCAAGCTGCATATAGACAATTGGCGCTGGGCCGGGGTCCCCTTTTATCTGCGGACTGGAAAGCGACTGGCGGAAAAGCAGTCGATGGTGGCCATCTGCTTCAAACATCCGCCGCAACAGTTTTTTCGGGCCAGTCACATCAAATGTGAATCGTCCAACTGGTTGTTGATGGGCATTCAGCCCAATGAGTGTCTGAGGATGGAGATGACCGTCAAGGCTCCGGGGCTGGAGATGGCGACCCGCCACACCAGCCTCGACGCCAGTTATCGCCGCAAGGACGAGGTCGCTAACGATGCCTATGAAGAACTGCTGCTGGACATCATGAAAGGCGATCGATCGCTGTTTTTAAGTTATCGCGAAGTTGAGAGCGCCTGGCAGGTGGTCGATCCGATCCTGCAGGGGTGGGCGGCGCACAAAGGGCCGATCCCCGAATATGCCGCGGGCAGCTGGGGACCTGCAGAAGCCGACCAATTACTCGACAGCAAATGCCGTTTCTGGCGTAATTCCCCGGATCTGCTGCTGTGAGGGGCCAAACCGACATGGGTTCAGAAATGATCCACTGGGAACGGGCCATAGATCCGCAGGATATAGCGCTCAGGGCCCTCCGACATATTCTGCAGGCCGCGGAGCAAGCGATTGCGGCTCGCGGTCGGTTTCGCATCGCCCTGGCCGGCGGCCGCACCCCGGAGCAGACCTACCGCCTGCTCGGCAAAGCCGATGCCGACTGGCACCGCTGGCACATCTACTTTGGGGACGAACGCTGCAGGCCGGTCGCCGATCCACAACGGAACAGCCGCATGGCAAACCGGGCCTGGTTGAACCGGGTAGCCATCCCCGCCGCCAACATCCACCCGATTCCCGCCGAGCTGGGACCAAGACAGGCCGCTCTGCGCTACACATCCGTGGTGCGGCAGGCCCTGCCCTTTGATCTGGTTCTGCTCGGGCTGGGCAACGACGGCCACACCGCCAGCCTGTTTAGCCATCAGCCGAATTTTGGGGCGCGCCTGGTCCGGCCGGTTTGGCAGGCCCCCAAACCGCCGGCAAAACGGGTCACCCTGAGCGCCGCCGCCCTCAGCCAAAGCCGCTCCCTGTTACTGCTGGTCAGCGGCCCACAAAAACGTCAGGCCCTCGCCGCCTGGAGACGGGGAGAGGCCCTGCCCGTCAGCACCCTGCAACCCTCTGATCGCTGGACGGTGATTTACGATCGTCAGGCCGATCCCTCGACCTGACGTCGGGCCGCCACCTTCCGCAACGCCTCGACGCAGCGATAGGGAACCCGAAGATTTCCCCTCAGACCTCCCACAACCAACTCCTCCTGGGGCCCGCCATGATAATCGGTCCCCCCGGTGACCAGTAATCCCCGGCGATGTGCCTGGCTCAGAAACCAGTCGATATCGTCATTATTCGCTTGGTTGCTGTACGCCTCGATACCGTCCAGGCCGCACCCGACAAACTCCTCGAAGAGCTGCTGCAGAACCTTCCGATCCCGGCTGATAAAGGTCGGATGGGCCAGGGAAGTGACCCCTCCGGCCCGCTGGATAAGGGCAATGGCTTCTGCCAGAGGAAAATAACGCTTGGGCACATTGCAGGGCACCAGATAGCGTTCAAAGGCCTCTTCCTTGGTCCGGACATGGCCCCGATCTATCAGTTCCAGAGCGATATGGGGCCGGCCGAGAGTGCCCTCGGCCCGCTGCCGAATGGCGGCAAAATCCAGGGGAGCAGCGCCTTCAGCACTCAGTCGCCGATTGATTTCCTGGACGATTTGTTGGTTACGCCGGTTGCGAAAATCCCGGAATTCCGCCAAACTGGCACATAGTTCCGGATGGTGGGGATCAAAGCAATAGCCCAACAGGTGGATGTCCTGAAAAGACTCCCAGACCACCGACAGCTCCACCGCCGGCAGCACTTCAATGGCCCATTTTTTACCGGCCACCAAGGCTTCATCGGTGCCATCCACATTGTCATGATCAGAGATGGCGACAGCGCTTAACCCGGCGATGGCCGCTTTGCGCACCACTTCGGCCGGTGGCAAAGCGCCGTCAGAGCAACTGCTGTGCAAATGTAAATCGACCCATTGGGACATATTTTTCTCCAATTTCCATAATAGTTTGCGCCCCCATCGGCTACCGAAATCTCACCAAAAGGCTGCCGGGTTATCTTAGCACACTATAACCTGACAAAACAGACAGAACAATGTTAGGAGACGATCGGACACTCCATGCGTCGGTTACCCCTTCGGGCCGAAACTCCTGTAAACTAACAGAACCACAGCTTGACCGGCTCTGCGATTCCATGTAGATTTGTTCGCGCCAACCCCTGCCAAGGACTGCCATGAAACCACTGCTCGACGTGCGCAACCTGATGACCTATTTCTTCACCTCGGCCGGTCTGGTCAAAGCGGTGCGTGGCATTGAGTTCACCATTGAACGGGGGGAAACCCTGGCCCTGGTCGGCGAATCGGGCTGCGGCAAATCAACCACCGGCAAAACCCTGCTGCGACTGCTGGAACCTGACGGGGGAGAAATCCTGTTTCGCGGCGAAGATATCGTTCAGCGCTCGACCCGTTCCATGCGTCTGCTGCGCCGGGAAATGCAGATGATCTTTCAAGATCCCTATGCGTCCCTTAATCCCCGCCAGAGAATTGGCGACGCCATTGCCGAACCGCTGATTATCCACCGACTGGCCAAAGGGAGCGCTCTGCGCCAGGAAGTACTGCGATTGCTCAAAACCGTCGGTCTTAACGAGGACCACATCGATCGCTATCCCCACGAGTTTTCCGGCGGCCAACGACAGCGGATCGGCATCGCACGGGCCTTGGCGGTTCGCCCCAGTCTGATCATCGCCGATGAACCGGTTTCGGCCCTTGACCTGTCGATTCAGGCCCAGGTGATCAACCTGTTGCAGGACATCCAGGAAAAATTTTCCCTGACCTATCTGTTTATCGCCCACGATCTGTCGGTCGTCGAACATATCAGCGACCGGGTGGCGGTCATGTACCTGGGGCGGATCGTCGAA